>JAEEGK010003486.1_pt1 | contig 39102 bp, 29 predicted proteins | sample 8958771 | NCBI WGS metagenome assembly JAEEGK01 (sample SAMN16246547, study PRJNA631951) | gut metagenome | biome: gut microbiome; feature: rumen; material: SC-attached | host: Bos | place: Iran: Karaj | collected 2018-10
ATATCATAATAATCCAGCTGCGGTTGTTTCATCAATAGTTGTTTTTTCATATCGTGACACACCTTTTGGCTGCAAAGATAGTAATTTATTTTGGTTTATACTTAAATTTTCGTAACTTTGCCGCGAAAAATAAAATAACCAGACTTAATATCATTATACCTAACTGACTCCGTCATTTATGAATAAGAAACTGATGACACTCGGAATTTCGGCAGCCATGCTGTCGACATCGATGGTGCAGTTGACCAGCTGCACGGAAACCCAGCGTGAGAACCCCCTGTTGCAGGAGAGCACCCTGCCGTTTGGCGCTCCTGACTTCAGCAAGATTCAGACTGCAGACTATTTGCCTGCCTTTGAGGCTGCCATACAGCAGACGAAGGAGGAGATTGCCGCCATCGTGGAAAACAAAGACTCAGCGACCTTTGAAAACACTATCCTCGCCTTTGAAGAGAGCGGAAAGACTCTTGATCGTGTCAGCCGCATTTTCTTTGCCATCACCGAGGCCGACAAGACTGACGAGATTGGCGAAATAGAGAAGAAGGTACAGCCCATGCTAACCGACCTCTATAACGAGATATCGTTTAACAAGCCACTATTTGAACGCATCCGTCAAGTCTATGACCGCGACCACGATAGCCTGCAGGGCGAAGACCAGAAGCTGTTGGAGGAAATCTACAAGGGCTTCGTGCGCAATGGTGCCCTGTTGCCTGACGACAAGATGGCCCGTATGAAGGAGATTAACCTGCGCATCTCAGAACTGCAGACACAGTGGGGCGACGAGTTGCCTGCTGCCACCAACGACGCCGTAGTGTGGGTAGACAAGAAAGAGGACTTGGCTGGTCTCAGCGAGGCCGACATTGCCCAGTGCGCCAAAGATGCTGAGAGCAGAGGAGGCAAGGCACCCTACGCCATCGTCATCGTCAACACCACCCAGCAGGCTCCGCTGGCCAGCCTGGACAACCGCGAACTGCGCAAGAAGGTCTACGAGGCCTCCATACACCGTGCTGACGGTACGGGCAAATACAATACATTTCCACTGGTTGTCGAGATAGCCAAGCTGCGTGCCGAACAAGCCGAAATCATGGGCTATCCCAACTATGCCTCCTACTCGTTAGAGAACACTATGGCCAAGACACCCGAGAATGTCTATGCCTTCCTGAAGAACCTGATAGCCCAGTACACGCCGAAAGCCCAGGCTGAGACAAAGGTCATTGAGGACTATGCCCGTAAAACCCAAGGTGCGGACTTTCAGCTCCAGCCTTATGATCGCTTCTACTACTCTGCCAAGATGAAGAAAGAGTTGCTGGACATCAGCGACGACGAGGTGAAGCCTTATTTCAATGTCGACAGCGTACTGATTAACGGTGTGTTCTACGCCGCCAACCGTGTGTATGGGCTGACGTTCAAGGAGCGTACCGACATCCCTACCTATCATGCAGACATGAGGGTCTTTGAGGTCATTGACAAGGACGGAAAACCGAAAGCACTCTTCTACTGCGACTACTTCCGTCGTCCCACAAAGCGTGGCGGTGCCTGGATGGACGGGTTCCAGAAACAGAGCCGTCAGCGCCAGCAGTTGCCCATCATCTTCAACGTCTGTAACAGCGCCAAGGCTCCTGAGGGACAACCCTCGCTGCTCACCTGGGACGAGGTCACCACGATGTTCCATGAATTTGGTCACGCCCTGCACGGCATCCTCTCTGACTGTCAGTACAACAAGCTGAGCGGTACCAGCGTAGCCCGCGACTTCGTGGAAATGCCGTCACAGTTCAATGAGTCGTTTGCTGCCATCCCTGAGGTCTTTGACCACTATGCCCGTCATTACGAAACAGGTGATCCCATGCCCGCTGAACTGAAAGAACGTATGCTGAAAAGCATCAACTTCCAGACGGCCTATGCCCTTGGCGAGAATCTTGCAGCCACCTGTGTCGACTTGGCTTGGCATATGCTGTCGTCCGACAAAATTCCTACTGCCGACCAAGCACTGGCCTTTGAGAATGAGGCACTGAAAAAGGTAGGTCTACTGGATGCTCAGATTCCGCCACGCTATTTTACCAGCTACTTCAACCACGTTTGGGGTGGCGGCTATGCTGCAGGCTACTACAGCTATCTGTGGACGGAGGTACTGGCTGTCAACGTTGCCGACGTCTTTGCCAAGCGTGGTGCCCTGAAGCCGGAAACGGGCCAGGACCTGCGCGACAAGATACTGAGTCGTGGTAATACGGGCGACCTGATGCAGATGTTTACAGACTTTACGGGTATGCAGCAGCCCGATGTCTCCAGCCTGCTCAGAGCCAGAGGACTGTAACCGTCACTTACACAAGACTCATAATGACTTACTTCGGTGAATTAATATCAATAGGCGTAGCGTTTTCGTGGACGGCAACGGCGCTATTGAGCGAATTTGGCTCAAAGCGATTGGGCAACCTGACTCTGAATGTGCTGCGCATGTTGCTGGCAATGCTGTTTTCGCTGGTGCTCTTTGGCGTAGTGACGGGCTCTCCGCTGCCCCCAGGAGCATCAGCAGAAGCAGCCGGGTGGATGCTGCTGTCAGGACTCGTAGGCTATGTCATCGGTGACTTCTGCCTCTTTCAATGCTATATCATCATCGGTTCGCGCTACGGACAACTCTTTATGACGCTCGCTCCGTTAGCAGCAGCCCTGATGGCATGGCTGACATTAGGTCAGCAGATGAAGGCTATGAGCATCGTGGCGATGTTGGTGACGCTTTTAGGTATCGGTATCTCTGTACTTGGACGCGGTGAACACCATAAAGTATCACTGAAACTCCCCCTCAACGGTGTGCTCTTCGCCATCGGCGCAGCAGTGTGTCAGGGTGTCGGCCTGGTATTGAGCAAGATAGGCATGGACCATTACGAGACCACAACAATGGCCGAAGCGGGCATACCCGACTGGATAGTACCGTTCAGTGCTAACTTCTACCGTTGCATTGCTGGCATCATAGGCTTTTTGTTCCTGCTTTGGGTAGCCAATGGACTGGACCATCTGCGTGAAGCGATGCACGACAGGAAAGGTCTGACCGTAGCAACAGCAACCACAATTTTCGGTCCCTTTGTGGGTGTAGGCTTCTCGCTGATGGCGGTACAATATACCAGTGCCGGTATTGCCTCTACACTAATGGCCATGACGCCTATCATTATCTTACTGCCCTCATACTGGCTCTTCCACGAGAAGATTACGTGGCGTGCCGTCCTTGGTGCTGTCATCTCTGTATGCGGTGTCAGCCTCTTCTTCATGGGATAGCGACTAAAAAAGAAAAGAATAATAACTAAAAATACAAAATGATGAAAAAGATGATAACATGCTTGCTGGCTACATTAGGTTTTACATCAGCCTGTGGCCAACAGAATTTCGAGAATTCAGATGTCAATGGCTTCTGTCAGTTGATAGAGGAAACGGGTACTGTCATACTTGATGTCCGTACTGCTGCTGAATATCATGAAGGACACATTGAGGGTGCAATCAACATTGATCAGGGTCAGGGTGATTTCATGGAGAAAGCAAAGTCCGTGTTACCAATAGACAAGAAGATTGCTGTTTATTGCAGAAGTGGCCGTCGTTCTGCCAACGCTGCTGCCAGACTGGCTACTGAAGGCTATCAGTGTGTGAATCTTAAAGGCGGTATCATCGCTTGGAAAGAAGCCAACAAGCCCGTGACGACTGATTCATACGAGATGGATATCTTCAAGACCAAGAGTGGAAAGACAGTCAAATTCCATGCGCTCGTTCATGCCAGCATCAGGATAGAATATGATGGGAAAGAGATAGAGATTGATCCTGTAACCAAGTTAGGAAATCGTACGATTGACTTTACTGCGATGCCTAAGGCTAACTATATTTTTGTCACCCATGAACACGGTGACCACTTCGACAAAGAAGCCCTCAAGGTGCTCTCTGATGACGGGACGCGGCTCGTTACCAACAAACGATGTGCTGACATGTACGGTTCTGGCGAGGTGATGGCCAATGGTGATGTGTTGAAGATAGCCAATGACTTTACAGTAGAGGCTGTTCCTGCTTATAATATTACTGAAGGACGCCTTCAGTTCCACCCCAAAGGCAGAGATAACGGCTACATACTGACCCTTGACGGACTGAGAATCTATATTGCTGGTGATACTGAAGATATACCTGAAATGGAAGCCGTCAAGGACATTGACATTGCTTTCTTGCCCTGCAACCAACCCTACACGATGACTACGGACCAACTGGTAAAAGCTGCGAAGACTATCAAACCTAAAGTGCTTTTTCCCTATCATTACGGACAGACTGACGTGAGCACGATTTCCTCTCAGCTTCAAGGTACCGGCATCGATGTAAGAATCAGACACTACGAATAAGCACCGGTCTGTCCCACAGGGTCAGATAAATGTACTTATTCGTAGTCGTCGATGACGGAATTCATGAAATCCATCATCGGCTTGGCGGCACGGAACAGGCGCTCCATCTCGTCTAACCAATCGTCACCCTCGAAGAACGAATCCGAAACGGCGTGCCAACAGCAGTAGTCTTTCAGACGCAGATAGCGGACATACGGCCAGTCCTTAGGAAAACCGGAGGGGCAAGTCTTCAACTTCGCCAGTCCGAAGCCTTGAGGCTGATCCCAGCTATCAATGTTTGTCGGCTCCTTTGTACTGTAGGACTCATCGCTGCCAAAGTATTTCAGGAACTCCTCGTTCTCTACACACTTGAGCCACTCTTCCGTGTTGGCCATCATCTCGTTGCGACATGAAGTGAGGATATTCGTCGGGAGCCAATAGTTACCAACGGCTAAAAGGCAATGGTCGGGCTCAAAATGCAGGTAATATCCACCTCTTAACGCTTTTTTGCTCTTAGCATTGATATAAGCGCCAAAGTGGTTCTTGTAGGGTGATTTGTCCGGCGAAAAACGTGTGTCACGATAGAAGCGGTAAGTGCAGTCTTTCACTTGTACGTGGGCTATCTCACGGTCGAATGTCACTATCCGATCCAATGCCTGCTGCACACCCCGCTCAAATTCAGTCCTGGCGGCCTCGTATTCCTTCTTATGATTCTGGAACCACTCACGGTCGTTGTTGACCATCACCTGCCGTAGGAAATTGATAATCCTCTTTTGGTCCATTGTTGATGACTTTATTTTATCTCGCCATTGCCGTAGACAAACTTCTGTGCATTGCTGGTGTAGTCGAATATCTCTTCCGGACGGAAGAAGCGATTCAACTCTATTGCAGCATTCTCCACAGAGTCTGAGGCATGTACGATGTTCTGCTGGTTGCTCATGGAGTAGTCACCACGGATGGTGCCTGGAGCAGCCTCGCGACCATTGGTGACACCGGCCATCTGGCGTACGACCTTTACGGCCTCGACACCTGATAGTGCCAATGCAATTACAGGCGATGCCTGCATGGAAGCCTGTAGTGAGGGGAAGAAGGGCTTGTCGGCCAAGTGTGCATAATGTTCACGCAGGATTTCATCGCTTAGCTGCATCATCTTCATTCCAGAAATACGCAAGCCACGGCGCTCAAAACGGTTCACTACTTCGCCTATCAGCTGACGCTGTACGCAGCCAGGCTTCAATAATACTAATGTTGTTTCCATAGTTGAATAGTTTTAGGGGTAATAAGTCATTCTTTGACTATTATTCTGATTTGCCAGGGCAAAGTTACGGAAAAAAACTGAGAAAAAGAATTTTTTCATGCCAAAATTAAAGAAATAATAGTATCTTTGCACCAAGGTTTAACATTCAACTTTTCTATAATTAACCCATGATACTGCATTACGACGTGATAGTGATAGGCGGTGGCCATGCTGGATGTGAGGCAGCAACAGCTTCAGCCAACATGGGAGCAAAAACATGCCTCGTTACGATGGATATGAATAAGATTGCACAGATGTCGTGCAACCCGGCCATCGGAGGTATTGCCAAAGGTCAGATAGTGCGCGAGATAGACGCTTTGGGCGGACAAATGGGACTCGTCACCGATGCCACAGCCATCCAGTTTCGCATGCTAAACCGCAGCAAAGGCCCTGCCGTATGGAGTCCACGGGCACAGTGTGACCGCGGGAAGTTTATATGGAAATGGCGACAGATGCTCGATGAAACCGAAAATCTCGACATCTGGCAGGACCAGGCTGACGAACTGTTAGTTGAAAAATCACCAAAAGGAGCAGAAGCAGGAGTTTGCGTGGTTGGCGTCAAGACCATCTGGGGCTGTGAACTACGCGCCAAGGCTGTCATCATTACTGCTGGCACCTTTCTGAACGGTTTGCTGCATATAGGCAGAAAGATGGTTCCCGGAGGTCGCATAGCGGAGCCTGCCGTACCCCATTTCACTGAAAGCATCACCCGCCACGGTATCCGTTCAGACCGCATGAAGACAGGCACCCCCGTCCGCATTGACAAAAGCAGCGTGCATTTTGAGGACATGGAGCGACAGGATGGAGAAAACGGTTACTATAAATTCTCATATATAGGCGAACAGCGTCCACTGAAGCAACTTCCCTGCTGGGTATGCTATACCAATCCGGAAGTTCACGAGACATTACGCGGCGGGTTAGCCGATTCTCCGCTGTATAACGGTCAAATCAAATCGATTGGTCCACGTTATTGTCCGTCAATAGAAACCAAACTTGTGACCTTTCCTGACCGTCCACAGCATCTGCTGTTCTTGGAACCTGAGGGTGAAGACACCCACGAAATGTACCTGAACGGCTTCTCATCGAGTCTGCCGATGGATGTACAGATTAATGCACTGAGAAAGATTCCAGCTCTGCGTGACATCAAAGTGTACCGGCCAGGCTATGCTATTGAATACGATTTCTTCGATCCTACGCAACTGAAACACTCGTTGGAATCGAAGGTGATTGACGGACTGTTTTTGGCTGGACAGGTGAATGGCACTACTGGCTATGAAGAGGCAGGGGGGCAAGGCAGAATAGCTGGCATCAATGCAGCACTGAAAGTAGGCTCGAAGGATGTGTTTGAACTGAAACGTGACGAAGCCTATATAGGCGTACTGATAGATGACTTGGTGACAAAAGGTGTGGACGAACCCTACCGTATGTTCACGTCAAGAGCGGAATACCGCATTTTGTTACGACAGGATGATGCTGATGCCAGACTGACAGAAAAAGCCTACGCATTAGGCATTGCCAAACGCGAGCGCTATGACTGGTGGATGGAAAAGAAAGAAGCTATTGAAAGAATCGAAGCTTTTTGCAGTACTTATGCCATTAAACCGAAGACAATTAATGGCGCATTAGAAGCCATGGGCTCTACCCCACTCGTTTACGGTTGTAAACTGGAAGACTTGGTGGCAAGACCGGAGTTGAATTTCAAGAAACTAATGGAGATAGTGCCAGAATTCCGTGAAGTCATCGAACATCTTCCCAACCGTCAAGAAGAGATAGCAGAAGCCGCTGAGATACGCATCAAGTATAAAGGCTATATTGAACGTGAACGAATGGTGGCTGACAAAATGCACCGCTTGGAGAATATAAAGATTAAAGGTAAGTTCGATTATCCTAACTTATCTGCCATTTCTACAGAAGCCCGCCAGAAGTTGGAAAAGATTCAGCCAGAAACGCTGGCACAAGCCAGCCGAATACCTGGCGTTTCACCCAGCGACATCAATGCCATGCTGGTGCTTTTGGGGAGGTGAAAGAAATGAAGGAAATGAGATGTGTTCCACGTGAAACAAATAATCAATTAAAGATAACAGAATAACGTTAAAACCAAGAATTATGAACAATGAGATTTTATTGAAAAACTTGCGTTGTATACCCGACTTTCCAAGAAAGGGTATCAACTTTCGTGACGTTACCACTTTATACAAGGATGCGGAATGCATGAAGATCATGCTCGACGAGATGTATGAGTTATACAAAGACAAAGGTATCACCAAGGTTGTTGGAGTTGAAAGCCGCGGTTTTGTGATGGCTTCAGCATTAGCAGGAAAGTTAGGTTGCGGAGTAGTGCTGGCACGCAAACCAGGAAAACTCCCAAGCACGGTAATTAAAGAACAGTTCAGTAAAGAATATGGAGTGGACACAGTAGAGATGCATATTGACGCTATAGACGAAGACGATGTTGTACTGATACACGACGATTTATTGGCAACCGGAGGCACAGCAAAAGCAACCTACAAACTGGTAGAACACTTCCATCCAAAGAAAATCTATATGAACTTCATTATAGAAATACGCGATGAAGGACTACACGGTCGTGACCTTTTCAAAGACATTGACCTGACCACACTGATGACGGTGTAATGTTTCACGTGAAACACTAACACTTATGACGAAGGAAGAAAACGAGACACGGCTAGACAAGTTGAAGGACATTGTAAAGGCGATGCCACAAAAGCCAGGCAGCTATCAGTTTTACGATGCAGACGGCACAATCATCTACGTCGGCAAAGCCAAGAACTTAAAATCACGTGTCTCGTCCTACTTCCACAGCGAGGTAGACCGGTTTAAAACCAAAGTGCTGGTATCAAAAATATATGATATCAGCTATACGGTAGTCAACACCGAAGAGGATGCCCTACTCTTAGAGAATGCGCTCATCAAAAAATATAACCCCCGTTATAATGTGTTGTTGAAGGACGGTAAAACCTACCCCAGCATCTGTGTGGCTAAAGAATACCTGCCCCGTATTTTTCCGACACGCACCATCAACAAGAAATGGGGTACATATTATGGTCCCTACTCGCATGTGGGAACAATGCACGCAGTGCTCGAACTCATCAAGAAAATCTATCACCCTAGGCCCTGTAAACAACAGCTGACTAAAGAGGGCGTTGAAAGCGGGAAATATCAGGTTTGTTTAGAGTACCATCTTAAGAACTGCAAGGCACCATGCGCGGGAAAACAGTCATGGAACGACTATCAGAAAAACATTCGGCAGGCGGTTGAAATCCTGAAAGGCAACACACGTCAGGTGCAACGCGAACTAAAGGACGAGATGATGCGTTTAGCAGAAGAACTGCGATTTGAAGAGGCGGAAGAGATGAAGCGACGCTACCTGTTGTTAGAGCAATTTGTAGCCAAGAGTGAAGTAGTCAGTCACAGCATTGACAATGTGGATGTGTTGTCAATTACGAACGATGAAAAGATAGCTTTTATCAACTACATTCATGTCTCTAACGGGCAGATCAACCAGAGTTTCACTTTTGAATATAGAAAGAAACTGGAAGAGAGCAACGAGGAACTTTTGCAGTTAGCTATCGTCGAGATGCGAGAACGATTTAAGAGTAACGCCAAGGAAATCATACTGCCTCAGGAGGTCGATATAGACCTGCAGGGTGTTACCATTACCATACCTCAACGTGGTGACAAAAAAACGCTGCTCGACCTATCGATGATGAACGGAAAACAATACAAGTTCGACAGGTTAAAACAAGCCGAAAAACTAAATCCAGAGCAGAAGCAAGTTCGGCTGATGAAAGAGTTGCAGGAACTGCTGCACTTGGAAAAAATGCCATATCATATTGAGTGCTTTGACAACTCCAACATCTCAGGTTCGGATGCCGTAGCGGCTTGCGTGGTATTCAAGAAAATGAAACCATCCAAGCAAGACTACCGAAAATTCAACATCAAAACAGTGGTAGGTCCTGACGACTATGCATCAATGAAGGAAGTGGTCTATAGAAGATACCACCGTCTGATAGAAGAAGAGCAACCCCTACCCGACCTCATTGTTGCTGATGGTGGCAAGGGGCAGATGGAAGTCATACGCCAAGCTGTGCAGGATGAACTCGGTCTGGATATACCCATTGCTGGTTTGGCAAAGAACGACCGCCACCGCACCAACGAACTGCTATACGGTTTTCCGCCGCGAGTCATCGGGTTGAAGGATACGTCAGAGCTCTTCAGGGTACTGACACAATTGCAGGATGAGGTACATCGCTTTGCTATAGAATTCCATCGAAATAGGCGTTCTAAGCACGCTTTGGAGTCAGGCCTTGATACTATCAAGGGCATCGGTCCTAAAACGCGTGACGAGCTTCTAAATAGCCTTAAATCGGTCAAGCGCATCCGTGAGGCGAACATGGAAACAATCAGTAAGGTAATCGGCCCGGCAAAAGCCAAGATTGTGTACGAGCATTTCCACCCAGAGACGTAAAGAAAAACAATCCTTAATCTCGTTGGCGGAGAACCGTAATTTCGTTGGCGGAGAGCCGTAATTTTGTTGGCAGAGAGCCGTAATTTTGTTGGCAGTGAGCCGTAATCTCATCGGCAGTGAGCAATGATAGCTCAACGACCTCATGACGAATAGAAATGACATGATGACAAAGTGACATCGTGACATTAAGGTGTTTGAACATATAGAATGAGGAGGGAAAGAAATAGTAGAAGAATTATTTAAGTAAATAATATAATAATATATTATTATATTATTCATTAAACAGCATCTAGACTGATTAAAAGTGCTTAATGTCACGTTGTCACGATGTCATTGTCACTATCCTGAATGTCATTTCTAATGAATGTGCTTAATGTCACAAAGTCAAATGTCACAAAGTAACATGATGTAGAAACTACAAGCAGACAGCTATCGCCAAGAAGCATCAATCAGAGGATATTTGACATGAGAATTTGGAGAATTGAAAATAATATAGTATCTTTGCCGAAAATAAAGGAAGAGCAACGATGAGAGCAGTTATACAGCGCGTGAGCCGAGCCAGTGTGACAATCAACGGACAGGTGAAGTCGGCCATCGGATGGGGATACCTCATCCTCGTGGGCATCTGCAACGAAGACACAATGGAGGATGTGGAATGGCTGGTGAAGAAGATAGCAGGCCTACGCGTGTTCGATGACGAGCAACACGTGATGAACCGTTCCATCATGGACATGTGCCGATTCAACGCTGATGGAGAGCCAACAGGCGAGACCACGACAGGCGAAATTCTCGTCATATCGCAGTTCACGCTCTACGCCAGCTATAAGAAGGGCAACCGCCCCAGCTGGTTCCGCGCCGGCTCCCACGAGCACTCCATCCCACTCTACGAAGCATTCTGCACTCAACTGTCAGAAGCTATAGGCAAGACTGTAGGAACTGGAGAATTCGGCGCCGACATGAAGGTTGAACTGCTTAACGATGGTCCGGTCACCATCTGTATGGATACTAAAAACAAGGAATAAGATGAAAAAATATCTTAGGGAAATAGAAATTTCAGGACTTATACTGGTCATTATCGGCATTTTCTGTTCTATAGTCTGGGGCAATGCCTTTGGTATGTGGCCTTGTGCTGTTGGACTGTTCTGCTGGCTCATTACCTTCCTCTATAAGGCATTCCGATGGAAGGAATATGAACGTGAAAACAAACAGAACATCATGATTCTCTTGATTGCCATAGTAATACTCACCCTCAAAATGCTATTCAGATGACCATCAAAGAGGCACAAGAGAACGTAGACCATTGGATTAAAACGTATGGCGTACGCTATTTCTCGGAACTGACGAATATGGCAGTCCTAACGGAAGAAGTAGGCGAACTAGCCCGGGTAATGGCTCGAAAATACGGAGACCAGAGTTTCAAGGCAGGAGAAAAAGACAACATAGGTGAAGAAATGGCTGACGTGCTGTGGGTGTTACTCTGCTTAGCTAACCAAACAGGAGTCGACCTGACAGAAGAATTGAGAAAATCGATAGAAAAGAAGACAAAACGCGACGCTGAACGTCATAAAAATAACAAGAAACTGACAAATTTATAAATAACTGATTATTAACTAAATCCCATCAAACTATGAGTGAACATTGCAACTGTGGCTGTGGCCACGACCATCATCACGAGGACGCTCAACAGCTGGAGTCCATGTATGAGCAGGCTTTGAGTCTTTACAACTTTGACATCAAGGATGAAGATGTTAAGGCTGCTGTACAGAAAATCATTGAAGAAAAAGTACCCGAGAACGACACACCAGAGGTAAAGAAATTTATGTTTGGCAGTATCGAGCTCACCACACTGACCACCCAGGATTCAGATGAAAGCGTGTTGAAACTTGTAGAGAAAGTCAACAACTTCGCCCAAGAGTATCCCGATATGCCTCACGTCGCTACAATCGTTACCTACCCTCGTTTTGCGAAGTTAGTCAGCGAGTCTTGCGAAGTAGAGGGTGTCATTCCTACTGTTGTCAGTGGTGCATTCCCTTCATCACAGGCACTGATGGAAATCAAGATTGCCGAGACAGCATTGGCAATCAAGGACGGTGCTAAGAACGTTGACATCGTGATGCACGTCGGCGAGTTCCTGGCAGGCGACTACGAGACCGTTTGCGACGAAATCCGCGAGCAAAAGGCAACCTGCGGCAAGGTGCCTATGAAGGTAATCCTGGAGACTGGTGACTTAGGTTCTTGCGCTAATATCAAAAAAGCCTCAATCTTATCGATGTATGCCGGTGCCGACTATATCAAGACTTCTACCGGTAAGGAGAAAATCAGTGCCACACCGGAGGCAGCCTACGTCATGTGTCAGGCTATCAAGGAGTACTTCCAGAAGACTGGTATCCGTGTCGGTTTCAAGCCCGCCGGAGGTATCAATAGCATGAAGGATGCCCTTACCTACTACACCATCTACAAGGAAATCTTGGGTGGTGAATGGATGAATAACTACTATTTCCGCTTGGGCACAAGTCGTCTTGCCAACCTCGTGTTAAGCGACCTGGCAGGCAAGGAAGTGAAATTCTTCTAATAGTTACGCTGAACAACGTAGTCTACATAGGCCGTCAAGGAGTCCTTGATGGCCTCTTTTTTGACGTTTTGCTCAATATAAGACTTACATAACTGGCTGAATTCAGCCATCTTCTGTTCCGCATATTCTATACCGCCCTGTTGCTTGGTAAACTCTACCAAAACGGCAATTTCATCAATATTGATTGTGCCTGCCTTAACTTTCTTGGCCAACGTCTGCATCGACTCATAATACGAATTTTTCAAGGCATAAATGACAGGCAACGTCAGTTTACCTTCAGTCATATCGTTGCCTGTAGGCTTGCCGATTTCCTTGGAATCGAAGTAGTCGAAAATGTCGTCACGAATCTGAAACATGATACCCAAGTTTTTACCAAATTCACCAGCCTTTTTCACTTCATCCTCACTGGCACCAGCCGAGAGTGCGCCGATGGCAGCACACGACTGGAACAAAGCAGCAGTCTTCTGCTGTATAACCTGGTAATATATCTCTTCTGATATATCCTGATTTTGGATGTTCGACAACTGTAATATCTCACCTGCAGCTAGCGTTCTTCCCAGTTCTGACAGTTCCTGAACAATGCGCTGATTGTTGGTAAACGACACATGCAGCAAAGCCGTTGACAAGATAAAGTCACCCACCAACACCGCAACCTTATTATTATAAGTAGCGTTGACTGATGCCTGACCGCGGCGCTCACTACTCTCATCGACAACGTCATCGTGAACCAATGATGCCGTATGCAACAATTCAAGACCAACAGCTGAATGCTGGGTCACTGCTGACACCTCACCATAGTTTTTGGCCATCAACAACATCAGGAGCGGACGCATACGCTTTCCCCCACGTTGACGAATATGTGACAAGACCTGAGAAAGCAATCCGTTTTCGTAGGTCAGACTCTGATTGAACAATGTTATAAAATCGTTCAAATCATGCTCAATAGGCTGTCTAATAAGAGATAAATAATCCATAATTTCAGAATTTCGATACAAATTTAGTGAAAATATCATGATATCACGAAATATTTTAGTAATTTTACGCGAAAATTGAATATTGTTATGGATAAACTCTTCCTTTTAGACGCCTACGCACTCATTTACCGTTCCTATTACGCATTCATCAAGAACCCGAGAATCAACTCCAAGGGTCTTAATACCTCTGCCATTGTTGGCTTCGTGAATACCCTACAAGAAGTGCTCACCAAAGAACAGCCCACACACATCGGTGTGGCCTTCGACCCTCATGGTCCCACCTTCCGCTCAGAGGCTTTTCCTGACTATAAGGCTCAACGTGAAGCTACGCCTGAAGACATACGCAAGGCCGTTCCTATCATCAAAGACCTGTTGCAGGCATGGAACATTCCCATCCTACAAGTCGATGGCTTTGAAGCTGACGATGTCATAGGCACCTTGGCTACCAAGGCTGGCACACTGGGTATTGATACTTATATGCTGACACCTGATAAAGACTACGGCCAACTGGTAACTGACCATGTCTACATTTTCCGCCCACGCCATGGTGGCGGCTACGAGACAATGGGTATTGAAGAAGTGAAACAAAAATACGGCATTCCATCGACAACAGCCGTTATCGACCTGCTGGCACTGATGGGTGACTCTGCCGATAATTTTCCTGGCTGTCCCGGTGTCGGTGAAAAAACTGCCGTCAAACTTATCAACGAATTTGGAACAGTTGAGGAGATGTTGCATCGTGTCAATGACATCAAGGGTGCGCTCAAGACAAAAATCGAGACACATGTCGACGATATCAAGATGTCGAAATTTCTGGCGACCATCAAGACCGATGTCCCCATCGAACTGAACATGGATGAACTCAAAGTTCAGGAACCCAACGAGGCTGAACTCGGAAAACTTTTGGAAGAATTGGAGTTTAAGACCCTCGCAGCGAAGATTCTTAAAAAATCTGAAACAAAGCCAAAACCTGTGAATGGACAACTCGATTTGTTTGCAGAATTTGCGTCCCAAGTCCCGAGTGAGCCAGAATATTCAAGTTTTGAGAGCATAAAAACGGTAGCTCACGAATACAAACTTGTTGATAATGAGGAAGATTTAATAAGAATTTGTGACTTTTTTAGGACAAATGATTTTCTCGTTTTAGATACGGAAACAACTTCAACCTCTGCAATTGACGCAGAATTGGTGGGTTTGAGCTTTTCAGTGAAGGAACATGAGGCATATTATGTACCCATTCCTGCCAATCGTGAAGAAGCGTTGCGAATTGTTAATATCTTTAAACCTTTATACGAGGACGAGAAAATACTCAAAGTTGGTCAGAATCTGAAGTACGACTTAGAAGTGTTACACAACTATGGCGTTGAACTGAAAGGACAGATGTGGGACACGATGATTGCTCACTACCTAATCCAACCCGAACTGCGTCATAACATGGACTACATGGCAGAGGTGTACTTGCACTACAAGACCATTCATATAGATGAACTCATTGGACCCAAGGGAAAGAACCAGCGTTCGATGCGCGACCTCTCCCCCACCCTCGTTTATGAATATGCCTGTGAAGATGCAGATATCACTCTGCAACTGAAAAACAAGTTGGAGCCAGAGCTGAAGAAACACGAGTGTGAAGACCTCTTTTATCAGATAGAAATGCCGTTGATGCCAGTGTTGGCAGAGATGGAGATGAATGGTGTGTGCCTCGATACGGAGTCGTTGGCTGAAACCAGCAAACAGTTTACCATTCGTATGAACGAAATCGAACAACGCATCTATGAACTCGCTGGGCAGCAATTCAACATAGCATCACCTAAACAGGTGGGTGAAATCTTGTTCGACAAACTAAAAATCATCGAGAAAGCCAAGAAGACCAAAACCGGTCAATACGTCACCTCTGAGGAAGTGCTACAACAACTGAAAAACAAGCACGAGATTGTGGCAGACATTCTGGAACACAGAGGGCTAAAAAAGCTCATTGGCACCTATATCGATGCCCTGCCTAAGCTGATAAACCCTCGTACTGGTCATATACATACCTCTTTTAATCAGACCATTACAGCCACAGGTCGTCTATCGTCTTCAGACCCCAACCTGCAGAACATTCCCATTCGTGGTGAGGATGGCAAGGAGATTCGCAAGGCCTTTATTCCTGAACCTGGATGCCTGTTCTTTTCAGCTGACTACAGTCAGATTGAGTTGCGTGTGATGGCTCATCTTTCTAAAGATGCCAATATGATTGAAGTGTTCCGCGAAGGCAAGGATCTCCATGCTGCCACAGCTGCCAACATCTATAAAAAACCTATAGACGAGGTTACTCGCGACGAACGTACCAAATCGAAACGAGCCAATTTCGGTATCATTTACGGCATCACCGTCTTTGGTCTCGCTGAACGTTTAGACATCCCTCGCGATGAAGCTAAGATGCTGATAGACGGCTATTTCGAGACTTTCCCACAGGTACGTGACTATATGGAAAAGTCTAAGGAAGTTGCCCGTCAGCAAGGTTACGTCACTACCCTATTCGGGCGTCGTCGCTACCTGCCAGACATCAACTCGCAAAATAGCGTTGTTCGTGGTTTTGCTGAACGAAATGCCATCAATGCTCCCATTCAGGGTACTGCTGCAGACATCATCAAAGTAGCTATGATTCATATCTTCCAGCGCTTCAAGGCAGAGAAAATCAAGAGCAAAATGATTCTTCAGGTACACGACGAACTCAACTTCTCAGTTCTTCCTGAAGAGAAAGAAAAAGTAGAGCATATCGTCATTGAGGAAATGCAAAATGCCTTCCAAATGGCTGTTCCTCTCGTAGCTGATTCCGGCTTCGGCAGCAACTGGCTTGAAGCTCACTAAAGAAAGAGAGATTCGGCAAACTTATAGATGATGATGCCGGCTGTAACAGAGACATTCATAGAGTGCTTTGTACCCAGCTGGGGAATTTCCAAACAACCATCTGAGGCGTCTACTACTTCCTGGTGGACGCCTTTGACTTCGTTACCAAGCACAACGGCATATTTTTGGCCATGCTGAGGCACGAACGTCTGTAGTTTGGTACTATGTTCCACCTGTTCTACAGAGAGTACTGTATAGCCCTGTTTTCGCAGTTCTGAGACGGCTTCAAGTGCTGTCTTAAAGTACCGCCAACTGACACTATCTTCAGCTCCTAAAGCTGTTTTGTGAATTTCAGTAGATGGGGGTGTCTGACAAATACCACAAAGATATACTGACTCTACACGAAAAGCATCACAAGTACGGAATACACTACCTATATTATACATAGAGCGCACGTCATCCAATACTACTATCAATGGCAGTTTCTCAGCATCACGGTATTCTTCGACTGTCAGTCGTTTCATTTCTATAGTACGAATCTTTCTCATACCATTTGTTTTTGTTTGCAAAAGTAATCAATTATTCCGATACGATAGTCAACATCGTAAAAAATTATCCAAAAAGCTTTCAAAGTTCAGTAATTCTTACTATATTTGCAAACCATTCATTATTACATTTTACCAATATGAAAAGAAAACTATTCACTTCCATTCTTTTGCTGTCTACTGTATTCATACAGGCTCAGACAGCCAGAAAATTTACCATCAATCTTGTAGATGATGGAAAAGCCAATATGGTAGTATTTTTGCCAGAAAATCCTTCAGGAAAAGCCATTGTAGGTGTTCCTGGTGGTGGTTATTCCATGCTTTCAAATACGCATGAAGGCTATCTGGCTTCTGACTGGCTCAACAAACAAGGTATTGCCTACGCTGTTGTTAACTATCGGCTGCCAAATGGCGACCGTACCATTCCCATTGGCGACGTAGAAAAAGGTATTCGCATTATCCGCGATTCAGCCAGCGTGTGGAATATTAATCCCAATGATGTAGGCATCATGGGTTTCTCTGCAGGCGGTCATTTATCATCAGTCATTTCTACCCTCTCCGACTATGATGTACGTCCAAACTTTACCATACTTTTCTATCCAGTCATCTCTATGGATGAGCGCTTGTCTCATAAATGGTCGTGCATTAATTTCCTTGGTGAAGAAGGACACAAAGATGCAGCGTTAGTTAAACAATACTCCACACAAAACGCTGTCAGGCGTCATCTCACCCCTCCTGCCATCATCATTTCAGCCAGTGACGACCGCCTGGTACCAGTGACGACCAATGGTCTTGCATACTATACTGCAATGCGTAATGTAGGTAATGACTGTGCCATGTATATCTATCCGACAGGTGACCATGGTTTTGGCTTTGGACATTGGTTCAAATATCATGACCAAATGCTCAACGACCTCGGTAATTGGCTCAAAACTCGTCATACACCAAAACCCGATGCCATTAAAGTAGCTTGTATAGGCAATAGCATCACTGACGGTTATGGTATTGATATGGCTAGTGCATACGGCTATCCAGCTCAACTGCAACAGCTGTTAGGCGATGATTATTGGGTAAAAAACTTCGGAGTCAGCAGTCGTACAATGCTGAACAAAGGTGACTTGCCTTATATGAATGAAATGGCTTGGAAAGATGCACAGGCTTTTAAACCAGATATTGTTATCATTAAGTTAGGTACTAAAGACTCAAAGCCAGAAAATTGGCAATATCATGCAGACTTCAAGAAAGACCTACAGCAGATGATTATCACGCTACGTCCTGATTTGGCACAACCTGTCAAGAAAAAAGGAAAGAAAAAGGCAAGCGTAAAAACAGTCGGTCCACAGATATTCCTCTGTACACCTATTCCCGCATTCAAGCCTACATGGAATATCAACGATTCAGTCATTGTCAACGGCATCATTCCCATACAGCAAGAAGTAGCTAAAGAATATGGTTTGCAAGTCATTGATCTGCATACATTCTATGCCAACGACGGTGATAAGATGATAGACGACGGCATACATCCTGATGCTAAAGGCGCACGTCGTATGGCAGAAATCATTGTCAAAGCTATTAAGCCATAATAACTGTGGATAAACTGTGGATAACTTGGTTAATAAATAGTGGATTATTAAAGAATAGCCATTATTCCCCTACTCTGTCAGTTGATAAAACTAATAAAAAACATAGTTATGAACAAGTTTTTCATAGTTTTTAGCCAAAAAAAGATATAAACTTATTACTTTTGCACCAAAATAGAGAATTGTGGATAAACTGCTTATTGTATTCAATATCAGTAAGTAAGTATCCACAATGAATAGGAAAAACCTATTGTCACGGGTGAATAACCTTTCTGGCAAGAAAATACTTCAAAAGTTTTGCACTTATGAACGTCATATCATCCTATTCATTTCTCTTTTTAAAAGAAAAAAAGAAAAGAAAATAATAATATTGTGATGTTGAAAACAGAAGACCTGAAAAAAGAAATCCGCAGAATGTGCGAAGAAAAAGGTGCAATTATCCTGGCACACTATTATACGGTAGGTGATGTACAGGATATTGCCGATTTTGTAGGCGACTCATTGGCTTTAGCCCGTAAAGCAGCAGAGACAGATGCCCGGATGATGGTGATGTGTGGTGTACATTTCATGGCAGAAACATGTAAACTATTGTCACCCGACAAGGTCGTGTTGTGTCCCGACCTTAATGCTGGCTGCTCATTGGCTGACTCCTGTAAGGCTGAAGACTTAAAGAAATTCAAGGACGAGCATCCTGGCTATCAGGTCATCTCGTATGTCAATACTACAGCAGCTGTCAAGGCTTTGACGGATGTCGTTGTTACCAGTGGCAATGCTAAAAAGGTTGTAGACCAGTTACCGAAAGATGCTAAGCTTATTTTCGGTCCGGACTATAATCTTGGCAACTATATCAATGAGGTGACGGGGCGTGAGATGCTGTTGTGGAATGGCGGTTGTCATGTGCATGAGCGTTTTTCAGCCAGTAAGATATTGGAGCTGAAGAAACAGTATCCTGAAGCTGTCGTTATGGCTCATCTGGAGTGTAAGGGACCTGTTTTAGCTTTGGCAGATGTTAAAGGCAGCACGGCTACGATGCTGAACTATGCTCAGCAAAGTGACCAAAAGCAATTTATAGTGGCTACAGAGGCCGGTATTTTGCACGAGATGCAACGAACTTGTCCTGATAAGGAATTTATCCCTGTGCCTCCTGAAATCAGCGAGAGCGGCCTGGAATGCAGCTGTAACGAGTGCCAGTATATGAAGATGAACACGCTGGAGAAAATCTATCAATGCTTGAAGAACGAAAGTCCACAAATAGAGATAGACCCCGCCATCGCGAAAGATGCCGTCAAACCTATAGAAAGAATGCTGGAGTTGAGTTAGGCTCCAGCATTCTTTTGTATTCTACCTAACACTTATTATTTTGCTTTTTTGTTGATGATTTTGTAAGATATAGACACCTTTTGGTAATGTATTCACATCAACCGTATGATAGTGTCTTCCTTGAATATCAAAAATGCTTGTAGTTGAGACGTCAGATGGTATGTTGTCTATATGATTTGTACCTTCATATTGTTTCATTAATTCATCCAATATATAGATTCTTTGAGTAAGTTTCTCTATAACCTCCTCTATTTGAGATTGAAATAACTGATGTCCCTCGTTAGGATATACGGTTTGATGTAGCTTCATGCTTTTATCAAATACTGCTCCGTACTTATCCCATATTTGACTAAATCCACTTTGAATATCTGATAATATCGTTGGTCTGATGGTTTGCCATACTTGAAAATATACATTTTTAAAGTAATCTATCTCAAAGAGCTTAGGGAAATAGAATGAATCATACGAATCGTGTATGGTGCTCCATCCTTGACTTTTAAAAGAACTATCGTAATCCCACGTAGGCCCCATTCCTAATTTTGAGGATTGAGGATTATTGTCATTCATATCATATTTAAAAAGAAACCGATTGCATCCTGCTGCATCCGTAGTACCGAGAATATCATGTATTAGAATCCATTTGGCAAACGATTCCATATCTATATATTCTGTTATATTGCCATTGGAATAGAGTGCGTTTTCAAAATCATTCATAAAGTTTATGATGGCTGTCTGGATAGATTCAGTTAAATCATCTTTATCAGGATATTTATAGGTGAATCCGACAGTATTATTCTGGTTGTTAGTCTTGAAATAAATATCTTCGTTCCACCAGAAGGTATCATGCTCAATTAAAAAGCCTGTATCACTGATATTGACACGTTTTTCGCCTTTACTGACTGATTCCATCAGATAGTACATACCTTGGTATTGATCATTGATGTAGACATTGACAAAATCATATTCTGGTGTCCATTCTTTATCAACAATTTTATTTACAAGTAAACCGGTCATATACAATATATTGCTTTCCTGATTAGTCATTTCTGAATTCCAGGTGTACATACTCATCAGTAGCCATTCTTTATGTTTATATTCTTTATTGTCACGTCTAAGTAGGTCATATTTCTTTGATAGTTTAATCTTGTATGGATGTTGCGCTAAATAGGCTCCAGTGCTATTACCTCTAATCTTTATCCTCATCCCTGATTCGCCTTTTACATATTCTTTGGAATCGTATAGTGTTTCTCCACCAAGTGTCATTACCATTCTACCAGGTACATAGTTGTTGTCAGTAATGGAAACTCCAGAACACCTTCTGGCGCATAGACAATAGTACAAGTTGGCATTTCACCATCGACGGTTTGAATATGAAGTTCAGGTAATGCTATATCGTCTGTTTGAGACTTAATAGCAATAGTATTACAACACAGAAATGCTATGAAAAGAGTTTTCTTAGCCGTTATGAATGGCATGAATTTGTATATGAGCCAAGTAATCATTGTAGCCATCAGATAGACAAATAAAAAAGTTAATATATAGCGATAAAGATAGCCATCGTAAGAAATACCAAGTTTGTTCATCGTCATAGAGACTATTAATGGACAGCCACCACATAAGAAATAGTAGACAATGCAATGTTGACCAGTCCATTCTATTATTTTGCAACGAGGAATGTATCTTATGATAGAAATAATAAAAAGTAGCCAAATCAAAGCATCAGCCAAGAATAGCGGTACATTCTCTATAGCGATATTTCGTATGGGTAAATCAACATGATATTCATATACTTTTATAAAGATAAGAATCAATAGAAGTAATAATGAATATAATGGCTTGTTGATAGTATGGAAACTGTCTTGGTGCTGATGATAAAAATAGCCTAAATAAAGGAAAACTACAGCTAACAATGCATCTTGCCACTGCCAATAATTGTGTTCATTAAAGGGAATAAGATAGTAGATAATGAAACATGCTATGGTGTATGTTAATAACCAGGCTGTTTTTCCACGTGTTTTCGTCAGTAATAGGGCGAAGAAGAGTTCACCTATTATGAGTGCTGCAATAAACCAAGAAGCTCTGCCACTGAGGATATTAATAATAATATCTATCCAGTCAATACTTTCGTTTCTTACCAATACTTTTGGAATGGCGATAAGTGTGGTGAATATGAAGTAAGGAACCAATAATGACCTGACGATGGACGTAGCTTTCTTCTTCAAGCTGAATACTTCTGGACGATAGAACAGGTAGCCGGAGATGAAATAGAATAGTATAATAGCGTTAGAGGTATAAATATAATAGGGTGTGTAGTTATATTCCTTATAGTACACCTCCGTATGGAATACAAGGATGAGTATCATTGAGATACCACGCAGGAAATCTATCCACCTTATCCTTTCCTTCATAATTTTATTAAGTTAATGATTCTTTTACCTATCCACATGATAGGAATAGCTGTCAGATAACTGACAATGACGAGAACAATAAATATGACCAGTGGATACTTGAATCCGTAGATGAAGTTGGGGAACAAGTAACTACAGAAGAAGGTATGCGTCATCCACATAGGCATGGAACGATGACCTAAGGCGATGAGCGTGCGTGCCACATACTTGTTAAGCGGAATATTCAGGAAAAGAATGATAAATAGCAAGGCATAAAGACCGTCGACGATGGTAATCTTGAACATTGATTTTAAGATGACTAAACAGACGATGAGCACCCCATAAATATACTGATGATGAAAAGGTGATAGCAGCTTCTTTTCACATAGTCTGTATAGCAATATGCCTAAAGCAAAATACAACAGCAGAATGATATAATAGAAGAACTGTTGTTGAATGATACAAATAACCAAGTTATCAGAAAGGTGAAAACTCATATATTTGACAGTCAAAAAAATGATGACATAGGCAGCAATGGTCATGATAGTCTTTCTCTTTTCCTTGAGATTGTATAGATACTGGATGACAGGCCATGCGGTAAGGCTTATCATGGTATACGGAAACAGAAACCATACTTCACCATTGTAATTGCATCTTATTGCTGTAATATTTCCCATCAAATGCAGGATGTCATACTTGTACATCGTCGGATAAAGACAATAGGCAATAGGCATGAAGATGAGCAGCACTATCCAATAATGAATATAAAGCTTAAGTAGGCGACAGCTTTCCGATTGGATACTTAGTGTATTATGCCTATAGAGATAAGTAAGTCCATAACCGCTTAATATCAAGAAAAAAGTAACTGGATAACAGGCCTGAGAAAGATAATGAATAAGAGAATGCTCTCCTATCATGATGAATGGTGAGCATATCTCGTTCACCTCTGCCCTATTGAACAGATGGTAGAACAGCATCATTAAGATGGCCACACCTTTGATAGTCGTACTTTGTTCTTTACTCATGTCGTATCCTATTGATAAATATTGCCGTCAGCATGATGAAGAACGGGATGAAAGGCTGATGGAAACGAGCTTCTCCATGTCCTACAAACAATAGCAGTAGTGTACCAATAGCAATAATACTACAAGGCAGAATACTTGTATTTCTTTGGAAATAGAATAACTCCAGTAAGGCACTGATTAATATGAGGAAATAAATGGCAAGATTTACTATTGTAAGCCATTGTACAGTTGAAAACATAGGGAAATTCTTGATGAGTGTCTGCATACTGACCTCTTCATACATATACTCTTTTTCTTCCTTATTGGGGATGAAAGTACACATGTTGACGTTGTCAGAGATATACGTATTGACAAGCTTTGCAGGCATCTGCTTGATATATTCCGTTGGATGGTCTTTCAGCCAATCTATGAATAAGGAGCGCCAGGCAGAGTCTTTCTGAGATACATTCCAGTCCCTATTGTCACGCACTTCCATCGACTGCTGAGAATGGTTGGTAGAATAATCCGTCAGCGCCATCCATCCTGTCTTAGCCTGATAAAGAAAAAGACCTGTGCGCCACATCGAAGTGCATCCGATAATCATAATAGTGACTGCATATCCAATGAATAACTTCAGGCTCTTACGCCATTTGAAAAGAAAATATATTATCATAGCCAGCAGGAAGACAATAGCCATAGGCCTGAACCAGTTTGCTATAGCTAACATCATGCCTCCAAGTAGTGAATGGTTTCTGACTATTGACAGATACACTCCTAACATGATGAAGAACATAAATGGCAGTTCGCTGAGCAACGAAGTGCTTTCTCCATAATTGGCTGGATAGACGATATAGATGATGAGTGCTATAAAAGCTGTCCGAGCGCCACATATTTTGCTTGTAACTGCATAAAACAACCAGGCGGTGGTTCCCTTCATCAGCGCATAAATAACGAGCAGAGGCGTAATGGAATGACATAAAGCCAATGATGCGGCAGTCATATTGATAGGCCCGATATTCCATAAAAAAGGATAATCGTTGATGAGAGAACTGACAGGATACGGTTCTCCATATTCGATAGCCTCCTGAGCCAATAATTGATAGCCGTCGCTATCAGGGTAAGGTGTATAGCCAAAGATAGCTAAAATAACTAATTGCAGTAATGTAAAAACAGCAATCAGTATATAGGTCAGTTGACGATGGCTATCTTGCATACTGTTCCCTTTTCACCTGAACTTGTAGCTGTAGCAACCATATAGACACCCGAGGCAACACGATTGCCCTTCTTGTCGCATCCGTCCCAGATATAAGTACCGCCATTGCTGCGCCCTTCATTGACGACGGCACCATTGGACGATAATATCTTCACATCGGCATTGTAGGTCAGTCCCGTGATGGTGATGGGTCCTGTATAGCCAGGATTGACGGGATTAGGATAAGCCCAGACATTGTCTTTGGTCATTTCCGTATTCGTTTCCGTCGCATCGCTGATATAAGAACAAAGACCGCTTTCTGTACCAAAGAATACTTCTCCAGTAGTCTGATTAATAGCTATAGAAAGCACAGTATTGTTGAGCAGTGGACTGTTTTCAGCGGTAAAGTGCTGCAACTGTGTCATATTATCGGCACTGATCAGATAGACACCATTATTGTTAGTGCCAAACCACTTGCGCCCTCCTCCATCGATGGCAATACTGGTAATCTCGATACCGGCTAACAGGTAGTCGGCATAGTTGGTACCGTCGTTGCGAGGCACCTTTACCTGTGTGAAATATGGGTTAGGCTCATACCATTGAGACCGTTCCAGCATAAACGGTCCGATATTTGTACCTATCCAGATGTTTCCATCCTTGTCTTCGGCGACAGAGGTTACGCCGCTTATTGTTCCTGAGATAGTACCATCCTGGTTGACAAAGTTCTTATACGCCATAGCGCCACCTGTAGAGGGCTGATAACAGAGCAAGGCGGGTTCTATAAAGCGGTCATTACAAAACCATATCATGCCCGTACTGGTAAATATGGCGTTCACCATGTTATCATAAGACCGTTCACCACTGTTCATAAATGCTTCATGATGGTGACTGATCCACTCCCCTTCTGGTGTGATTTCAAACAATGAAGTCGTTTTGCTGGCACTATTTAACAGCCACAGATGACCATTGCTGTCATATTTGACAGTCTCAACCATCGTATAGTTCTTTGACGGCTGGTCAATGTTGGCATTGCTTTCCAAGGGACTATTGTCATAATTATACTCCTTATAGAACTTGCCATTCTTGAATTCATACAGTCCTATTCTACCGCTTGCAAAGACATGGGAAGGATCTTTTGGGTCTACATCAATGCTTGCAAGGTCAATATAGCTATGACCGGTAATTGTGTCTAATCTGTCTTGGAAAAACGACCAGTCATGATTGTTCATCACTTGGATATATCCGTCAATATGTGGGTTGAAGTCACCGCCGGTAATACCTCCGCAAGTGTAGAGCTGATCGTTGGTAAATCTGAGAAAACCTATATAGTTCTTTTTCGGTCCGCCGGGTTTCAGTGTTTTGACCAGCGCAATGTTATTGTCGTAGTCGCTATTGTCTTGTTGGAAAGAAGGGGCGTTGGTGGTCAGGTGCCAGTTGGCCTTGTCAATGAGATTGTCAGCAAGTGAGCCTTTCCATATACCTGTAGCACTTTGTGCGTAGATGTTGTCGGTGTCGAACGCTATGGCGCTGACAGAGAATCCCAGCATATAACTCTCTGAAATTTCCGCTTGTTTTACATTGATTTTCACGATGCCGAAGCCGCATGCCAAATAAGCATATTGGCCATTGATAGCAATACTATTGACGGTTTTGTCGCCAGTGATGGCCTTGCTGTAGAGGTCGCTGATGTTAATGATATTACCATTGGTTTCTACTAGGTCGATGTTGGCATTGCTGTAGACAGCAATAAGGCGTTTCGCCTTCTTACACCATTGAATGAGTGCAATATGAGTGTCGCTGAGACCGTTGACCTTGTCGTAGGTGGTGATGGACTGATCGTTCTTGTTATACTGGTAGAGGTCGTTAGAGGCCATCACAAAGAGGTTGTCGCCAGCATCTTGTATCTGCTGGACATCGTAGTAAGCCAGGTAATTATGCCAGGTGCCAATCTGAGCGTTGATAGGTAAAAAGGTAAAAAGGCAAAAAAGTAAAAACCATTTTACCTTGATGACTTGATGTTTGCAGTTTCCCATTTTTACCTTGTTTATTTCCATTGTTGTTTACCTTTTCAGTAGATAGTCAGCCAGCTTCTGAGTAGCACGGGCACGGTGACTGATGTGGTTCTTGATGTCTGCTCCCAGTTCGGCAAAGGTTTTATCGTAACCTTCGGGCTGGAAAATGGGATCGTAGCCGAAGCCCTCCCCTCCCCTACGCTCACGGATGATTTCGCCGTTGACGATGCCTTCGAACCGATGGACTACCTGTATGCTGGTGCAACCACAGGGACAGACGTCTTTCTTCTCTATTAACGCAATAACAGTACGGAATCTTGCCTTGCGGTTGTCTTTTTCTTCTAATTCTTTCAGCAACTGAGTCATGTTGGCTTCGCTGTCATGGGAAGCAGGGCGTTCCGTTTGTTCTGCTCCGTTCTCAGCATACCTGACGGCAGCAAAGCGGGCACTATAGACACCAGGAGCACCGTTAAGCGCCTCTACTTCCAGTCCAGTGTCGTCGGCAAAGCAGCTGACATGATAGTGGTCGTAGACGTATTGCGCCTTCATCATGGCGTTTTCTTCAAGTGTCTGTCCCGTTTCCGGAATGTCCTCGTGGCAACCGATGTCGGCCAGTGACAGCACTTCAAAGTCTGAACCCAGTATGCTGCGTATCTCGTCCAGCTTGTGCTGGTTGTTGGTCGCAAAAACTATCTTCATGGCTTTTGTCATTTACTCTATCTCTTTCTCTTTCTCCTTTTGCTTCACTTCCTTTATCCTCACTCTCATCTCGTCGAATCCCTCTCCATAGACACCGATGACACTCGATTGCGAGACAAAGGCCCGTGGGTCTATCATCTTGATGAGTCGGAAGATGTTGATGCTTTCGTTCTTCTTGGCCAGGATACAGAGCACCTTCATCTTGTGGCCTGTGTACCAGCCGTGCCCGTCGAGGATGGTGACACCGTGATTCATCTGCGTACCTATGGCATTGGCTATCTCCTGCCATTTGCTGGAGAATATCATGAACTGTACCGACTGTCTGCGGGCATTCATAACGTAGTCGAGGGTATAGTTCTCCATAGCCATCACACAGAAGCCGAACATCACCTTGTGGGCACGTTCCAAATAGGTGCCGAACTGGGGGAAGAACATACAGGAACCAATGATGCAGAAGTCGGCTGCAATCAATACGTTGCCTAACGACACGTTGGGGTGAAACTTGTTGACAGAGGCCGCTATGACGTCAGTACCACCCGTAGAACCATTGTTCAGGAATACGGTGGCCAGAGCAATACCTGTCAGTACGCAACCTATAATCATCGACATGAAATCCTGTCCCTCACCCATCAGTTTGAAGGGCAGTCCGTTAGCCTGTTTAGGAATGATTTCCTGTGCAAACATCAGCATGAAGTAGAGGGTGAGGATGGCAAAGATGGTCTTCATCAGGAACCTTACACCCAGTATCTTCAGGGCAACTACCAGCAAGACGCCATTGATGATGATGTAGGTGTTCTCCAAATGGAATCCCGTAGCATAGTAGATGATAGCCGACAGACCCGTCACGCCACCAGCCACAATCTGATAAGGCATCAGAAATACCGTGAAGGCCACAGTATAGATGGCGAGACCAAGGGCTATGAAGAGATAGTCCTTAGTCTCGTTCAATATCATTTTGTGATTGACTGTCATCTTTCGAGCGGTAGCAAATTATTCACTTTTCACTCTTCACTTTTCACTTTCCCAGCACGATGTTCACCATGCGCTTGGGGACGATGATGACCTTCTTGATTTCGAAGCCATCGAGATACTTCTGGGCACGCTCCTCAGCCAGGACAGCCTTCTGGATGGTGTCGTTGTCGGCATCGGCAGGGAACTCCATGTCGAAGCGTGTCTTACCGTTGAAGGCCACACCCAGCTTGACGCTGTTCTCAACGAGGTATTCCTCGTTCCAAGTAGGCCATTTCGAGTCGCAGACACTACCCTGCTCGCCCAGTGCCTCCCACAGTTCTTCTGCGATGTGAGGAGCAAACGGCGCGATGAGAATCACCAGCGTCTTCAGGGCGTCGCGGCTCTTGCACTTCTGCTGAGCCAGCTCGTTGACGCAGATCATAAAGGCCGAGATAGAGGTGTTGTACGAGAATGCCTCGATATCCTGACTGACCTTCTTGATGAGCTTGTGGACGCTCTTCAGCGCCTCCTTGGTGGGCTGGTTGTAGTCAATCAGCAATTTTCCTTCTGGGTTCTCGCGGGTGTTGCCATAGAACAATGCCCAGAACTTCTTCAGGAAGCGGTGGCAGCCGTCGATACCGTTGGTATCCCAAGGCTTCGACTGCTCCACAGGTCCTAAGAACATCTCGTAGAGACGCAGGGTGTCAGCACCATATTTCTCGACAATCATGTCCGGATTGACCACGTTGAACATCGACTTCGACATCTTTTCGATGGCCCAACCACACTTGTACTGTCCGTTCTCCAGAATGAACTCAGCGTTGTTATACTCAGGGCGCCAGGCTTTGAAGGCTTCAATGTCAAGCACATCAGCAGAAACGATGTTCACGTCGACATGGATAGGTGTTGTGGTGTACTTGTCCTTCAGGCCGAAGCTGACGAACTTGCCCTTGTCGGCACCCTCGTCCTCAATACGATAGACGAAGTTGGAGCGGCCCTGAATCATGCCCTGGTTGACGAGCTTCTTGAAGGGTTCGTCCTCGCAGCTGTAGCCAGAGTCATAGAGGAACTTGTTCCAGAAACGCGAGTAGATGAGGTGACCTGTAGCGTGCTCAGTACCACCTACATAGAGGTCCACGTTGCGCCAGTATTCATCGGCATCGCGACTGACGAGGGCCTTCTCGTTCTTGGGGTCCATATAGCGCAGGTAGTAAGCTGAACTGCCGGCAAAGCCAGGCATCGTGTTCAGCTCCAAGGGGAAGACACTCTTGTTGTCGATTTCGTCCTTCGAGACCACCTTGTCGAACTTCGTGTCCCAAGCCCACATCTTGGCACGTCCCAATGGGGGCTCGCCAGTCTCCGTAGGCTTGTATTCGTCGATTTCAGGCAACTCCAAAGGCAGGCACTCCTTGGGAATCATATAGGGCATGTCGTCCTTGTAGTAGACAGGGAACGGCTCACCCCAGTAGCGCTGACGCGAGAAGATAGCATCGCGCAAACGGTAGTTCACCTTGACCCTACCCAATCCTTGCTCTGTCACGAACTTCTTCGTGGCGGCGATAGCCTCTTTGACGGTCAGTCCGTTGAGGCTGAACTTAGCGCTGGCAGAGTTGCACATGATACCTTCTTTGGCATCATAGCTTTCCTCGCTGACGTCGGCACCCTCAATCAGCGGAATGATGGGCAGGTTGAAGTGCTTGGCGAAAGCATAGTCGCGGCTGTCGTGGGCAGGTACGGCCATAATGGCACCAGTACCATAGCCAGCCAACACGTATTCGGCAATCCAGATGGGAATCTTTTCGTCAGTAAACGGATTGATAGCGTAACTACCTGAGAAGACGCCCGTTACCTTGTGATCCATCTGGCGGTCACGCTCTGTGCGTTTCTTCACATAGTCGAGGTATTTGTCCACCTCAGCCTTCTGCTCGGGGGTCGTCAACTCAGCCACGAGGTCTGATTCAGGCGCCAGCACCATGAAGGTCACACCAAACATCGTATCGGCACGGGTGGTGAAGATAGTGAAATGCTTGTCGCTGTCAGCCACCTTGAACTCCACTTCAGTACCCTCAGAGCGACCAATCCAGTTGCGCTGGGTTTCCTTCAGCGAGTCCGTCCAGTCAATCTCCTCCAGACCGTCGAGCAGACGCTGGGCGTAAGCCGATACGCGGAGGCACCACTGGCGCATCTTCTTCTGCACCACGGGATAGCCACCACGAACGCTGACACCAGCCGCGACCTCGTCGTTGGCCAGCACCGTACCCAGTTTCGGACACCAGTTGACCATCGTGTCAGCAAGATAGGCAATACGGTAGTTCATCAGCACTTCCTGTTTCTTCTTCTCCGAGAAGTTGTGCCAGTCGGTAGCTGTGAAGTGCAGTTCCTCAGTACCTAAGGCGCCACAGCCCTCTGTTCCCATCAACTCAAAGTGCTCGATGAGCTTGATGGTGGGCTGAGCCTTCTGCGAACTCAGGCTATAGTAGCTTTTGAACATGCGCTGGAAGGCCCATTGCGTCCACTTGTAGTAAATGGGGTCGCAGGTGCGGACTTCGCGCTCCCAGTCGAACGAGAAACCAATCTTGTCCAACTGCGAACGGTAACGGTCAATGTTCTCGAAAGTGGTTTTCTCAGGATGCTGACCCGTCTGGATAGCATACTGCTCGGCGGGCAGACCATAGGCATCATAGCCCATGGGGTTCAGCACGTTATAGCCCTGCTGACGCTTGTAGCGGGCATAGATGTCTGAAGCGATATAACCAAGAGGATGACCCACATGCAAACCTGCTCCGCTGGGGTAGGGGAACATGTTCAGCACGTAGAACTTCTTACGCGTGGGGTCTTCCTTCACTCGATAGGTTTGCATCTCCACCCATCGCTTCTGCCATTTCTGCTCAATGTCTCTAAAGTTGTATTCCATATTGCTTTGTAGTTTTTATTTACGTTCTAACGTGCAAAGATACGATAAATTTTCGGAATGAACAAAAAAGCAGGTCACAGAATTTCTTTCAACATTGAAATTTGCGGACAAAATACGCTCTATATTTCGCACGAAATCCACCAAGTCCTGACACACATCCAAATACGTGAATTATGACGCGTTATCGTAACTGTCTGACACAGAAAGCCTTATCATTTTACGTCATTTTTATGTTCGGAAAATGGGACAATAAACCTGTTAATACGACCATTTCTGAAGCCTAAAAATGCCGTTTTTAGATGAAGTAAAGTGGTGGTTTGCTTCATCCAAACCGGTAGTTTGCTTGGAGCTCGTCCCCTTCGAGCTTCATCCTCGTTGCCTTCGAGCTTCCTCCTCATGACTTTCGAGCCTTATCTTACCCATTTTTCCCCTTTTTCCTTTCCAGAATGCCCTCCAATCCATGCACTATTTTTGGTAACTATTTATGACATAATAACATTTCATTAAAAAAACTTTCCCCTTTTTGTTTGTTATTTCAAATAATTTTCTCTAACTTTGCAACATCAATTTATTATTAACTAAAAAACAAAAGTATCTATGAACAAAATTTTACGCTATTCGTTTGTAGCCTTATTGGCTATAATGGGTTTTGGAAATGCCATGGCCGAAGATGTTATCTGGCAGGAAGACTGGTCGACGTGGGGAGATTATGTAAAAAAAGTGCTTGATGGTGTGAATTCCAATTACACTTTTGAAGGAACAGTAACCAATACAGATGGCTCTTTTAAAAGTGGTACTACTATTTATAATGAGTCTCTTGCTGGAGGCCAAGCCCCTGAATTGATGCTTGCCAAAAGTGGTGGATCTTTTGCTGCTAAAATAGCAATGAATGGTAAAAGTGGTGATATGACATTGACATTCAAAGCAAATTTTAAAAACAATAACAGCACTATTGAAATCACAGCAACTGGTGCAACCGTGGGTGAACAGACGGTAACAGGCACTGATGTCGTAGTACCTGTTTCAGTAACTGGTTCTGAAGTGGTATTAACCTTTAAAACCACTACAACAGCTAATGTTCGTATGGATAATTTCAGACTGTTTCAAGGTCAGGGCAAGAAACTCCCAGGAATTGCTTGGGGTAAGGCTTCAGCCAGTGTAACATTTGGAAATACGGAAGAATATGAAAAGTATATTCCTAATCTCCAGAATCCCAATAATCTGACAGTTGAATGTACTTCTTCTGAGACATCTGTTGCTACTGTTTCAAGTGCTGGCGTTATCACTGTAGTTGGTGTTGGTGAGACAACGGTTACTGCTTCTTTCGCTGGTAATGACGAATATGAGGCAGCAAGTGTTTCGTTAAAACTGACCGTTAAGGAAGCTACAACGCCGGAACCTCCTGCACAGGAAATAACAGTTGCTCGTGCTTTGGAAATCATCAGTGGCCTTGATAATGGTGCAACTACTACAGATAAATATAAGGTTAAGGGCTTTATCGTTGGCACTCCTGAATTCCAGCGCGATAAGGATGGTAAGCTTTATGGTAACTGCAACTTTGAGATTGCCGACACAAAGGGTGGCGCTACCAAGCTGACTGTTTATCGTGCCCAGAGCTTTGAAAACAAGAAATTCACAGAGGACGATGTTACTGCTAACATTCTGAAGGAAGGTGACGAAGTTGTTCTTGAGGGTCAGCTCCAGAAGTATGTTAAGAATAATGTAACGACTCCCGAGATTAAGAACTGCTATCTTATTTCTATTAACGGCGAAACTTCTCATGTTTCTGCTCTGAAGGCTGACATACAGAACGCTCCTGCCTACAATGTCGGTGGCCAGCGTGTGAACCAGGGCTATAAGGGTCTTGTCATCAAGGGTGGCAAGAAGCTGATTCAGAAGTAATAAGAATAAAGATATAATCAACCTTTTCTAATACTAACACGATTAAACGAAGGGGGCGAAGCCAAGAGTGGTTTCGCCCCTTTAATTTGGAAAGTGCAATTAGTACATAGGCTTTGCTGAGTCTTGGCAGATGCGAGCGGCAAGGTCGTTGAGTGCCAGACAGCGGGCTCGCATATCTGTTAGCTTCTCGTTTTGGAAAGGGTAGGGAGCCAGCATCAGTAGGCGCCCTTCGGCGCAAGCCTGCAAGTAGCGGGGATGGGGCTTGAAGTAGGGTGGAAAGCCCTTCAACAGTAGCACGATAAGAGGAATGCCCTCCGTGAGGCATGCTGTGGCTATCGTGATGAGGTAGATACCACGGTCCAAATAGTCTTTTTCTTCGGAACGTCGCTTCATGGAGGGCTTCTTGTCACCAGCCCATTTCTTATGGTTGCTCTCTTTTTTCTCCATTCAATTGCAAAGATACAAAATAATTCTTAATTCTTCATTCGTATTCTTATTTATTTCGTACCTTTGCAGTCAAAACGAATAGCAGACAAAAGCAGGACTACAAGGACTATGGCGAAGAAAGACGGCAAGGAGCTGACCCCGATGATGAAACAGTTTTTCGACTTCAAGGCGAAATACCCTGAGGCCTTGTTGCTGTTCCGTTGTGGCGACTTCTATGAGACCTATTGCGACGATGCCGTCATTGCCTCGCAGATATTAGGCATCACGCTGACGCACCGCAACAACGGCTACAACAAGGGCGACGAGATGGCGGGCTTCCCGCATCATGCACTTGATACCTACCTGCCCAAGCTTATCCGTGCCGGCAAGCGCGTGGCCATCTGCGACCAGCTGGAAGACCCGAAACTGACGAAGAAGCTCGTCAAGCGTGGCATTACAGAACTGGTGACGCCTGGTGTGGCCATGCAGGACACCGTGCTCAACTACAAGGAGAACAATTTCCTGTGTGCCGTCCATTTTGGCAAGGCTGCTTGTGGTGTGGCTTTCCTCGACATTTCGACGGGTGAGTTCCTGACGGGCGAAGGTACCTACGACTACGTTGAAAAACTTATCGGCAACTTCCAACCCAAGGAGGTGCTCTACAACCGCGAGCGTCGCAAGGACTTTGAGCGCTACTTTGGTACGCGCCTTGTCACCTTCCAGCTCGACGACTGGGTGTTTACTGAGCAGACGGCTCACCAGAAGCTGTACAAGCACTTCAACGTGAAGTCGCTGAAGGGTTTTGGTGTTGACCACCTGAAGAGTGGGGTAGTGGCTGCCGGTGCTATCCTGCAGTATCTGGAACAGACCCTGCACACGCAGATAGCCCATATCACCACGCTGTCGCGCATCGAGGAAGAGAAGTATGTGCGCCTCGACAAGTTCACGATTCGTTCTTTGGAGCTCATCAGTACCATGCAGGAGGACGGCAAGTCGCTGCTCGACGTCATTGACCATACCGTGTCGCCTATGGGTGGACGACTGCTACGCCGTTGGCTGGTGTTCCCGCTGAAGGACGAGAAACCCATCAACGACCGTTTGGACATCGTGGAATATTTCTTCCGCGAGCCAGACTTCCGTGCGTTGGTTGACAGCCATCTGCAACAGATAGGTGACCTAGAGCGCATCGTCTCAAAAATAGCCACAGGCCGCGTGTCGCCGCGTGAAATGGTGCAGCTGAAGGTAGCCCTCAGAGCCATTGAGCCTATCAAGGCTGCGTGTCTTGCTGCTGCTGTTTCTGACGGTTCTCCTTCAGGGACAACCGAGTCGCTGCATAGGGTAGGGGAGCGCCTCAGTCTTTGTGAAGCGCTGCGTGACCGTATTGAGCGTGAGATACAGAACGACCCGCCCCAGCTGGTAGCCAAAGGCGGTGTCATCCGCGACGGTGTCAACGCAGACCTCGATGAATTGCGCCATATCGCCTATTCAGGCAAAGACTACCTGCTGCAGATTCAGGAGCGTGAAGCCCAGCAGACGGGCATCAGTTCGCTGAAGATAGGCTACAACAATGTTTTCGGCTACTACTTAGAGGTGCGCAACACCTATAAGGATAAGGTGCCTGCCGAATGGGTGCGCAAGCAGACGCTGGCACAGGCAGAGCGCTACATTACCCAGGAGTTGAAGGAATACGAGGAAAAGATCCTCGGTGCCGAGGACAAGATACTCTCCTTAGAGCAGCAGCTGTTTACGGAACTCGTCATCGCTGCACAAGATTACATTGCACAGGTGCAGCAGAATGCTAACGTCATCGCTCATCTCGACTGTCTGCTTTCTGCCGCCAAAACTGCTGAAGAGCAACACTATGTGCGTCCGACAGTTTCTGCGTCGGAAGTCATCGATATCCGTCAGGGCCGACATCCTGTCATCGAGACACAGTTGCCCATTGGTGAGCGCTATGTGCCTAATGACATCCTGCTCGACCAAGAGCGCCAGCAGATTATCATCATTACGGGTCCCAATATGGCAGGTAAGTCAGCGCTGTTGCGCCAGACGGCACTCATCGTGCTGCTGGCACAGATAGGCTCATTCGTACCTGCCGAAAGCGCACAGATAGGTTTGGTAGACAAGATATTTACGCGAGTAGGTGCATCAGACAACATCTCGCTGGGCGAGTCGACATTTATGGTTGAAATGACGGAGGCCTCTAACATATTGAATAATGTGACACCGCGCTCCTTGGTGCTCTTTGACGAGTTGGGGCGCGGCACATCAACCTACGACGGTATCAGCATAGCCTGGGCTATCGTAGAATATCTGCATGAACAGCCCAAGGCCCATGCCCGCACGCTCTTTGCCACCCACTACCATGAGCTGAATGAGATGGAGAAGCATTTCTCGCGCATCAAGAACTATAATGTCAGTGTCAAGGAGGTCGACGGCAAGGTCATCTTCCTGCGTAAGTTGGAGCGGGGTGGGAGTGAGCATTCCTTTGGTATCCATGTGGCAGAGATTGCCGGTATGCCCAAGAGCATTGTCAAGCGTTCCAACGTCATCCTGAAGCAGTTGGAGGCCGACAATGCGCAGGTGGGCACAGTCGGCAAGCCTACGGCTGAGATTGCCCAAAGCCGCGAGGGCATGCAGCTCAGTTTCTTCCAATTGGACGACCCTGTACTGTGTCAGGTACGCGACGAAATATTGGGTTTGGATGTCAACAACCTCACGCCATTGGAGGCACTGAACAAACTCAATGACATCAAGAAGATAGTATCAGGCAAGTGACTCTACGTTGACAGGCAGGGTCAGGATGAAGCGTGCGCCATTGGTGTACGTCGTGTCTAAGTCGAGGCTGCCGCCAAGCAGCGTAGCCATCTTGCGACTCATGGTAAGACCCAGTCCGAAACCTTGCTTGAAAGGATCAACCTTGAAAAAGCGCTCGAAGATGCGTTCACGGTGTTCCTCAGCAATGCCGATACCCGTATCCGAGACGATAAAGCGCAAGACGCCGCGGTCCGGACTCTCATGAACATTCAGTTCAACACGACCTTCCTTGGTGAATTTGATGGCATTGTTTAATAGCTGCGAAAGTATCTTTTCCAGTACGATGCTGTTGCTGCGCAGAGTGTAGTCGTCGTTGAGTGCTGTGTCGAGTTGCAGGTTTAATTGTTGCTTGTTCGACTTCTCAGCTTCTTGCAGCAGCTTCTTGCAGAATTCATTGACGGCAATGGTATCGTCTTTTTGGTAGTACTCCCTGCTCTCGTCCTGTGCCACCTCCAAGAGTTCGTTGACGATGTAGGTAATCTCTGTCGTGTTCTTGCTGATGTCGTTGATGAAGCGGTCACGCTGCTCGTCAGTGAGCTTATAGCGAGGATTGGTAATAATCTGGGCATAGCCCGTGATGACGTTCAGCGGGGTGCGTATCTCGTGGCTGACATGCTCGATGAAGGAATCCTTCATGCGGTCAGACTCCTCGGCGCGTGACAGCGCTATCTCCAACTCCTTGTTCTGCTGTTGCAACTTCTTACGATAGCGGTGACGCGTCAGGTGGCGCCAGACGACGAGGGCAAGGGCTATCATCAGGAGTACGATGATGGCGGCTAACCAGAGTTCACGCTCCTTGGCGGCTTTCTCGTTGATATTGGCCAGACCGACCTCTGCATTGATGGCGTTGATGCTTTCAAAGATCATGTTGTTGTTCAGCGAGTCGCGCACGTCACGGCGTTTATTGACCAGTTCCAGTGCCTGCTTGCCCATGCCCATCATTTCGTAGGCATGGATATAGATGTCTAACTGGTTGAGGTCGTCATGGTGCAGTGTGTCGGCCTGAATGCTCTTGGCAGCCTCCTCGTAGTTACCGTCAAATGCATCCTTCATCATCTTGATGGTTGACAGTCCGTTGTCGTCCCTATCAGCATGTTCCTGGCGATTAACTTCTAACTGCCGGTAAGTCTCCATGAACTTCTTTTTGTCTTTGAGGAAAAAGCTGATAGTCGCTTTCTGTATAAGATATGTCTGTCGGTATTCAGGATAATGCTGCGTCATTGCTCCGAATTTCTCATTCCACTTCCAGGCCTCCTTTGGTTCACGGTTGCTTTTGAGCGAAGCCAGGCGCGAATAGATGCTAATGAGCGTACCTTCATCGTTGGGGTTGGTACTCTGCAGCGCTTTCATGTAGTAATCGTTGGCCATGCGGTAGTTGCCACGCGATTCAAACAGCGTTCCTAAGACGGTATAGACGACTTCATACTGCTTGATGCCGTCGTTCTTCATATCCTCCAACGTCATGTTGGCTTTCTTGATAGCCTGGTAGGTCTGCCCATGCTCCGTTTCGTAAAGTGCCTCGTTGATGCGCACCTTATAGTAGCCAAGTTTCTTGCCCTGCTTCAGATAATAATCCATCATCTGTTGTGACACCTTGTAGAACCTCTCCGTCTTCTCGGGGTTGTTGTAAAGTGTCAGATATTCATTGCGGATGCGCTGGTATGTCGTATCCGTCTTCTCCGTCGCCATGGCGGCCGCAGAAGACAGCATGAATAGTAAGATGATGATGAATTTATGACAAGTCATACCTTTTGTTTTCTGAACATGCAGAAGAGTCCGATGATGATGAACGGGATGCTGAGTATCTGTCCCATGTCTAAGGGCAGGGTGGCTTCGAAGGCCTCCTGAATCTCCTTGGTATATTCAATGAGGAAGCGGAACGTGAAGATGTATGTCAGGCAGAAACCGAAATACCAGCCTGTGCCGATCTTCTCCGGCATCTTCTTGTGCAGCCACCACATCAGCAAGAACAGGATGCCGTAAGCGATAGCTTCATAGAGTTGTCCTGGGTGGCGCGGCATACCGTCCACTTTCTCGAAGACGAAGGCCCAGGGCACATCGGTAACCTTACCGATAATCTCTGAGTTCATGAGGTTGCCCAGACGGATGAAACATGCCGTGGTACCTGTGGCGATGGCAATGTTGTCGAGTACTGTCCAGATGCTCAGTTTGGTACGCTTCACATAAAGCCAGAGGGCGATGATCAAGCCCAGCGTGCCACCATGTGAGGCCAAGCCTGCATAGCCTGTGAAAAAGAAGCCGAACGTCTGACCCAGCCAGCTGCCGTCGTTGCCGAAGTGTATTGGCAGCAGCATCTCCACGATACCCTGCCACGAGGTCAGAAAGTCCTGTGGCTGGTAGAAGATACAATGTCCCAGACGGGCTCCTAACAGAATGCCGATGAAGCAATAGAAGAACAGCGGGTCAAACAGTTCGTCCTTGATCTTCTGTTCTTTGTATAGCCGCTTGACGATAAAGTAGGCCAGTGCCAGACCTATCAGCCAGCACAGCCCGTACCAGCGGAACGGCCCCAATCCTACACTCGGATTCCAAGTTATAAACAGTTCATAGTTCATAGTTAGCGTTACTGAACTAAAATTAGACGTTGAATCGGAAGTGCATGATGTCGCCGTCCTGGACGACATAGTCCTTGCCCTCGATGCCCATCCGGCCCGCGGCGCGGACCGCCGCCTCGGTCCTGTACTGGACGAAGTCCTCGTACTTGATCACCTCGGCGCGGATGAAACCGCGTTCGAAATCCGTATGGATGACGCCCGCCGCGCGGGGGGCCTTGTCACCGACATGGATGGTCCAGGCGCGGCATTCGTCGGCCCCGGCCGTGAAGAAGG
>JAEEGK010003487.1_pt1 | contig 39088 bp, 28 predicted proteins | sample 8958771 | NCBI WGS metagenome assembly JAEEGK01 (sample SAMN16246547, study PRJNA631951) | gut metagenome | biome: gut microbiome; feature: rumen; material: SC-attached | host: Bos | place: Iran: Karaj | collected 2018-10
GAAGGAACAGAACTTTGCTGGCAAGAAGATTGTGCCCTTCTGTACCTTCGGTAGTGGTGGACTGAACACATCGAGTGATGCACTCCGCAAGGCTCTGCCCAAGTCGCAGGTGCTGGAGGGCTATGGTGTCCGTACGGCTCGTGTGGCAGCAGCCTCCAAGGAGTTGGACCGATTCCTGAAAGAGAATGGATATAAGAAGGGTAAGGTTGCGAAGTTGCCAGACTACTCAGCCCAGCAGCCTGTCACCGATCAGGAGAAGGCTATTTTCGATGCTGCTTGCTCCAGTTATCAGTTCCCCTTAGGAACACCCCAGACCGTAGGCAAGCGCACGACTCCCGATGGTACTGACTATAAGTACACAGTGAAGGGTCGTGGTATGAATGGCGAGGAGTCAACCTCTGTCATTTACGTAACGGTAGGAAAAGCCGCTGACGCGAAGCCGGAGTTTACGCAAGTTGTGCGTTAAACTCTGGGCTCCGTCACCCGGATACACATAATAGTAAGATCGTCGTTGGGCTCTGCACCCTTGCGATGACGCTCCACTTCTGCAGCAAGGGTTTCTACCACTTGCTGTGACGACTCGAAGCGGGTGTTGCGCAGGATGCTGAGCAGACGTTCTTCACCAAACTGTTGCTGCTGTGGGTTCTCTGCTTCGTTGAGGCCGTCCGTATAGAGCAACAGTGCACGTCCTGTAATATTCTCAATCTCTTCGCCCACGTACTGCAGTCCAGGCCATAGGCCGAAGGGTGCGTTAGACTCCATTTGGAGGAAGTCGCCATGCGATGGCGAACCACCAATGACAGGCGGATTATGGCCAGCATTACAGAACGACAAGTGACCTGTCTTGAGGTCAATCACTCCCAGGAAGAAGGTGACAAACATACCATTCTCGTTGTCTTCGCCAGAGAGTGCGTCGTTGATGCGCGTACAGATTTCTGCAGGTTGCATGCCCTGCTTGGCCAGCGTCTGGAAAAGGCGCGTAACCTGTGCCATAAACAAGGAAGCGGGCACTCCCTTGCCACTGACGTCGCCCAAACAGAAGAACAGTTGGTCTCCGTTTAACACATAGCCATAAAGGTCGCCTCCAACCTCACGGGCAGGAGACATCCAGGCATACATATCTAGTCCCTCACGATTGGGGAAGGCGCTGGGCACCATCGACATCTGGATGTCGCGAGCAATGCGCAATTCACTCTCTATGCGCTCCTGTTCGGCCTTGACGGTTGCCAGTCGACGAGCAGCACGCTGTCGTAACAGAATATAGGTAATGATGGCTGCTACGACGATGATTCCGATGATGAACATCAGGTACATTCGCTGGCGCTCGTTTTCCATCTTCTCGCGTTCCTGCTGGGCACGCAGTTCGTCCAACTCGAAACGCTTGTTGAGCTCGTTCAGTTGCTGACGCGTCTCTTCTTTGTTAATGGAATCCACCAGTTCGTAGTGCTCATCAAGGGCGTTGTAAGCCTCTTGCCAACGTCCAGTGCTGGACATGATGATAGCACGCTGTTTGAGCACATCCGAATAGGCATTGATATCCAGTTCCTTGGCTTCAGGCAACTGCTGGTTGTTCAGTTTTAGTGCCTCTGCATAGTCCTTACGCTCGATGGCTAATTTTGTACGATAACCCACCACCTCGTTGCGTGTTACCTTTGACCATCCGTTGATTTCGATATGCTTTACCACGGAGTCAACGTGTTGGGCAGCTTTGTCAAGTTCCTTCTTCTTCAGATAGTAATAGTAGCAGGAGTGGTGGTAATAGTATAGCCAGTTGGAGAACTGACGACGACCAATGGTTGTATCCTTGCGACAGTGGTTAATATAAGCCAACCACTCGTCCAACGTTTTGTGCATCCTCAGCGTGTCGTTCATGTTCTTCAGTTCGTTGGCGTAATACACATAGATGCTGTTCTTCAGGAAGGGTTCAGCATCATCAGGATAGCTGGCCAGTGCTCGCTCAAAACTGCGTGTTGCCTCTTCACGATTCAGCTGGTTATCGTAAACTAGCGCCTTGATGAATTCAGCAACAGTCAGACCATAATTGTTGCCTCGCTGTATGGCATCGTCGTGGATTTCCTGAGCTACCTGAACGGCTTTGTTGGCCTCGCCAGAGAAATTGTATTCCTCGCCCAACAGCATCCAGGTGTCGTAGTAATCGAACCACAATTCGTTGTCGCGACAGTATTCCAACACGCTGGGCACTTTCATGACCAGTGTATCATGGATGTTGTTGTTATAGTAATAGGCCAGTCCGCCATACAACTTACGGGCTGAGTCCACCAAGGCCTTATGCTTCGCCTTGGCAATGCTGTCAGTTTCGTCCGCAGAAGCATTCGTATTGTTTCCACTGCGCTGGCTGCACGCACCAGCAAGCATCAGTAGCAGGAGCGCTATTAGGTAGTAAGTTTTCTTCATCATTTTTTACCTCAACATCATATTCTGCTGCAAAGTTACGATTTTTTTTGATTATAACAGCCATAATCAAGAAAAAAAGGACCCGAAGCTGTCACAGCGTCAGGTCCTTGGCATAATAACTCTAGTTTTTTGTGAACTTGAAATTATCTAATGAATAGCAGCTCGCGATATTTAGGCAATGGCCACAGAGCATCATCGACGATGAGCTCCAGTTTGTCAATCTGGTAGCGGATGGTGTCGAGGTATGGCTCTACCTTGTCATGATAGGCAATGGCCTTCTCGTGCTCATCCTCAATCTTATTGGCCTTCTTGCGAGCCTCAACGAGTTCCTCAACACCCTTTTCGATGGCGCTGGTGCGCTCGGCAATCTCCTCGATAATCTTCTTGTTACGGGCAGAGAGCTTGTCAGCGGTGTCGATGGGGAAGATGGCAGCCATATTGCCTACGTTCTTCAGCAACTCGCTTTGGTAATGGGTAGCGACAGGGATGATATGGTTCATCGACAGGTCACCCAGTACACGAGCCTCAATCTGAATCTTCTTGGTGTAGGTCTCCCACTTCACCTCGTTGCGGGCCTCCAGCTCCTTCTTGGTCATCACACCCAGGCTCTCGAACATGTCAATGCTCTCCTGGTCGAGATAACGCTCGAAGATCTTCGGGCAACTCTTCTCAACGTCGAGTCCGCGCTTCTCAGCCTCAACGACCCACTCGTCAGAGTATCCGTTGCCATCAAAGCGGATGGGCTTACAGGTCTTGATATCTTCGCGCAGCACGTCGATGATGGCGTGGAACGTTGCACTATGGCCTGTGCCTTCGAGTTTCTTCTCGAGTTCAGGAATCTTGGCGTCAACACGCTTCTTGAAGTTGACCAATGCTTCAGCAACAGCACTGTTCAGAGCTATCATGGCGCTGGCACAGTTGGCCTCAGAACCTACGGCACGGAACTCAAAGCGGTTACCCGTGAAGGCGAAGGGAGAGGTACGGTTACGGTCGGTATTATCGATGAGCAACTCAGGAATCTCAGGGATATCCATCTTCAGACCCTGCTTGCCACTCATGGCGAGGATGTCGTCCTTGTCGGCCTTCTCAATGTGGTCAAGCAACTCTGATACCTGCTTGCCAAGGAACGAACTGACGATGGCAGGGGGAGCCTCGTTGGCACCCAGACGGTGGGCGTTGGTGGCACTCATGATAGAGGCTTTCAGCAAGCCGTTGTGCTTATAGACACCCATCAGCGTCTCAACGATGAAGGTGGCGAAGCGCAGATTCTGCTCAGCAGTCTTGCCAGGAGCGTGCAACAGGACACCGTTGTCTGTGCTCAGTGACCAGTTGTTATGCTTACCGCTACCATTGATGCCAGCGAACGGCTTCTCGTGCAGCAATACGCGGAAACCATGCTTGCGCGCTACCTTCTTCATCAGCGACATCAACATCATGTTGTGGTCAACAGCAAGGTTTGTCTCCTCGAAGATAGGAGCCAACTCAAACTGGTTGGGAGCTACCTCGTTGTGGCGAGTCTTACAGGGAACACCGAGTTCCAAAGCCTGAATCTCAAGGTCACGCATGAAAGCAGCTACACGCTCAGGAATAGAGCCGAAGTAGTGGTCGTCCATCTGCTGGTTCTTGGCGGAGTCGTGACCCATCAGTGTGCGACCTGTCAACAGCAGGTCAGGACGGGCGGCATACAGACCTTCATCTACCAAGAAATACTCCTGCTCCCAACCGAGGTTAGAGGTAACCTTCTTGACTGTTGGGTCGAAGTAGTGGCAGACATCCGTAGCAGCAACGTTTACTGCATGCAGGGCGCGCAGCAAAGGTGCCTTATAGTCAAGTGCCTCACCACTATAAGATATAAATACGGTAGGGATACACAGGGTATCGTCGATAATAAACACTGGTGATGTGGGATCCCATGCTGAGTAACCGCGAGCCTCGAAGGTTGAACGGATACCACCTGAAGGGAATGAAGAGGCGTCAGGCTCCTGCTGGACAAGCAGCTTACCTGTGAATTCCTCAACCATACCACCCTTACCATCGTGCTCAATGAATGAGTCGTGCTTCTCGGCAGTACCTTCTGTCAATGGCTGGAACCAGTGAGTATAGTGTGTGACACCATTCTCTACGGCCCACTGCTTCATACCAGCAGCAACGGCATCGGCAATCTGACGATCGAGTCGGGCACCATTGTCCATTACGTCAATCATTTTCTCGTACACGTCCTTCGGCAGGTACTTGTACATCTTTTCACGGTTGAAGACCTTCTTGCCAAAATACTTTGCGGGTCTGTCACTGGGTGTTTTTACGTCGAGTGGCTTCTTCTTGAAAGCCTCACCGACAACCTGAAATCTTAATGCTTCCATCATCTTTTTACTATTTTGGTTACACTTTGTTTGTTTACGGCTGCAAAATTATACAAAAAATAAAAGGAAGCGGTCTACTTCCTTTCATTTTGATTGTTAAATCTTTTGTGAATTGACAAAATGTAATGTTATGTGCTATTATTTCTTTCTTTTTGTTTTCACTTTGCCACAAAACAACGTCATTTTGTTACAAACTGTCAGAATTGGCCATTGTTGTTAGTGTTTACTCCATTTTTCGATGCGGTCAAGCGCTTCGTCAGTCTTCTCGCGACTGCTGAAAGCAGTGAAGCGAACATAGCCTTCGCCTGAAGGACCGAAGCCGACACCAGGTGTGCAGACTACGTTGGCACCATAGAGTAGGGCTTCGAAGAATGGCCATGAACCCATACCGTCGGGAGTGCGCATCCAGATATAGGGTGCGTTCTCGCCACCATACACCTCGTAGCCAAGGGCACGTAAGCGTTTCAACATCCGTTGGGCATTGTCCATATAGTAGTCAATCGTTGCCTGAATCTGTTCCTTACCTTCAGGTGTATAGATGGCCTCAGCAGCTCGTTGCGAGATATAACTAGTGCCGTTGAATTTCGTACACTGGCGGCGCAGCCATAATTGGTTTAATGGAATGCGCTCGCCCTCAAAAGTGGAGACACTCACATCTTTGGGCACTACAGTGTAGCCACAGCGTACACCAGTAAAACCTGCTGTCTTAGAGAAAGAGTGGAACTCAACAGCACATTTGCGAGCACCACGAATCTCGTAGATGCTACGGGGTATCTCTGGATCGCGAATATAGGCCTGATAGGCGGCATCGTAGAGGATGAGTGCATCATTCTTCAATGCGTAGTTTACCCACTTACGCAGTTCTTGTTTGCTAATGACCGTACCTGTTGGATTGTTGGGATAGCATAAGTAAATAACGTCTACAGGTCGTCCTTTGGGTAATTCGGGAATGAAACCATTCTCTGCAGTTGTTGGCAAGTAGCGAACATTGGTCCAGCGTCCGCCTTGATAGATGCCACAACGACCAATCATGACATTGGAGTCGATATAGACGGGATAGATGGGGTCGGTAACTCCAATGAAATTATCCCAATGCAACAGTTCCTGGAAGTTACCTGTGTCACTCTTTGCTCCGTCGTTAATGAAAATCTCGTCGGTGCTGAGATGTACACCACGTGGCAGGAAGTCGTTCTTCAGGATGGCTTCACGCAGGAAGTCATAGCCCTGCTCAGGACCATAACCACGAAATCCTTTAGAGGTACTCATCTCGTGGACGGCTTTGTGCATGGCCTCTACGACGGCAGGTGCCAATGGTTGTGTTACGTCGCCAATGCCCAGAGAGATAACATCGGCCTTGGGGTGCATCACTTTGAAGGCATTGACCTTCTTGGCGACATCGGCGAACAAATAGTTGTTCTGCAGATTCAGGAAATGAATGTTTACTAATGCCATATTTCTTTTCTTTATATTTCTATTTCACCTTCAAATACGAACTCGGCAGGTCCTGTCATATAGACGTGGTTGTCAAACTTGCGCCACTCAATAGTTAGCGTACCGCCATCCATCACAATGTCTGACGTGCGACCAGCTTTACCAGTGAAAGCAGCTGCAACAGCTGTGGCGCACGCACCAGTGCCACAGGCTTCGGTAATACCACTGCCACGTTCCCATACGCGTGTTCGTATTGTTGTGTGGTCAGCGGTTGTGTGGTCAGCGGTTTTCCCGCTGACAATCTGTGCAAACTCAATATTGCAACGCTGCGGAAATGCCGGATGCTTCTCCAACATCCGTCCCATTTCACCCACCTGATCAACATTGTCCGTAAAGATGACATAATGTGGATTACCCATCGACACAAATGTACCCTTGTCCAGCACGCGATAACCCATGAATTGCGACTCGTCCTCGAAAACTGGCTCGCCCATATCCACCGTTACGCTTTCTACCTTTTTATTACTAATGTGTAGATGCAATGTCTTCACACCCGACAATGTCAGTAGGCGAATCTCGGTCTTAGTGGTGATGTTACGTTCATACAGATACTTTCCTATACAACGGGAGGCATTGCCACACATCATGGCTTCACTACCGTCTGCATTGAATATATGCATAGTGAAATCTGCCTCAGGAAGAGAAGATGCACCAATCAGAACAAGTCCGTCGGAGCCAATGCCCTTATGGCGATCACTCCACTTAATGGCGGCTTCTTGTGGATTGGGCACAGCCTGCTCTATCGTATTGATGTAGATGTAGTCGTTGCCACAGCCATGCATCTTTGTAAATCTGATTGTTTGTGCCATTGTGCTATCCTTTGATCAAGTTTTCGGGTGCAAAGGTAATACAAAAAGTTAGAAAACGAAAACAAAGCATGACTTTTTGTATAATTGAACGGTTGCTTTCTAACATTTTGTGCATTTGTATTCATCAAAACGTGTCATTTTGTTTACATACTGCAACTATATCTTGCCGTTTTGTAACAAAATGTAAGTTTTAGCATCCAAAGAATAAGAGGGATGACAATAAAAACCCTCCCATCCGACGTGGAAGATGGATGGGAGGACATAGTTTACCTGGGATAAGATTACGGCTGCAGCGTGAAACCTAGAACCAGGTACGCCTTCTGTGAGCAGGGATTAGCTGCTACTTGTGCGAAGACGGGGATTGAAAACGTATCACTTATCTTAATATCCTTAGTGGCCTTCAGAGCGAGATTGGTGACAGCGAAACCGTTGGTTCCATACTGAACAGAGGCTGAGGGGACGGCACCGGCCGTAGCAGTCCATTCTATGGTAGAGAGTTTAAATGGGACAACTACTTCCATGTAACTGCTGTAGGCCCGCTTGCCGTCTTCTTTATAGTCATTGCCTGCGAAGTTTGCATACAACTGTAGTGATGCAAAACCGAAGTCATAGCCAATATTACCCTCGAAGACGTGGTTGGTGGCATGGGCATCATATTTGAAGTAACGACCATCAGGGTCAGCGCCAGCGGGCATCGCATTGAACCAATAGTCGGTCACGCCAATATTGAAACCGCCAATGGTATAAGCCAGTGTCAGGTCAAACTCCTTGGTATCGGCAGGATTTACGAGTCCATAACTTCCCCAGGCTGTCAGCGATAGTCCCTTGTAACCCACGCCCAGTGTAGGCTGGAAGGCAGTGCTACCCAAGTCCTGGCCACGCCAGATATAGCTACTTACAACGTCTGCACTAATCGTTGTCTCAATCTCATCCTGTGCAAAGGTGGTCATACTCATGACCAGACCCATTGCTAATAAAACAATCTTCTTCATAATCTTTTATTTAAATTTTTATTATCTAACTACCCCCTCCCTCACAGGGAGGGGCTGGGGGGTGAGTCTTTTAGTTATAACAAGCCTCACCATGTTCATAGATGTCGAGACCTTCTTCTTCAATACGTTTATCAACGCGCAAACCGTGAATATACTTTATACCATAGAATAAAATGAATCCACAAACAGCTGCCCAGAGGTCGATCATGAGGATACCGAAGCATTCTGCACCGAAGAAACCCCAACCGCCACCATAGAAGGCGCCAGTCTCAGTAGCCAGCAGACCGGTCATGATGGTACCCAGGATACCGCAGACACCATGTACTGAACTTGCACCAACGGGATCGTCGATGTGCAACTTGTGGTCAATAAACTCGATGGCAAATACCAATACCGTACCACAAACCAGACCGATGATTACGGCACCAATAGGAGATACGAGGTCGCAACCTGCAGTAATGCCTACGAGACCTGCCAGTACACCGTTCAGGGTCAGAGAGAGTGAAGGCTTGCCATACTTCAGCCACGTGATGAACATCGTAGCAACACCACCTGCAGCAGCAGCGAGGTTGGTGGTAAGGAACACGTGCGAGATAGCAATGCGGTTCACTTCACCACTAGCAGCCAACTGCGAACCAGGGTTGAATCCGAACCATCCCAACCAGAGGATGAAAACACCCAGAGCAGCCATGGTCAGATTGTGACCAGGAATAGCGCGGCTCTTGCCGTCCTTGCCATACTTACCGATACGGGGACCCAGTGCCATAGCACCAATCAGAGCCAGCACACCACCTACAGAGTGAACGATGGCAGAACCAGCGAAGTCGTGGAACACGTCGCCAAAAGTGGTCATCATAAAGCTATCGGCAGCATCGTTGCAGAGCCAACCACCGCCCCAGGTCCAGTGACCCTCAACGGGGTAGATAATCAGCGAGATGACAGCACTATAAATCAAATACATCGAGAACTTCGTGCGCTCAGCCATTGCACCACTCACGATGGTAGCGGCAGTAGCACAGAAAACGGTCTCGAAAATCAAGAAACCTTCTACGGGCAGATCGCTCTTGTAGAAACTCAGGTCACCCCAGTTGGGCATACCAATGAAACCACCAAGGGCATCGGCACCAAACATAAAGCCAAAACCAAGTAAGAAGAACAACAGTGAGCCGAACATAAAGTCGACAAAGTTCTTCATCAGGATGTTCGCCGTGTTTTTACTACGCGTAAAACCAGCCTCACACAGCGCAAAGCCCGGCTGCATCCAGAAAACCAACATGGCTGCTAATAGCATCCATACGGTATCGAGTGATAATCCTATTTCGTTCATAACTTTTTACCTTTTTACTTTTTACCCTTTTTGCTTCTCACTTTTTATCCCTTAGTACGGTGTCTCCGTGTTCACCAGTGCGAATACTCCATGTGTCGATCATTTCGCTCACGAAGATGCGACCATCGCCAACCTCGCCTGTGTGTGCCACCTCAAGAATAACTTTTACCGTTGGTTCCACAAACTGGTCGCGACACACAATAGTCAGCGCCACACGCTCTATGACGTCCGTTGAGTACTGTACGCCACGGTAGATGCGCTCTTCGCGGCTCTGTCCTATGCCGTGTACGTTGTGGTACTCGAACCAGTCGATGTCCGACGAAAGTAAAGCTTCCTTTACATCCTCGAACTTCGTCTTGCGGATAATTGCTTCAATTCTTTTCATACCCTTTTACCTTATTTAATTAATACTAAACCCACTCTTTGGGTGTCATTCTGTCAATTGACAATGCAAAATTACTGCATATTGACACAAAAACAAACGAATACTTTTCGATTTGTTTGTTAAAAGTGTGTAGTTCTGACACTTTGTAAACTATCTTGACCAAAATCCTTGCATTTTGCTAACTCTTTGTAAGGAAAAACGAATGTTGTGTTACAAAACGTCAAAAAATGATGGTTATTTTCCTGCGTATCAACCTTGTTTTGAAGGCAAAGTGACAAAGTGTAAAGTGTTTAGCGAAGAAAAGTGCCTTGTGCTTTCCACAATGAAAGAAAAAGCGCTGTTTCAAGTACAAAATGTAAGTTGCTTAGTGTTTTAAGTTGATAAAAGTAAGCCCCAGACTTGGTAAATGTTGCAAAATGTATTACCTTTGCGCCGATTTTTAAACAGAATGTTAGTAAAAGTAAGGATAATATGGCAAAGTGTAACACTAAAGGACTTTATCAGAGCAGTTATGAGCATGACGCTTGCGGCGTGGGTATGGTGGTAAACATCCACGGCGGAAAGAGTCATGAACTGGTGGACAATGCACTGAAGGTGCTTGAAAACATGGAACACCGTGGCGCCGAGACACGCGACAAGACCGGTGATGGTGCGGGTATCATGGTTCAGATACCCCACGAGTTTATTCTGCTTCAGGGAATCCCTGTGCCTGAAAAGGGAAAGTACGGCACAGGACTGGTATTTCTGCCTAAGGACGAGAAGGCACAGCAGGAGATTCTGAGCGTGATGATCGAGGAGATAGAGCGCGAAAGTCTGACGCTGATGCATCTGCGAGCCGTACCTACAAATCCTGAAGTGCTTGGTGCAGCTGCCCGCGAAGTGGAGCCTGATATCAAGCAGATTTTTGTAACTGGTATATCGGACGAGGATGTGCCAGTGTTCGAGCGTATATTATACAAGGTACGTAAGCGAATTGAGAATCGTATCGACAACGAGGACTTCTATATCTGCTCACTGTCGAACAAGAATATAATCTATAAGGGAATGCTGACCAGCGGACAGCTGCGCCGCTACTTCCCTGACTTATCGAATGACTATTTTACAAGCGGACTGGCACTGGTACACTCTCGCTTTAGCACTAACACATTCCCAAAGTGGAAGTTGGCCCAGCCCTTCCGCTTGTTAGCACATAACGGTGAGATTAACACCATACGTGGTAACCGCGGTTGGATGAAGGCTCGCGAGAGCGTGCTTAACAGCGAGGCTCTTGGCGACATTAAGGACCTGCGCCCAATAGTACAGGACGGAATGAGCGACTCGGCCTCGTTGGATAACGTATTCGAGTTCCTGATGCTGAGTGGACTCTCATTGCCACAGGCGATGGCCATTCTGGTACCTGAGAGCTTTAATGACAAGAATCCTATCAGCGAGGATTTGAAAGCATTTTATGAGTATCACTCTATCCTGATGGAGCCTTGGGACGGTCCTGCTGCTCTGCTGTTTAGCGATGGTCGCTATGCTGGCGGAATGCTCGACAGAAATGGTCTGCGCCCAAGCCGTTATACCATTACAAAGAGCGGTATGATGGTGGTAGCCAGTGAGGTTGGCGTGATGGACTTCGAACCAAGCGATGTTGTATCGAAGGGCCGTCTGCAGCCAGGAAAGATTCTGCTGATTGATACTCAGGAGGGTAAGATATACTACGACGGCGAGATTAAGGAGAAGTTGGCCAAGGCCCATCCTTATCGCGAGTGGCTAAACGAGAACCGCGTACAGCTGGAGAAGTTAAAGAGCGGACGTAAGGTGGATAACGGCGTGAGCAATCTCAACGCTAAGCTGGTGACATTCGGCTTCGGCCAGGAGGATATCGACAAGACTATCATCCCTATGGCCACAGCAGGACAGGAGCCTGTAGCTGCGATGGGTAACGATACACCACTAGCTGTCATCTCAGATCGTCCACAGGTGCTGTTCAACTACTTCCGTCAGCAGTTTGCACAGGTTACCAATCCTGCCATCGACCCCATCCGAGAGGAACTCGTGATGTCACTGACAGAGTATATCGGCGCCGTAGGAACCAACATTCTTACGCCCGATGCATCGAACTGTAAAATGGTACGTTTGCCGCAGCCAGTTTTAACCAACACACAACTTGATATATTATGCAACATCCGCTACAAGGGCTTCAATACCAAGAAGTTGCCTATCCTCTTTGAGATGTCGAAGGGTGAGGAAGGTCTGCGTAAGGCGCTCGACGACCTGTGCCATCAGGCTGAAGCCAGTGTAGACGAAGGTGTAAACTACATTATTCTGAGCGACCGCGACCTGGACGATACGCATGCCGCCATCCCTTCGTTATTGGCTGTTTCTGCCGTTCACCACTATCTGATTAGCGTAGGAAAGCGCGTACAGACAGCTCTGATCGTTGAGAGCGGCGAGATTCGCGAGGTAATGCATGCAGCCTTGCTGCTGGGCTACGGTGCTAGCGCCCTATGTCCTTATATGACGTTTGCCGTACTGGATGATCTGGTGAAGAAGCATAAGATCCAAGAGGAGTATGCTACTGCCGAGAAAAACTACATCAAGGCTGTAGACAAGGGCTTGAAGAAGATTATGTCGAAGATGGGTATCTCGACTATCCGCTCATATCGCGGTGCAAAGATCTTCGAGAGCATCGGACTGAGCGAAGACCTGTTGCGTCGTTACTTCGGTACCGAGGTGAGCACCATTGGTGGTGTGGGCCTGAAAGAGATTGCCCGTGATGCCATTGCGCTGCACGAGGCTGCCAAAGAGCAGACGCTGCTGCAGAACCAAGGACAGTTTGCTTGGCGCAAGGACGGCATTAAGCACGCATGGAACCCAGAGACTATCGCTAAGCTGCAGTTGGCTACCCGTCAGGGCAACTACGATAAGTTTAAGGATTGGGCAAAGATTGTTGACGAGAAAGAGAACCCCATCTTTATCCGCGACTTCTTTGGATTTAAGAAGGCTGCCAAACCAACTCCTATCGACGAGGTTGAGCCCGTCGAGAGCATCGTTAAGCACTTCGTAACAGGTGCTATGTCGTTTGGCGCTTTGAGCATCGAGGCCCACGAGGCTTTGGCACTAGCCATGAACAAACTGGGTGCACGCAGTAACACTGGTGAGGGTGGTGAGGACAACGCCCGCTATCACTCAGAGGTGGATGGTGTAAGCCTGAGCTCAAAGACCAAACAGATTGCATCTGGACGTTTTGGTGTAACAGCAGAATACTTGGTAAATGCTGAGGAGATACAGATTAAAGTGGCACAAGGTGCTAAGCCTGGTGAGGGCGGACAGTTGCCTGGTTTCAAGGTGAACGAGATTATTGCTAAGACGCGTAACGCTATCCCTGGCATCTCGTTGATTTCACCTCCACCTCATCATGACATCTATAGTATCGAAGACCTGGCACAGCTTATCTTCGACCTGAAGAATATCAACCCGGCAGCTGCCGTAAGCGTAAAGCTGGTGGCCGAGAGTGGTGTAGGAACCATTGCCGCTGGTGTGGCTAAGGCTAAGGCCGACCTGATTGTAATCAGTGGTGCCGAGGGTGGTACAGGTGCCAGCCCTGCAAGCTCAATGCGATTTGCTGGTATCAGTCCTGAAATCGGACTGGCCGAGACACAGCAGACACTGGTGATGAACGGTCTGCGTAACCAGGTTCGCCTGCAGACCGACGGACAGCTGAAGACTGCTAAGGACGTGATTATCATGGCGATGCTGGGTGCAGATGAGTTCTCGTTCGGAACACTGCCCCTGATTGTACTGGGCTGCGTGATGATGCGTAAGTGTAATACCAATACCTGTCCTATGGGTGTAGCCACCCAGAACCCCGAGCTGAGGAAACACTTCGAGGGACGTGCTGAGTACGTGGTTAACTTCTTTACCTTCCTGGCTGAGCAAGTTCGCGAATACCTCAGCGAGATTGGTGTTCACAGCCTTAAGGAAATTATTGGTCATACTGAACTCATTGAGGTTGACACAACCAATGCTACTGATAAGCAGAAGACCATCGACTTCGCCCGTCTGTTACACAAGCCTGAGACAGACAAGGCCCTCTATTGGGATCGTGGAGCATTTACAAAGGTTAGCGGTGTGAAGGACGAGGAGATCATCAAGGCTGCACAGAAAGCAATCGACAGTCAGGAAGAGATAACACTCGACTACGCTATCAAGAATACTGATCGTGCAGTGGGTACCATGCTGAGTGGTGCGATTGCCTTGAAATACGGCGAGGAAGGACTGCCCGACGGAACCATCAAGATTAAGTTCAAGGGCTCGGCTGGCCAGAGCTTCGGCGCTTTTGCCGTGAAAGGACTGGATTTGCGCCTCGAAGGCGAGACCAACGACTACTTTGGTAAGGGTCTCTCTGGCGGTCGCATCTCTATTCTGCCTCCTGCCCGTCGTAGCGACGAGTTTAAGGCCGAGGATAACATTATCGCAGGTAACACGGGACTTTACGGTGCTACATCGGGCGAACTCTATATAAATGGTAAGGTAGGCGAGCGCTTCGGAGTGCGTAACTCGGGTGCCATCGCTGTGATTGAGGGTGCTGGCGACCACTGCTGCGAATACATGACAGGCGGACGTGTGGTAGTGCTGGGTAAGACTGGCCGTAACTTTGCTGCTGGTATGAGTGGTGGTGTGGCCTATGTTTACGACCCCGATCACACCTTCGACTACTTCTGCAATATGGATATGGTGGAGCTCTCACTAGTTGAGGATTCAGTTTCGCGCAAGGAATTGCTCGAACTCATCCGTCAACACTATCTGCACACGGGTTCAGCCCTCGCAGGTCGCATGCTCGACGACTGGCATCGTTACATCGAGGACTTCATCCAGGTAGTGCCCATCGAGTACAAACGCGTTCTCGAGGAAGAAAAGATGGCACGCCTGCACGAGAAGATTGCCGACATCCAGCGCGACTATTAATCATTTAATGTTTAATCTTTAATGTTTAATGTATTAAGATGGGAAATCCAAAAGCATTTTTAGAGATACACCGCCAGGAGGCGGGTTACCGTCCGATTCACGATAGAATCCACGACTTTGGCGAGGTAGAGCAGACGCTCAACACTCGCGAACGCAAACTGCAGGCAAGCCGCTGCATGGACTGTGGCGTACCCTTCTGCCACTGGGCCTGTCCGCTGGGCAACAAAGCACCAGAATGGAACGATGCCCTATACAAAGGCGATTATGAACTAGCTTATCGCCTACTGAATAGCACCAATCCCTTCCCAGAGTTCACAGGTCGTATCTGTCCTGCATTGTGCGAAAAGGCCTGCGTACTGAACCGTTTTAACCACGAGCCAACCACCAACCGCGAGGACGAGTGTGCTATCACAGAGATGGCTTTCCAAGAGGGATTTATCACTCCTCGTACAGACATCCAGCGCAATGGTAAGAAGGTGGCCGTTATTGGTGCTGGTCCTGCCGGCCTTGCTGCAGCTAACGATCTTAACCTTATGGGCTATCAAGTAACTGTATTTGAGAAGAACGAAGCCGCTGGCGGATTGCTGCGATATGGTATCCCCAACTTCAAACTCAATAAGGCTGTCATCGATCGCCGCATCGCCCTGCTGGAGCAGGAGGGCATCGAGTTTAAATATGGCGAGGCTATAGAGGTTAACGATGCATTTGCTAAGCAGTTTGATGCTGTGGTGATATCTACCGGTACTCCTACTGCCCGTGATCTTAAGGCCCCTGGCCGCGAACTCAAGGGCGTACACTTCGCCCTTGAAATGCTGTCGCAGCAGAATCGAGTGCTAGCTGGTATGGAGTTCTCTAAGGATGAGCGCGTAACTGCCAAGGGTAAGGATGTACTCGTAATCGGTGGTGGTGATACTGGCTCTGACTGTATCGGAACTGCCCATCGCCAGGGATGTAAGAGTGTTACTCAGATCGAGATTATGCCTAAACCTGTTGAGGGCCCAGAGGATCCTCAGAACCCATGGCCCAATTGGCCTCGCACACTCAAGACAACATCTAGTCACGAGGAAGGTTGCACGCGTCGTTGGAACATCAACACCCTGGAGTTCTTGGGTAAGGATGGCAAGCTTACTGGCGTAAAGGTTCAGGAGATAGACTGGAAACCAAACCCAGAAGGTGGTCGTCCCATCATGATCGAGAAGGGCAAGCCCGAAATCATCAAGGCCGAGCTGGTTCTGCTGGCTATGGGATTCCTGAAGCCTGAGCATCCTCAGTATGCTGAGAACGTATTTGTATGTGGCGATGCTGCCAACGGAGCATCACTAGTAGTTCGCGCTATGGCTAGCGGCAAACAGACTGCCGCAAAGGTAGCTGCCTATCTCAACAAATAATAGGTTAGTAATATGAGTAAGATTCCTTTCACCAAGATGCATGGCTGCGGCAATGACTACATCTACGTCAACACCATGCTGTACGACATCCCTGACCCTGCAGCGGCCTCTATCAAGTGGAGCAACCGCTACAAGGGCATAGGATCAGACGGACTGGTGCTGATTGGCAAATCGACTGTTCCTGAGGCCGACTACACTATGCGAATCTTCAACGCCGATGGCAGCGAGGCTATGATGTGCGGCAATGCATCGAGGTGTATAGGGAAATATCTCTACGAGCGAGGTCTTACTGACAAGACTGAGATTCGTCTGCTCACTCTGTCTGGCGTAAAGATCCTGAATCTGCATATAAAAGATAATAAGGTAGAGAGCGTGACTGTGGATATGCTAGAACCTGTACTCGAAAACGAAGAACAGTTCGTAGCTGCCCGCGCTCAGGGTCACGGCACATTTGTGTCGATGGGAAATCCTCATTATGTGATATTTACAGATAATGTAGACCAGGTGGGCGAAACAGGCCGAGTGCTCGAGCATCACCCAGCCTTCCCACAGCGATGCAACATAGAGTTTGCACACATCGAGGCCAATGGCAGTATCCGCACCCGTGTTTGGGAGCGAGGCAGCGGCATAACACAGGCTTGCGGCACAGGCGCTTGTGCCACAGCTGTGGCAGCTGTCCTTACAGGCAAAGCTGGTCGCACATCGCAAATCGTAATGGATGGCGGCACACTCACCATCGAGTGGCGCGAGAGCGATAATCACGTCTACATGACTGGTCCTGCCGAATTCGTTTTCGATGGAGAAATCGCATTGTAAAGATATTAGTATAACCCCCTATTTTGGTTACAATCTGTAAGAAAATACACACACTATTCTTTCAAATTGTAACTTACACAGAAAAAGAAGATAAAAAGTGTCGAAAAAATAAGTGTTTTACTTTCAATTTGTCGTACCTTTGCACCGTAAACATTACAAAGTGTAAGCAAATTGTCTAACAACATATAAAAAAGAAAGTATGGAAGCATTAAGATTTCAGGTTGTCGGTGAGGCTTTTAAGAAGAAGCCACTCGACGTAAAAGCACCAAGTGAGAGACCTTGCGAGTATTTTGGCAAGAAGGTCTTCAATCGTGAGAAAATGTACAAGTACCTGCCAAAGGACGTGTACGAGAAGATGGTTGACGTAATTGATAATGGCGCACGACTCGATCGTACCGTTGCCGACGCTGTAGCTGCTGGTATCAAGCAGTGGGCTACCGAGAATGGCGTTACTCACTATACTCACTGGTTCCAGCCCCTGACTGAGGGTACTGCCGAGAAGCACGACTCGTTTATCGAGCACGATGGCAAGGGCGGTATGGTTGAGGAGTTCAGCGGTAAGCTGCTCGTACAGCAGGAGCCTGATGCTTCTTCATTCCCTTCTGGTGGAATCCGTTCTACATTCGAGGCTCGTGGTTATTCTGCATGGGATCCCACATCTCCAGTTTTCATTATAGATGATACACTCTGTATCCCCACAGTATTTATTTCGTATAGCGGCGAGGCGCTCGACTACAAGGCACCATTGCTGCGCGCTCTTCATGCAGTTAACGTGGCTGCAACTGATGTTTGCCATTACTTTGATCCCACTGTTAAGAAAGTTACCTCTAACCTCGGATGGGAACAGGAGTACTTCCTCGTTGACGAGGGACTCTATGCTGCCCGTCCAGACCTATTACTTACTGGTCGCACCCTGATGGGACACGATTCTGCTAAAAACCAGCAGATGGACGACCACTACTTTGGCGCTATCCCTGAGCGCGTACAGGCCTTCATGAAGAACCTGGAGTTCGAGGCTCTCGAGCTTGGTATCCCTGTTAAGACCCGTCACAACGAGGTTGCTCCTAACCAGTTTGAGTTGGCACCTATCTTCGAAGAGACCAACCTGGCTGTCGACCACAACATGCTGCTGATGTCAGTAATGAAGAAGATTGCCCGCAAGCACGGATTCCGCGTACTGTTGCACGAGAAGCCATTCGCTGGTATCAACGGTAGTGGTAAGCACAACAACTGGAGTCTCTCTACCGACAACGGCATTCTGCTGCACGCTCCTGGTAAGACTCCTGAAGCCAACCTGCGCTTTGCAACATTTATCGTAGAGACCCTGATGGGTGTTTACAAGCACAACGGTCTGCTCAAGGCCTCTATCATGAGCGCTACCAACGCTCACCGTCTGGGCGCCAACGAGGCACCTCCTGCAATCGTATCTTCATTCCTGGGCAAGCAGGTTTCTGAGCTGCTCGACCACATCGAGACTGCCGATAAGGACTTCCTCGCTATGGCTGGCAAGCAGGGACTCAAAATGGATATCCCTGAAATCCCCGAGTTGCTCATCGATAACACCGACCGTAACCGTACATCACCATTCGCATTCACAGGTAACCGTTTCGAGTTCCGTGCTGTAGGTTCTGAGGCCAACTGCGCTAGCGCAATGATTGCCCTGAACAGTGCTGTAGCCGAGGCTCTGGTTGAGTTCAAGAAGCGTGTTGATGCTCGCATTCCTGAGTTCGAGAAGAAATTGGCTGGTACTGAGCACAGCGCTAAGTTCCACGCTATCATCGACGTGCTCCGCGAGGATATCAAGACCTGTAAGCCTATCCGTTTCGACGGTAACGGCTACTCAGACGAGTGGGTTATCGAGGCCGAGAAGCGCGGTCTTGACGTTGAGAAGAGCTGTCCAAAGATCTTTGAGCGCTATCTCGACGAGGCCAGCATCGCTATGTTCGAGAGTCTGGGTGTAATGACCAAGAAGGAGCTCGAGGCTCGCAACGAGGTTAAATGGGAGACCTACACCAAGAAGATTCAGATTGAGGCACGCGTACTGGGCGACCTGAGCATGAACCATATCATCCCTGTAGCAACAAGCTATCAGAGCCAGTTGCTTAAGAATGTAGAGAATATGGTATCTGTATTCCCAGTTGACAAGGCCGAGAAGCTTAACGCCCGTAACCTCAAGATTATCGAGGAGATTGCCGAGCGCACATCAGCCATCGAGAAGGGTGTTGAGGAACTGGTTAACGCTCGCAAGCTTGCCAACAAGATTGAGGACGAGCACGACAAGGCTATCGCTTATCACGATACCGTAGAGCCTAAGCTCGACGAGATCCGCTATCAGATCGATAAGCTCGAACTGATCGTTGACGATGCTCTGTGGCCACTGCCAAAATATAGAGAGCTGCTGTTCATCCGATAAACAGGAAGCATCAAACAATTCTTTTTTTGGTTGTTTGAAGTTTGCGTGGGGACTTGAAGCTGAGATAGTTTCGGGTCCCTCTTTTTATCGTTTGCGGGCTATGACATAGATGATTACAGGCGCGCCGATAAGTGGAGTTACAGCATTAAGAGGTATCACCCCACTCTCGCCTGGCAGATAGCATATCAGGTTGCACACCAGCGCCACTACCGATCCGCAAAGCAATGTGGCAGGCAGCAGTTGGCGATGATTATCTGTGGTTAGCAGCAGTCGTGCAATGTGTGGCACAGCCAATCCGATAAACGCCACAGGGCCGCAGAATGCTGTAGTGATAGCAGTAAGCAGACCAGTTACTATCAGCAGCCAGTTGCGCACTCGCAGTATGTTCACGCCCAGATTCTCGGCATATCTGTCGCCCAGCATCAGTGCGTTCAGGGGTTTTATCAGCAATAGTGCACCCAGCAGTCCAGCCAACGTAACTATCACAAACACTGGCATATTATCCATCGACACACCACCAAACGAGCCCATACCCCATACCATATACGACTTTACGCCCTCATCGGTAGCAAAGAAGTTTAGCAGCGAAATGGCTGAGTTGCTTATGTAGCCTATCATTATACCTATTATTAATAGCATCACACTATTGCGCACCAGGGTTGAGAAAAAGAAGATGATAGCCATCACCGTCATGGCTCCTACGAATGCCGCCAGGAGTATAGCTGCAAAACCAGTGATGCTTACGGAGCCAACAGACAGTCCGCCACCCAGAAACAGCATAACCAGCGCTACACCCAGTCCTGCACCGCTGTTTACACCAAACACGCTAGGACCAGCCAGTGGATTGCGAAAAGCCGTCTGCAGCATCAGTCCGCTCACAGCCAGAGCCGCACCACACAGCGTGGCCGTGATAGCCTGAGGCAATCGCGACTCTAATACGATGAACTGCCACGAAGCTTTGGCGGACTGATCGCCCAAAAGTATGCTCACCACATCGCCTGCAGGAATCGAAACCGACCCCAACAGCAGATTGAGCGCAAACAGCACCAAGACCACCGCTCCCAATCCTATGCAGTACACTGTTCCTTTGTTCATGGGTGCAAAGTTACGAATAAGTGAGCAAAAAGCCAAATTTTATTTGCGCTTTTTCAAAACGAGAAACATAGAAACGTGGAAACGTGGAATCGGTATGGTTTGAGAACGGAGATAGCTATTAGATAATAGTATATCTAATTTTATTAATAATCGTATCATTTATCTATTTATCAGCTTTCCCCGTTCAAAACTAAAACCACCCTGATTCCACGTTTCTATGTTTCCACGTTTCTCTGTCTCGAAATAATTCAGGAGTAAGCTTTCAATGAGATAGCCGTAATATATCTACCAGATATCCGTAACCTATCTAATAGTTATATTACGGCTATCACACGTAGAAAAAATATTTCCCACGTGTGGGAATTTTTGCTGCCACACGTGGAAAATAATTTTCTATTCCACAAATTATTTGGTGGTTTGTGCAACTATTTGTATATTTGCGGCGTCAAAATGGATAGAAAACATTAATCAAATTGTAAACTGATGAAGAAAGCATTAAAAATCGCGCTGTTTAGCGTTTTGGGATTGGTAATCTTGTTGGGAGTAGCCGTGTGGATGGAGTTTGGTCCGCTGGTTAAGGGTGCAAATTCGTGCGTGAAACTGGACGACGGGCTGTACTATATGGAGTACAAGGGCGACGACGGGTTTGACGGGCTGATGGCACAGGGCGGTATAGCGAAAGCCGATCAGTTAGCCGGATATGCCATCGAATTTCTGTCGAAGGGCCATTACAAGCCAGAGATCAGTACTTCGAAGCAGGCATACGGATGCTCAGCACTGACCGTAAGCACTCCTGATGGCGACATACTGATGGGCCGAAACTTCGATTTCCCATCGGCCGTAGGTGTGGTAATGCATTGCATACCTGACAAAGGCTACGAGACAATTACTACATTCAACGTGGAGTTTTATGGATTTGGCGAGGGCTTCAAACCAGAAGGATTTAAGAATCAGTATATGGCTCTGACAGGATTATTTGTTGCCCTCGACGGCATAAACGAAAAGGGACTTGCCATCGCCGACCTGATGGCTGGCGACAATGTTGAGACGCATCAGAACACCAGCAAACCCGACTTGACCACAACTGCTGCCATACCATATATGCTGAAAAATGCAGCCAACGTAGACGAAGCTCTGAAACTGCTGGAGGGCATAGACATGCACTCAGACATAGGTTCGGCCCACCACTACGCTATGGCCGATGCAACTGGCAAAAGGGTTGTAGTAGAATATGTAGACAATAAGATGGTGGTGGTAGAATCGCCTGCTGTGGCCAATCACTATCTGTGCCAGCAGAAGCTGAACGCAGGTCTTGACGAGGGTGATAACCGTTATGCCACCCTGTGTGAGCGATTTGCTGAAACCAACGGTGTGATGAACCAAGAACAGCTTACTGACGTTATCGCATCGGTATCGCAACCAGAGCGAGAAGGTTTTCTGGGCACAGCCTGGACGATGGTGATGGACCTGAAGCATCCATCTATCACCTATTATTCGCGCAGACACTTCAATAAGCCATTCACCTTCAAGTTGCAAACTGCAAAATAATTATAAAAAACTGAGCATTCATCGCGATGATGAGTGCTTTTTTGTATTTTTGCAAAATAGAAGTGGAATGATTAGTAAGTTGATGATTATGGGAAAGTCTGGTTCAAGTAAAATTACGGAGTTTTATTTTCGCATGAAGTGGCAGTTTTGTGCACTTGGTGTTGTGGTGATTGTTGCTTTGATGCTGATGCTGTTTTTCAGCAGACAGAGCATCCAGCAGAACGCTATGAACGAAGCTACGCTGACGCTGGAGAAAATGACGAACTTTGCCGACGAGCGAATGAGGCACATAGAGGCTGCTGCCGATAGTATGATACCACAGATAGAATCACACCTGAGTCAGCCCGACATGATGTTTGACTACAGCCGTGAGCTGGTGTCAAACCACCCAGACATTAAGGGATGCAGCGTATCGTTCGAGCCATACTACTTCATGGAAAAGGGACGCTATTTCTCGCCTTACTCGTATAAGAACAACGGACGTATAGACACAGAGCAGGAGGGCGACGACGAGTATAACTATTTTAAGATGGACTGGTATAAGGTGCCACGCAAACTTGGTCGCAAATGCTGGATTGAACCTTATGAAGAGACTAACACCACAGGTATAATCGTGCACGAGGTAATGACATCATACTGCCAACCTATCCACGACGCCAAAGGAAAAGCAGTAGGAGTGCTATCGGCCGACGTGCCGCTAGAGTGGTTGAGCAGTCAGGTAAAATCGCAACACCCCATGCCACAATCGTACTGCATGCTGCTCGGCGTAAAGGGCACATACATAGTGCATCCTGACAACGAGAAACAACTGAAAAAGACCATCTTCGACACAGCCGAAGAACTGGCCGACTCGGCTCTGGCAAAGCTTGGCAAAGAGATGACTGCAGGCGAAACAGGCTATAAGTCGATAACGATAGACGATGACCAGCGCTACATATTCTATATGCCATTCCACGAGACGGGTTGGAGCATTGCTCTGGTATGTCCTGACGAGGTGATACTAAGCGACTATTACAAGCTGATATATGCATCGATTCCACTGTTTATCATTGCTCTGGTATTGATATTTTTGCCTATTTTCTACAGAAAGAAAAATGATAATTCGTAGATTTTTTTAGGATGTGGTGTAGCAAAATGCACTCCTAAAACGTCTAAGGATAAAAACGGATTATAAAAACTATAAAAATTTAAAGATGAAAAAACTATTTCTAGCCGTTGCTCTGGCCCTGGTAAGTGTGGCCGGCTCGGCACAAAACTTCAAGCAAAACATGGACACCAGCGTAAAACCTGGTGATGACTTCTGGCAGTATTCCGTAGGTAATTGGCTTAAGAACAACCCTCTGGACAAGCAGCATCCTGACAACGGAGCATTTGTTGACCTGTCGGAACTGAACAAGGACCGTATCAATGCGCTCATCATGAAGTATGCCGAAAAGAAGGATCTGCCACAAGGTTCTGACGGACAGAAGATTGGTGCGCTCTATCGCCTGTATATGGACACCATAACCCGTAACAAACTTGGCTACCAGCCCATTCTGCCATATCTGAATAAAGTTCGCGAGCTGAAGACTCGCGAAGAGGCTCTGAAACTGATGTGCGAGTTTGATGCCAAGGGATTTAATACTGCTCCATTTGGTATCAGCCTGTCACTTAATCCATTCAACTCGTCGGAGTATATGATTGCAGGTGGTCATGGTGGTGCATCGCTAGCACAGGAGTACTATACTGAGCCCAACGAGCAGCAGAAGGCAACAGTAAACGCCATTAAGGCTCTGAATAAGGACTTCTTCAAGATGGTGGGCTATAGCGATGAAGAGGCTCAGAAGAAGATGGAAGCCGAATGGGCCATCGAGCATGCCATCGGCGTTAAGACTCTGAATCAGGTAGAAAGCCGCAATCCTATGGCTACCATCCACATCATGCCTTGGGAACAAGTATTACAGGACTTTAAAGGTATCGACTGGGCAGGCTATCGCGACGCTATGGGCATGCCAAAAGATATCGACAAGGTGAACATCAGCGAGATAGCACCTCTGCACGAGGTTGAGAACATCTTGGCTAACACCAGTCTGGAAGACCTGAAGTCGTATATGGAGTTGCACGTCATCAAGGCCTTTAGCGGTTTCCTTTCTGACGAATTCAGCGATCGTCAGTTCGAGGCCAACAAGGTTATCACAGGTGTGCAGGAGCAGCAACCAAGATGGAAGCGCGCTGTTAATGTTATCAGCGGTAACCTGGGCGAAACCGTAGGCAAACTATATGCTAAGGAGTACTTCCCTGAGTCGAGCAAACAGCGTGTGATTCGTCTGGTTAAGGACTTGCAGAAGGCTTTCGAAGATCGTCTGAAGGAGAACACATGGATGAGTGATTCTACCAAGGCTAAGGCATTGGAGAAACTACACGCAATGTATATCAACGTGGGCTATCCTGACAAGTGGCAGGACATGGAGAAGTTTGTTGACATTCGCGAAAGCGAGAACCTGATCGAGAACTATATCCGTATCGTCCAGGAGGCGCGTGCTGCGATGTTCCGCAAGTACTGGCATCAGCCTGTAGACAAGACCCAGATGGCTTGCACACCACAGACAGTTAACGCTTTCTACCACCCACTCTTCAACAGCATCAACTTCCCTGCAGCTATCCTTCAGCCACCATTCTTCGATCCAGAGGCTGACTACGCTGCTAACTATGGTGCTATCGGCGTAGTAATTGGACACGAGATGAGTCATGGATTCGACGATCAGGGTTGTCAGTTCGACAAGGACGGAAACCTGAAGAACTGGTGGACAGCTGATGATAAGGCTAAATACGACGAGCGCACTAAGGTGCTGGCCGACTGGTTTAGCGAGCAAGAGGTTCTGCCTGGACTGAAGATAAACGGACAGAAGACTTTGGGCGAGAACATCGGCGATAATGGTGGACTGAAAGTTGCCTATCGTGCATTCGAGAACCGTATGAAGCAAGAGCCTCTGAAGAAGGTTGAAGGCTTTACCCCAGCCCAGCGATTCTATCTGGCTTATGCACGTGTTTGGGCCAGCAACGCCACACCAGAGTATACAGCAATGATTGTAAACAGCGATGTACACTCGCCTAATCGCGCTCGTGTGATGGCTGCTCTGCCTATGATCGACTCATGGTATGACGCATTCAAAATCAAGCCTAAAAACAAGATGTTTATCACCAAAGACAAGCGTGCACAGATCTGGTAAGAAAACGATTAAAAATCGCATAAAGTCCCCGATTCACAATGCTGAATCGGGGATTTCTATTAGTATAATAGAATCATTTCGCGATAATTGTTTGGATGTATCGACAATTTGTTGTAATTTTGCAGCCAAATATTATTAAATAGGTATAGCATGATACAATCGATGACAGGCTACGGCAAGGCAGTCGTAGCATTTAAGGAGAAGAAGATTCACGTAGAAATCAAGTCGCTGAACTCAAAGCAGTTGGACTTGAACACACGTATTGCACCACTCTATCGTGAGAAAGAGATGGAAATGCGCCAAATGGTGGCCGAGGCTCTGATCCGCGGAAAGGTGGACATGAGCGTATGGGTAGAAAAGGATATGGCAGTAGACCCAACACCTATCAACGCACAGCTGGTAGAGAACTACTATCAGCAGATTAAGACAATATCAGAAAAGACAGGTATACCAGCACCTGAAGACTGGTTCTACACCCTGCTCCGCATGCCAGACGTAATGACAAAGACTGACGTAGAGGAGCTGGACGACGAAGAGTGGGCTGTAGTAAAAGGCGGAGTGGCCGAGGCTCTGAAGAACCTGGTTGACTTCCGTACCCAGGAGGGTGCAGCACTGCAGAAGAAGTTTGCAGAGAAGATTGACAATATAGCCAAACTGATGGCCGAGATTGAGCCATTCGAGAAGAGTCGTGTGGAGAAGATCAAAGCTCGCATCATCGATGGCCTTCAGCAGATTCCATCAGCCGAATATGATAAGAATCGCCTGGAGCAGGAACTGATTTACTATATCGAGAAGCTGGACATCAGCGAGGAGAAGCAGCGACTGGCCAACCACCTGAAGTACTTCCGCGACACTATGAACGAACCTGCTGGTCAGGGTAAGAAGCTGGGGTTCATCGCTCAGGAGATGGGTCGCGAGATTAACACAACTGGTTCGAAAAGTAATCAGGCCGAGATGCAGAACATCGTGGTTAAGATGAAGGACGAGTTGGAGCAGATTAAGGAACAGGTTCTTAACGCACTTTAAACGATGGCAAGAGGTAAACTTATTATTATATCGGCTCCATCAGGCACAGGCAAGAGTACTATCATCTCGTGGCTGATGAGAGAGCACAAGGAACTTAATCTGGCCTACTCTATCTCGTGCACATCGCGAGCTCCTCGCGGCACTGAGAAGAATGGAGTAGACTACTTCTTCCTTACACCAGAAGAATTCCGTCAGCGTATTGATAACGATGAGTTTCTGGAGTACGAAGAGGTATATACCGACCGCTTTTACGGCACACTGAAGTCGCAGGTTGAGAACCAGCTTAACGCTGGACAGAACGTGGTGTTCGACGTTGACGTGAAAGGTGGCGTAAACATAAAGAAATTCTATGGCGACAAGGCTCTGAGCCTGTTTATCCAGCCCCCATCGATAGGCGAATTGCGCAAGCGACTTGTGGGGCGTGCTACTGATGCACCAGAGGTTATCGACCAGCGCATAGCACGTGCTGAGTTCGAACTCTCGTTTGCCGACAAGTTCGACAAGATTGTCATCAACGACATGTTGGACTATGCCGAGGCTGACGCACTGAAAGTCATCAAAGAGTTTCTTGAAATAGAATGATACGAACGGGGATCTTTGGCGGGTCATTCAATCCGATACATAATGGACACATTTCGTTGGCTCGACAGCTACTTGAGAAAGCCGGGCTCGACGAGGTGTGGCTGATGGTTTCGCCACAGAATCCACTGAAAGCTACAGCCGACTTGCTGGACGACGAATCGAGAATGGAGATGGCCCGTCTGGCTGTTGCTGGCGAAAAGGGCATAATCGCCAGCGACTATGAGATGCATCTGCCCAAACCATCCTACACCTGGAACACACTGCAAGCCCTGAAGCAGGATTATCCTGACCGCGAGTTTGTGCTGATGATAGGTGGCGACAACTGGGCGCTGTTTGATAAGTGGTATCGTGCTGACGATATTCGCAATGAGTTTCAGATAATCGTCTACCCTCGTCGTGGTTGCGAAGGCGGCATTGACGGACTCGAACTGATCGACATATCGAGTACAGAGATACGCGAACGAATCAAGGCTGGAAAAAGCATCAAGCAACTAGTGCCAAAGGCTGTGGCTGAATACATAAACCTCCATAAACTCTATGCTTAAAGGTTTAAAACTTAATCCACTGAAATGGCTTGGGTATCTGTTTGCCCCAATCCAAAAGAATGGCGCATTCTTTGTGTTTATGTTTGCGCTAGGGTGGATTTGTACGCAGTTAGAGATAAATCATCATCTTAAAAACGCCAAACCTTACGAACTCTCTGCACCAGAACTGTTCCTCGACATCTATACTGTTTGCGTGATGCTGGCGCTGATTCCTGGCAAGGTTCGCTATTGGGTAAGATCACTACTATATGTGGTGCTTTATGGCATTGCGCTGGTAGATATGTTCTGCTACGTAAAGTTCGACTCTACGCTTACACCAACCATGCTTATGCTGTTTGGCGAAACCACACAGCAAGAGTCGCAGGAGTTCCTGTCGTCATATCTTAACTGGGACGTAATCACATCGTGCGTGGGCTGGATATTACTTCTAATAGCTATTCATATCCTGTGGACAATACTTCGCAAGGTACTAGCTAATGTACGAAAGAGGATGATTCTGCCCAAGATAAAGCAGACTGTTCCTTCAGTTTGCAAGGCCGTATTGGGTGTGGTAGTAGCTTGGTTGCTGGTAGATGCCTATGGCCAGTGCAAAGAAAACAAGGTGGCTATGCATCGTCTGTTCAGCTACGATACTGTGGGCCAAGTGGAGCACGAACTTACCAAGAAGGAGTGCGCCAAACTATATATCCCTGTTTATCGTTTGGCCTTCGGCATATATGCCAACAATCTGGCTAAGCATCAGATAGACCAACTGATGGCGGCACGAGAAAAAGTGGTGGTAGACAGTTGCTCGTATCGAGTGCCAAACATCGTGCTGATTATTGGCGAAAGCTACAACAAGCATCATTCGCAACTATACGGATATCAGAAACCTACTACCCCACGGCAGTTGGCAATGGCTCAGGAAGGCAGCCTGGTAGCGTTCAGCGATGTAGTTGCTCCTTGGAATCTTACCAGTTTTGTGTTTAAGAACGTAATGTCGATGCACGCTGTAGGCGACGAAGGCGAGTGGTGCGACACACCATTGTTTCCAGAAGTATTCCGCAAGGCAGGTTATCACGTTACGTTTATAACCAACCAGTTCCAATCGAAGGCACGCGAAGAGGTTTACGACTTTAGTGGTGGTTTCTTCCTGAACAATCCTGAACTGAGCAAATATCAGTTTGATACCCGCAACGCCAGCCTGCATCGCTACGACGAAGGGGTGCTGAGGGAGTATGATGTCCTGAAGAAACATAACACTAAGCATAACCTTACGATACTGCATCTTGAGGGTTCGCACGTAGACTATCGTGGACGCTATCCACAGAAAACTGATACCTATTTTACACCTGAGATGTACGATCGTCCAGAACTTACAGACCGTCAACTGAAGATTCTGGCTCATTACGACAACTCTCTGCGATACAACGACTCGATAGTATGGGCTATAACACAGCGATTCGTAGATGAGGATGCTGTAGTAATCTATATGCCAGATCATGGCGAGGAGATTTTCGACAGCAAGCCATATACTTACGGACGAATGCACTCTGCCAGCATCGACTACCGACTGGCTCGCAACGAGATGGAGATTCCATTCTGGATATGGGGTTCGCCCAAGTATCGCGAACTGCATCCATACGGTTGGGAGGCTATTCAGGCTTCCAAGAATCGTCCAATGATGACAGATGTTCTGCCACATCTATTGCTATACTTTGGAGGCATATCTACTCCACTCTATCGCTCAGAATACGACATAGTTAATCCAAAATACAACCAGAAACGCCCAAGAATACTTAAGGGCGAGACGGACTATAATAAGCTGAAGAAATGAAACAGGAACTACTTTCGCGTGCCGAGTGTACAGCGATGCGAGGAATAGCTATTCTGGCCATCGTGCTTCACAACTATTGCCACTTTATAGGCAAGATTGTGAAGGAGAACGAGTATCAGTTCTTTACATCAAACAACGACCGACTTTGGCACGCACTGACCAATCCTGACGAGCTGTTGCCTGTTCATCTGCTGTCGTACTTTGGTCATTATGGTGTGCCTGTATTCTTGTTTCTTAGCGGATTTGGACTTGTGAAGAAATATGAGCGCGGCGACAAGGTTACCACATTGCCATTTGTGAGATATAACTATCTTAAACTGTTCAGAATGCTGATAGTGGGCTTCTCGCTGTTTATCATCGTTGATATGCTTACACCTGGGCGATTCCAGTTCCACTGGTATAATGTTGTAGCCCAACTGGCCATGTACATCAACGTGCTGCCAGAGCCCGATCGCATCATCTGGCCAGGCATATATTGGTTCTTTGGCCTGATGATTCAGTTGTACATCATCTACAGATTGCTGCTTTATCGGCGCAATTCGTGGTGGGTTGTAGGATTGATAGCCATCTGCTGGTTGCTACAAGCATTCTGCGATCCTGAGGGCGAAACACTCAACAGACTACGTTATAACTCCATCGGAGGTATACTTCCGTTTGGACTGGGAATAATGTTCGCAAGAGTTTCCAATAAGGAAACAGATAGTTTCCTGCCGAGAAACACTCTGTTTCCTACCGAGAAACAATGGGTTTGGTGGTTAACAGCTATTCTGTCGATAGCACTTACATTTGCTATGTGCTATAGTTTCCAGGCGTGGTTCTGGGTACCTGTTGTAATTATCATTGGCACCATCGCACTTGTAAAGATTATGCCAAAGTGGATGCTTAGTGTAATAACTTGGATAGGATCAATATCTGCCGCTATGTTTGTGGCTCACCCCATAGCGCGTAAACTCTTTATCACTGTAGCCTGGAAACAGGACATCTACGACGGACTGATGCTTTACGTCATCGCAACTATCGCCCTATCGTGGGCCGTAAAGCAGATTATCGATCGTATCCCATCTCCCAAACTATGAAGATTAAGGATATAGAGCTGGCCAACGTAAGTCGCTATCGCGGCGAGTTGATGGGAGCTGCTATGCTGTTCATCATACTCTTCCACGTGCCTTTGGCTCGCAGCAACGAGTTTTTTGGCCTGCGCAGATGTGGAAACGTGGGTGTAGACATGTTCCTTTTTCTTAGTGGCATAGGCCTTTGGTTCTCATGGGTTAAGAATCCAGATGTATGGAAGTTCTACAAGCGTAGACTGCTTCGCATATATCCAGCGTGGCTTGTGATGGCGTCGCTGTATTATCTACCTAGGTTCGACTGGCAGTTTGGCAACTACGTAGACCTGATAGGCGACATAGCTATCAACTGGGACTTCTGGCTAAATGATGAACTAACCTTCTGGTATATCCCTGCCATCATGATGCTATACTATTGGGCACCACCATATATGAGGCTCATCCAGAGGCATCCTATCTACAAATGGCTACCTGTGATAATGATATTATGGTGCATCTGGGTTCAGTGGATTGCGCCATTGCATCAGGCTGTGGGACATATCGAGATATTCTGGAGTCGCGTACCTATATTCTTTATAGGCATAAACTGTGGAGAACTGGTGCGACGCGAGACAAAAATAGATGGTGCCGGCATATGGATGGTACTCATACTGTTTCTGGCCACATTCAGTTCGTGTGTATATCTGGAACAGATGACTCACGGACGATTCCCTCTGTTTGTAGAGCGCATGATATATATCCCATTCACCATCACGCTAATACTGATGCTGAATCGTGTGTTCCGTCGCACTCCAAAGTGGTTCAACCGCCTCTGTGCATTCTTTGGAGCACTCAGTCTCGAGGCATATCTTATACACAATCACTTTGTGATGGCATATATAGTGCCTTATCATCTGGGATACTGGCTCACAGCACTACTCACTATCGTGATAACCATCCCACTGGCCTGGGTGTTGCAGAAAGTACTAAAACTTGTGGTTAGAGTATGAAGAAGATATACGCATTCGACTTTGACGGAACGCTTACAACCAAGGATACGTTGATAGAGTTTATCCGTTATGCCAAAGGATCGATGGACCTTGGATTGGGATTCTTGCGTTATGCCCACCTGCTGGTGCTGATGAAACTTGGGCTTTACCCTAATTATAAAGCCAAGCAGAAGGTTTTTGCGTATTTCTTTAAAGATACCACACTTGATGATTTTAATGCACTCTGCAAGGAGTTTGCAGCCTCATCAAGTAATCTGCTTCGTCCTAATGCTATTGAGGCTATAGATCTGGCTACCAAAGAGGGCTCAGAAGTACTGATAGTAAGCGCATCTATCGACAACTGGGTACAACCATTCTTTCCACAAGTAAAGGTACTTGGCACGCAAATAGAGGTTATCGACGGCAAGTTAACAGGCCGATTCATGACCAAGAACTGCTATGGCCAGGAAAAGGTAAACCGCATACTTTCACTCCATCCTAATCGCCAGGAATACCATCTTACAGCCTATGGCGACAGTCGTGGCGACAGAGAGATGTTGGCATTTGCAGACGAATCATATTTTAAACCATTCAGATAACGATGACACCACTAAAGATATTCAAGATTAAGCCAGAGGAGCGCATCCAGTCGGCTATTGCTCTGATAATTATCATAGCACTCAATGCGCTGTTTATCTATCGCATGCACGAACTGTTTATGCAACCAGGTTTTGGTCCTTATTTCAAGACATTCGAACGCGAGTTGCATCTGTCAGGCTACGATCCGCTGACATATATGGGTGTTACAGATTGGGATGCAGTTTATCAGGTGTATCGCCACCCATTGCTATCGTTTATGATATGGCCTCTATGGCTGATAAACCAGGCGCTTACTTGGATGCTAGGTGTTAACTGTGTGCAGTATCTAGTGGCAGCATTGCTGATATTCTGCTCATATTACTCTTATATCTTTATGTATCGCATACATCGCGAGGTGATAGAGTTGCAACGATGGGACGCCACGCTGCTTACAGCATATTTCTTCTCGTTTGCATATATCCTTATGTCAGTCATAGTGCCCGATCACTTTACTATATCAATGTTCCTGTTGCTAGTAACGCTTTACGTTTCAGGCGTATGTATCAAGAAGCGCAGAGAGTTCAAATGGTGGCAATCGGCCTTATTCTTCTACATCACAGCAGGTGTTACGCTTAGTAATGGCATAAAGGTGTTTCTATCTGGTTTCTTTGTAAACCTGTGCGATTTCTTCCGTCCCAAATACCTACTTTTGGCAGTTATCCTGCCTGCAGCATTGCTATGGGGTACAGCCACATGGGAATACCGCACCTATGTGCTACCCAAAGAAAAGGCTCGTGCAGAACTAAAAGCACGCTTAGCCGAAAAGGAGAAAGCTAGTGTGGCCAAAATGACTGCTGAGGAGAAAGCTCAATACGACGAGAAGAAGGCAAAGCGCGAACAACGACTGAAGCGCCAAGCTGCCAAGAGTGGTAAGCCTATGGAAGACTATGGTTTCCTGAAGTGGACAGATATCTCTACATCGCGTTGGGAGTCAACATATGAGAATCTGTTTGGCGAGTCGTTGCAGTTCCATCAGGATTATCTGTTGGAAGACACCTTAGTGCGTCGTCCTGTTTTTGTAAAGTATAGATGGACTCTGAGTTATGTAGTTGAGGGATTGATACTTCTATTGGCTGTTGCAGGCATCTGGTTTGGCCGTAAAAGCCGTTTCCTTTGGCTCTGTCTGTCGTGTATGGCCTTTGATATGTTCATACACGTAGGGCTGGGATTTGGCCTCAACGAGGTGTTTATAATGACTCCACACTATATGTTTGTATTGCCAATAGCCACAGCATTCTTGTTTAGAGATATACAAGCACGCTGGCTTCGCGTCAGTATTGTGGTGCTGATGCTATACCTATTTATATATAATGGCTATCTGCTTACAGATTTCCTGCTATCGCCCATCAGGGCAACTATCTGATTTAGCTGAACTTCTCTCTGCCTGTCAAGATACGCAGGCGGCGAGCTACAGATTTTAAGATAAATCTGAAGTTGCCATATCGCAGGTTTAGCCAGAGTTCCTCCATCGAGCGACCAATCTTTATCCAAGGACAATCCCAACCATTGGCCACATAGAAGCGTTTCCAATAGCCAACCTCCTCTATCACATAGCGAGGATGTTTCAATGGGAAATCCAACTCGAAACGCTTCATGGTAAACAGTCGTTTTACTCGTCGAGGCATAGTCTTGAACTGTGAATAATGAGCCGAATCATCAGTAGCACCGATATTGTTTATCATATTCTTGGTAGGCATGATGGCAAGTCCTGAGTTGAAGAGCATTGTCGACCAGAACACACTCTCGAACTGAGGCCATCCGCTATCGCGATGATCTATGCACATCTTGATAAAACTCTTGCGGTATCCACGCTGGCGGATAAGTGCATCGAGCTGGCGCATACTAAACTCATCGTCGAGGAAGGAATAGGCACTATCCCACCTGTCTACAACTCTACGCCATGAAGCCCAACCCCAAATGCAGAAGGCTGAAGTATAGAAATAATCGTAAGGAACATCAGGCGTAACTTCGTCTACATTAAAACCTGATATCATCGTAATACGCTCATCATGCTCATAACGGTCTAGCATCTCCTTACAGAATGGGAAAAACGACTGTGAGGGCACTACATCATCCTCGATAACCATACACTTATCGGCCAACGAGAAAGCCCATTTATGTGACGTATGACCAGCAATCATACAACCAAGATTTTTCTCTTGATAGTTACGATGCACTTCGCACTCCCAGTCGATATTCTCATCACTTGCTATCTGACGACAAGCCTCTATGCCTGGCAAATCGCGCTCGCCACGAGGTCCGTCCTGAAACAGAAACAGTTTTGAGGGACGAGCCTTACGCACTTCGTCGAACACCTTCTGAAATGTATCATTGCGAGTAAAGAACAGCAACAATACGGCAATATCAGTCTTATAGGGATACTTTTCCATCATTTTTCTCTTTTATTAAAAAGGTTTTGTATAGGGTTCCACAATAGCAGTCGCACTTTATCTATCAAAATAGAAGCACAGAATACTGATACAATAAGGGTAATACAATATATGATAAACTGTAAGTAAGGCAATTCAGCAGTCCATCTTAATATGGTACCATCATAATACTTGGCTAGATAGCTGTTAGAGTGAGTAAGATAAACAGCCAAAGCAGAGGCTGCTACCCAGTTAACACACTTACTGCTAAAGCGCAGTTTGCTGAAAAACAGCATGAAAAACATAGCCTCTAATACCACTACAGGACTGTTGTAGAAGAACAGAAATCCTCCCAAGTTATAATGACGTAATACGAATACAGCCAGCGTAAGGATTCCACCTATACCTATATATAAGCAAAGATCGGTAGATGCTTTTAACTTAGTAAACCAAGGCTGATGCAGACGCATATAACGAGCCAATAGATATAGTGCCATAAACGATGGCATAGAATAGCCCGCACGAAGCCAATCAGTAGCTTCGAACACCCATCCATATACTATCTGGAATCCAAATATACCTGCGAGCACCCAAGCAAACTGGCGATGACTGGCTGCATCAGCAAAGGCATTAAGAACAGGCGCAAACAAATATAGAGCCAGATAGACCTTAACAAACCAATAATTACCAGGATTAAGCAATAGAAGGTTTGATAATATCTTCGATGGCACTTGACCTTTAACAGCATATTCTATACCCATACAAACAACTCCAAAAAACAAGAGTTGGAACAATAGTTCTGCCAATCGGACGACACGAGAACGGATGCCATACCATCCTGACAGCATCACAAACACATCTACCCCAATAACTGTGTAGCTTATGGTAAGGAACTGCAGAAATACAGACAATGGATTATCAGCCACAGCCACATCGTCAGGTCGAGGCAGAGCACGATAGCCGGCATGAACCATCATCACCAGCAACATCGCTACGATGCGAAGTAATTCCATATTACTGTCACGTGTCTTTCTGCCCATTATTTTATCTCCTTTTTAGTAATGAACAGGACTACCTCCTTGAAAATAGTAGAACGCAGCACCCAAAGTGCTAAGCAATATGCTACAGCCACCATCACAACCCTGAGTACCAGACATACATAAAGATTAGCTACAGAACGGGTTACAAACCATGTTGCTATCACTATAGTTACTGAGAGTATCAGATATGGTGAGATATCTTTTATCGCCTCAGATACACTTAGTCCTATCTCATTATGCGACAGCCAGAACCACACGCCTAACCACAGAATATTTACGATAGCATAAGCCTGCACCATCCTGTTGATACCAAATGGTACACAAAAGCCTAAAACTACCAACTGCACGGTACATAGTCCCAATGTAGACCACATATAGGCAGATGAACGTCCACTAGTGATAAGCAAATTAGAGAAGAGGTAGCTGATAGGCATAACAGCACCTGCCACACAGAGCACACGTAGCATTTGGGCACTGGATAGCCACTTTTCTGTGATAAGTATTACGATAAACTCTTCGCTAATCAACGACAGACAAAGCATTGCAGGAAAGGCTATAAACGCTGTAAAGCGTAGCAATTTGCGAAAAACTTGTTTCTGTCGTTCTGGCTCACTTTGTGTCTTTGTCAGTACAGGCTGAGCTATAGAATAAAGCATATTGGTAATGAGCGAATGGCCCATAGTATTCCATTTGTTGGCCTGTGTAAAATCTCCTACTTCATCAGCAGTATAGAACTTACCTAGTAATACAGAAAGATAATTGGTATTAGCCGCAACCACGATATTAGTAACGATCAATCTGCTGCTAAAGCCTAAAATATCACGAATAGGACTCAAATCTATATGTAATGAAGGTCGCCAACCAGAGAACCAGTAGTTTAGCACGCTTACACTAAGTGTAAACACTATATTCTGCGTAGCCAATCCCCAATAAGCGTAACCTTGATAAGCCATCACTATACCTACTACACCAGACAAAGCCATCGATACCAACGATATGATACTGCTCTGACGTACCATCATATTTCTGAAAATATAGGCACGAGGGGCTATGCTGAAACTTACAAATAGGAAACTCAGGAACGAATAGCGTGCCAACGAAGTGAGTCGTGGCTCATCGTAGAAATCAGCAATTAGTGGAGCTGAGAAGAAGAATAGCAGATAAAAACAGATGCTGGTGATGATGCTCATCCAGAACACTGCGTTGTAGTCGCGCTGTGTCACCTCCTTCTTACGATTTAGTGCAGCTATAAAACCACCCTCCTGCATACAAGCTGCAACAGCAGAGAAAATGGCAAGCATACCTATCATACCATAGTCGGCCTGTGACAGACGACGAGCCAGAATGATACCAAACAACAGTCCAAGCATTTGCTGTAGTCCGTTGCTGAATCCTCCCCAAAGCAGGCCTTTTGCTGTTTTCTCTTTCAGTGTCTCTGCCATATTTATAATTGTAGTGATTCAACTAAGTCATCGATTACATTCTGTGCCACACTCTTACCATTCGGTGGCAACAGATAATTCTGGAAGAACTCCTCGCGTTGAGCCTTCATAGGATCATCACCAGCCAAAACCTGACGTTCGATAAAACTCCTGATATCAGCCTCATCGCTGCCAATATAATGCAACGAATAAGCTTGTTTACCAAAATCGCTCAATACAGAAGTTATAGGATGCATATCCTTAGACACAAACATTACAGGATTCTTAGAATAATGATATTCTACTGCAAACGAACCACTGTCATGTATCATTGCATCGCTAGTCATAAACAAATCGATAAACTGTCCCTCCTCAAGTTGGGTATTCTCCATATCCTTCCACTGCTGATAATAGGCATCAGCGCGCTGTTTACCCCAATCCTTATGCTGATAAAGTTGAGTAAGCAATGCAGGATGAGGCTTGAATGCTATCTGTATCTGATCTTTATACTCACTGGCTATCGATAGCATAAGTTCAGCCATCCATAGGAAATTGGCTCTAGGAGGGAAGGCAGAATTCTCACTTATAATTGAGAAATGTGGGGCCCAGATGATACGTTTACGCACCTTGCCATCACCTATCGTCTTCCAAACATTCTGATGATTCGGCTTTAAGTATTCGTCGGCATTGGAATAGCCTGTAACACATACATTTCTACCTTTATTAGTGGCAACCTTTCTTGACTCAGCAAGATGCAGACTAGTAGAGTAATATAGTCGCCAAGCCTGGTTATGAAAATGCAAATCGTAACTAAGCTTACCTGTGCTCGACCAAAATCCGTATGGCATATAGCATATCAAACGATCATAGAATCGGCGACAGTCGTGCTCGTCTTGCAGTAAATATTCGTATGGCTGAGTATAAAACATTATGTCAGGATTCAACTCTTTACGAATGTCGAATGCTGGTTCACCATGTTTATAGTCGATATATGGGATACCTTTCTCGTTGAAGAACAGGCGTAAACCATCTGCATCCTTATCAGGATTCTCACGCAATGTGCAAGGAGAAAGGACTATTGTGGGATTAAATCTTGGATCTGCAGCCATCAGTTCGTATATCTCCTGATATCGCCAAAGGGAAATGTCAAGAGCCATAAATACAACATTGATTGGTCTGTGTTCACGTATCAACTTATTGACCAATTGCTTATGTTGTCGCTCTATAGACCTGTATTTCCATCCATGAAGCCACAGGTAGTTCAACGATTTAATTAGTATATTCATTTTCGAACCAATGTTATACCCAAACCTTATTGCTTTCCTTTTTATAATCGAATCCTATTTGAGTACTTTTTGTCTTTTCAAAAATTCTTGATGCAAAAACAATATCATGCAAAGCTATACCATAATTATAACATAATATCCTCTCATCATTGCTGGTTCTACCAGGATTTTTACCTTGTAAAACATGATGTAGTTCATCATACTGACGGAACTTATCAAAATACTTAAAATTCTTAATCTGACTTGTTTCGTCGCCATAAACCTTATCAAAGAATAAATCACAATTCTGGAAACCCCTCATATGAACAGGTATTACTGTAACTCCCTTCTTAAATAAAGAGTCATCAGGAAACAATAGTTCTTTAGCCACAGTAACACAGGATATCAAAACGTCAGCTTCTGAAACAAAAGCATCCTTGTCATCAATAATTTCAAAAGTTACATTATTAGATGCCTTAAAACGATCGATAAATTGCTCTGCTTGATCTTTATATCTCAGAAGCTTAATTGTAATTTCACGATCACTATTGTCAGCAATAAGACAAAGAGCAACTGCACGAGCAATATTACCTAATCCTAACATAGAATAGGTGTTAGTACCTTGCTTTTGGAATGTACGAGCTGCTAATGCAGCAACTGCACCTGTACGCATAGCCGTAATCCAGTTGCCATCCATAATAGCCAATAATTCACCTGTCTTAGCATCGTAAAGAGTTATATCACTTTGTAAGGCAGGTATATGGTTTTCTATGCGACTTACAAGTTTTAATCCAAAATACTTCTTTCCTTCGTTCTCTGACAGTAAACAGGGCATAGATGTTATAAAGTCTTCTCCTTGAGGATGTACACTTAGTTTTGCTGGCATTTGGATTTCATCCTTCATAAGGAATCCTTGTTTTACCCACTCAATACACTCAGCAGGACTAATATGCAGTTGCTCTATCTGCTCTTGCTGGATAACTGATACCATATCACTTTATTTTGCAATAGTCATTAATGCTTCTACAAGACGGGTATTGTCCTCTGTATTGCGAACAGCTATACGCATATACTGTTTATCAGGGTTTAATCCTGGTTTTCCGCTACAGTCGCGAGTAAGGATATTGTGCTGTTTAAGCATATTAATTA
>JAEEGK010003489.1_pt1 | contig 39082 bp, 23 predicted proteins | sample 8958771 | NCBI WGS metagenome assembly JAEEGK01 (sample SAMN16246547, study PRJNA631951) | gut metagenome | biome: gut microbiome; feature: rumen; material: SC-attached | host: Bos | place: Iran: Karaj | collected 2018-10
GCGACGGTCACGCCGTCTTTGCCGAGGTTTACGTATTCGGTAGTATCTTCACCGTGCTGCACGGTCGCTTCGTACTTGAATGCCATAGTAGTTAGCCTATTTTAAGGTTGTTGTTGTCTTCCCGCACGTAGATGACAATAGCCACTTGCAGCTTTGCTGCTTAGTGGATATGATCCTCGGAACGGGGACGGGATCTTTTTTATGCGTGTAATTTAAAATTTCTATCGCTTTTGGTCTAAAATTTTCGACTGAATGGAGCGGTTTAGCCCGCGGCGGTGTGCGAAAAATCGCAAAAAGCCGATGAAAAGACGAAAATAGCGGACAATTTGAACTTTTTTTATAAAAAAGTTGGCGGATGACCGAAATATGTACTATTTTTTACAGCGTAAAAGTTTAAACTGAAGAGGATACTATGAAGATCAAGACTCTCATGTTGGCAACTATGCTTGCCTCTGCTGTTGTTTTCGCCGCTCCGGCTGCCAAGAAGGACGCCGCCCCGGCTGCTAAGGCCGCTCCTGCCGCCGAAGCCCCCGCTGCTGCTAAGGCTGAAGCCGCACCTGCCGCTGCTCCGGCTGCCGCTCCTGCCAAGGCCGAAGCTGCCAAGCCCGCTGAAGCCGCTAAGACTGAAGCCAAGGCCGAAGCAAAGCCTGCTGAAGCTCCGAAGGCCGAAGCCGCCAAGGCTGAACCGGCCCCTGCCGCCGCCCCGGCTGCTGCCGCTGCTCCGGCTGATACCGCCAAGGCTGCCGAAGCTGCTGCTCCTGCTGCTGATTCTGCTGCAGCCGCTGCCCCGGCTGACTCTGCTGCCGCTCCGGCCGAAGCCGTAGCCGCCGCCGACACCGCCAAGGCCGATAGCGCCGAAGTGCTCGAAGCCAAGGCTGAAGAAGCCCCGGTCGACAGCGCCGCTCTCGCCAAGGCTGAAGAAGAAAAGAAGGCTGCCGAAGCTGAAGCTAAGGCCAAGGCCGAAGAACAGGCTGCTCTCGAAAACAGCTCTGCCGGTTCTGCCAAGACCTCTATCATGGAAAATCCGTGGGAATTCCTGATCGTGTCTGCCGCCTTCGTGGCATCCGTGCTCGTGATTATCTTCACCGGCAAGGACTAATCGAAGTTCTTACATAATTTTAAAGAAACCGATGCCCCAAGTAAGGGCACCGGTTTTTTTTATGTCCTAATGTACGGATTGTGTCATTCCATAAAAAGGGTTGGCCTGCAAAAGAGTCTGTTTAAAAAAGGCCTGAATAAAAAGCCTGCAATAAAAAAGGCCTGCCGGTGGGGCAGACCTTTTTGATGTAGAATGTTTTGTTTAGTTCAGATATGTGCTTTAGAAAGGTGTTATTTGTTTACGACGCAGATTGCGGTAACGGATGTCGTAACAGAATATTTCTTTCCAGGAGCACATCCTGCCGGACTAAAGTAGGCGAAGTTTGTAAGTTCTTCTCCATCCCAGGTCACTACCAGGCTCATATAATCGGAACTAATCTTAGGTTTGCAACCTATGGTACAGTTGGATGGTGCCCCGGTGGGGACTTGCACTGTCATAGGAGTGCCGGCCGAAATAAAGACTGAATCCGGCAGGGTGGGAATGACTTCTTCGCCGTAAGTGGCTTGGTCGTTGATGCTGCCGAGCCCAAGCACCAGATCGACAGATTCCGGGTCAAGAACGGTAGCGCCTTCGCACAAATAGGTCTGCGTCGTTTTGTCGGAGTTAGAGATGGCTACGGTCGCAGTTACCTTTTGCTTGTGCATATCAGAAGTAGCTGTCATGGAGGCCGTAGTACTGTTGCCCGAAACTTCGCCGAAGGTGGATGTCCAGGCGTATCCGGTGATGTCTGCTTCGGATTCAGCTTCGACTGTCCAGGTGATGGTTTCGCCTGCCTTGATGGTTTCGGCGTTAGGCTTGCAGGAACTGATGGTGATAGGAATACCTTGAACCTGTAAGGGGTCGCAGGTGATTTCGTTGCCATCTACAGAGAGCTTGGCGTTATAGGTGCCGGCGCTTTCGTACTTGAGGTTGACGGAGTTGAGGCCGTTGCCCTGTAAGGTCTTGTCGATGTCTGCAAAGGTCCAAATATAAGGCGCCATGATTCCGTCAAAAATATCTCCCGAAGAACGGGCGAATTCCCATGTAGCAACGCCACCTTTCTCAATAATGGGCGTCTTGGCGTAGCATGTACCGCTAACCTTCTTGGAAGGTTCGTTTAAAACCTCTTCAGAAGATTGAGTCTCTTGCTTTGCAGAAGAAGACTGCGGAGGTTTGCTTGTAGAACTTGCGGGGGTATCAGATTTGGTGCTAGAACTCGAGTTATCGGAAACTTTCGATTCGCTGGATGCTTCTGGAGTATCGGAGGCTTCGCTACTGTATTTAGTCACATAGCCAGTGTCGTCGTTTGCACTAGATGAATCGTCGCTTCCGCATCCGTTTAACGCAAATGTAGCCATGGCTGTTAAGGCCATAGCAAAAGGTAACCCTAAAGAAAGGGCTTTTGTTTTTTTACGAAAAGCTTTCATAATGCGAAATATATAAAAAAAAGGTAGAAATAGTATTCTTTATAAAAAAAGAATAATTTTATGAAGAAAAAAAATCTATTTTGAGGGGACAGTATAAGAACTTAAGGGAGGCTTTATGCCGCGTTTTTTATGGTATGTATTGGGTATTGCGGTTTCGTTGTATGCGGTTGAACAGGAACAACCGACTCCATATGACCTTATTCGCCCAATATGGCCTATGACATGGGATACAGCTGCTACTGATAACGGTGGTACCGTAGAAAGCTTTAGCAGCTATAAGCCGAATGCCAAAAAACACAACGTTGTGCCGCCGGTTGGTTCTATGCCTCAGGACTTTAAGCCCAATGGCATTATTCCCGATTCCTTGAACCAGGCATTCCGTGATGCCCAGAACCTTCGTATCGGTCGTATCCGTATTAACCAGGCGGGTTACTTGCCCGATGATCCTGAAAAGCAGTTCTACTATGTTTCTGACGGAACTTGCGGTGAAAAGTATTCTGTAGTCGATTTGAACGGCAACGTGGTTTTTGATGGCGGTACCTTTACGGCAACCGGTATGTCTACTGGTTCCAGCTGGAAAATTATTGCAGGTACCGATGCCGCTACAGAACCTAAGGATCGTTATTCGGTTAGTGCAAACGGTCCTTCCGGTAAGGTCTGTATTGGTAATTTGACTCAGGCCACGGGCCTTGAACCCAATACTCGTTACCGTGTCAAGGTGCTGAACCAGTATTCTGCAACGTTTATCATTAGCGATAAAGTTTACTCCATGGTCCGTGATGCGACCTTGAAGTTCTACGGTATTAACCGTTCGGGTAATTCGGAATCCTGGTTCCATAAGCCCAGCCATACCAAGGATGGTGCCGGTAAGTTTGTAAACGGTATTGCTGGCGTTACTGGATTTACCCCCAAGGAAGGTGCCTTGCAGGGCGGTTGGTATGACTGCGGTGACCACTTGAAGGAATCCCAGACACAGGCTTATGCCTTTATGGTGCTTGCGGTGATGGCTGCCTCTAACCCGGACCGTGATGAAGACCATTATGCTTACAATATGGGCGAAACTCAGAATACCGACGGTGTTCCTGACATTTTGCGTGAAGCCAAGCATGGTGCAGACTTCTTTATTCGTTCCTACAATTTTGCCGACGGCGTTATCGATAACATGGTTGTATCGGTGGGTAACTTTGGTGCTGACCACGGTTGGTGGGGCCGCCCTGAAAACCAGGATGCCTTGCCCACGACCTTGACCGGACGTGGTGGTCCCCATGAACGAGACCTGCGCCTTGGTGAACTTGGCTCCAATATTTCGGGTCAGATTGCAGCCGGTCTTGCCATTTTGAGCAAGGAGTACGCTGACCATGACAAGGCCTTTGCAGACTCCTGCTTGATGATCGCCGAAAAGATGTATGAATTTGCCAAGAACCTGAAGCTTAAAGAAAAAAGCCTTGGCCCTGGAACATACGATGGCGGAAAGAAGTATGTGTACAATACGAAGGCCGACGGCTGGTCTAGCTCGGCCTATAACGGCAACAATGAATCTCACGATGACCTTGCCATTGCGGCTATAGCTCTCCATTATGCCACCTACGAAAAGACCGGCAAGATGGATTACTTGAACGATGCCGTCGAAGATACTCAGATTGGCGTTCCTCAAGAGGCTTCGGTTGGATTCTTCCACGGTGGCTGGATGGCCTGGAGCCGAGACGGTATGCGCAAGTCCAGCAAGAACACGAGCTGGGCGAATGCCTATACTTACACGTTGTACGGTTTCTACAAGATGCTCTTGAGGGATACCGAAACCGGTCTTAAGTACGGTATTGATGACAAGACACGTTTGACTTATGCAGAAAATGTGGCTTTGATCTTGGCTACAAACTTGAGCTATCTGAGCGGAAGCGGTTCCCAGAACATTACGATTCCGACTTTGAATGGCCCCACGCCTGTGTCCTTCGGTGACCTCTGGTACACGATGCAGACCGACCAGACCTGGATTTACAACCGCTACCAGGCCGGTAACATTTTCGAAGTGCTGGCTTATTCTGATGTGACCAAGGATTTGGAAGGCCTTCAGCTTCCGCAGAAGGGTGTGCAGAACTGGAACTCTGCTGCCATGAAGCAATTGGGTATCAACCAGCTCAACTATATGCTCGGTGTGAACCCCTGGGATGTGTCCTTCTTGCTGGGTGTGGGTGACAAGAACGATGCCCACCCGCATCACCGTGCCTCTAACCCCGAAGGCAAGAACATGCCGGGTTCCGGCTACAAGTACAATCCGCCTACGGGGGCCTTGTTCGGCGGTGTGACCCCCGATGTAGAGGGTGTAAACGCTTGGGCTCCTTCGACCTTGAGCTGGGAAGACTACCACCTTTCTGAAACCTGTATTGACGCTACGGCCATGTTTGTTGCGTCGTGCGCCGTGGCAGTTCGCGAAGAAGACCGCAACCGCGCTCCGTCTCAAATTAATGTGGAAATTCGCTATGTGGGTTACGATTCTGCCATCGTGAAGATTGCACAGGATGTGCGTGGCCCGGCAATGATTCTGTACAGCACTAGTGAAACCGGTCCGTTCAATATTCCGGCCAAGGATACGGTGAATGGCGTGAGCCACGAAATCCACCTGACGGGACTCCAGAACGGTACCACCTACTACTTCAAGGTGATTGCGATTAATGTCCGCAGCGAAGCTTATACGACCAAGTGGCTTGTGGACAGCACCAATACGCCGTTTACCTTTACCACGTTGGTGAGCCCCCCGGGTGATGCCGATATCCAGAATGTCAAGGTCTGTAACCTGACTTCGGACACGGCCGAAATCATGTGGTATACGCCCAACGGCCAGTATGAATCCAAAATCTACTGGGATACCACGCTTACCAGCTACGACAAGATGACCTGGAACACGGGTGACATCAATGCAGACGTGTCTGGAATTCCGACAAGTTTCCACTATGTAAAGATTGGCGGTCTCAAAGAAAAGACGACTTACTACTACTGCGTAGAAAGCAATGGTACCCGTCGCTGCGTGGACGATAAGGGCATGCCGCTCAAGTTCACGACGCCGGTGACGCACTATGATTTCTCTGTCCGTACTTATCAGTATTATGAACAGGGCATTACTGGAATGGACCGTATCAACATCAATCTTTACAACAATGAAGATCGACAGTTCGATAGTCTGGAACTCCGTTTCTATGTGACAGCAAAGCCTGAACAGATGGAACCTCAAGAAGGTGTCAATAACCAGCCGGGTTCTTGCCCGCTCATGATTGATGAAGAAATTTGCCAGGCCTACGATGAAGCTGGCTTCAACAAGCCTTGCGAAACGGACAGCGAAATTCGCAAATTGCTCCGTGGTGCACCTCCTATCAAGCTGCCGGATACTTATGACCCGGCCACGGGTACTTATGACTGGTACATTCCGGTACCTCTGGGATCGACAATGATCAAGTCTTCGTCTAGAATGCGTCTTGATTTGGCGTTCTCTAAGGGCTATTACCAGAATAAACTGTGCGATCCTCTGTACCAGCCTGCAGATAAGCGCATGAGCGCCGAATCGGGCGACTGGACCTGGAGAGCGCACAAGCGTGATGAAGATGGTGCCGATTATGATGGTATGCCTGTCTGGGAAAAGGATGATGGCGATGTCGACCAGGCTCCTGTGAACCCGTATGTGGCGGTTTACCGTAAGGACGAGTTTGTTTCGGGCTTTAGCCCCTCTTATCAGGAAATGGCTACCAAGCGTGCCCATTACGAAATGACGGTCGCTTTCGATGCTCCGTTCAATGTCTCGAACGGCTCCTACATTCAGATTGACTCTTCTACCAGTACCATGCATTTGAGAGGTACTGCCCTGATTTCGGAAAGCGGCTACGTGACCAGCATCTGGGTGAATGGTGTTGCCTTGACTAAGGAACAGCTCGAAAAGGCTGCAGTCTATAATTACGAAACCGGCAAGTTCGACTTGGATATTCCGGCAAAGATGACCATCGGTACCAATAAGGTCGATGTGACTGTGTTTGCTGGCCCGAATCCCGAATGTGAAGAATGTCAGGAAAATGGCGGCTGCGCCTTTGTGAACCGCTCCTACTACGTGCAGTTCAGTAAGGGCGACCGTACTCAGGGCAAGGTGCTCCTGTTGACCGAAGACGGCAGCTCCGTGGTAAGCCCCGCCAAGACCGATGGCTCTCTCAAGTTCCAGATCCAGGTGCGCGACAAGGATAACCGCGGCAATTCCTCGGTGACGGTGGCCATGTTCAACTCTCGTACTCCTGGTGACTCGGTGATTGTGACGCTTAACCGCACCGATGCTGAGCTCGGCTACTTTAGCAGCGACTGGCTGACTGCTGTTGCCGAAGACAAGCCGTTCCCGAAGGTTCCGTTCTTCGGTGGCGATACGGTGACGTTCAAGTATGTGGATATCGAAGATGAAGACGATCGCGATTCCGCATGGTTCTATTCTAAGCCAACCAAGCCGATTCCGCAGACTGCTTCTTTGATAAGCGATGTCTGTACTACTACAGGTGACGCTAAGACCGATATGACCTTGGATATTGAATTTAGCGGAAGTCTGTTCGATGGCAAGGACATTATCCTGGATAGTGTCGTTGTGGCTGTCGATTCTAATGTCAACTTCGCTGGCAATACCTTTAAGCTTGAACCTTCTGCAACGGTGACGGGCGCTAACGCTAGGTTCACCTTCCCGGAAAGTTCTGTTGGCGTTGCGAACCCGAGAGGTACGGTGACGGTGTACCTGCGTGAACGCGGTACTGCAAGTGCTGCGACGGTTCCCATTACCGATAAGATAAAGCCGAAGCTGCTCAGCATTTCGATTCTTGAAAACGAAAATCATGCATCCGCCCAGGATACGCTCAAGGTGGCGTTCTCCGAACCGGTGAACTTGCTGTCTCTCAAGACCCAGTGGCCGTTCACAATCTACAATGACGGCTCCGAAGTGGCGCAGTCTAGCATCAAGGTTATTTCTGCGACGAGTGATGACGACGGCAAGAGCTGGGAATACGTGGTCGAGGGTAATGACCAGGCCATGTTCATCAAGCCCGGCTTCATGGCTGAAGTTGCTGGTGACTTCAAGATTGCCGACTTGGTTGGCAACTCTCTGGCTACGTGTGCGCCGGTCAAGATTATCGAAGCCGTGCGTCCGGTGCCTATCCAGTATGCTATGATTTCTGATGCGACAGGCGATGGCCAGCCCGACGAAATCTACATTGAATTTATCCGCAAGCTCCGCGACAAGGATGTTCCCGATACGGTTGACGTGTACTGGGGTAGCCCCGCCGTGTACCAGGCCTTCGTGATTCCGTCTGACGGCTGGAAGCGTGAAATCATTCAGGGCGAAAAGACTCAGGTGCCTGTCACCCGTCTTGATTCCGCAAATGGTACCTGGATCAAGGGCGCTGTAAAGAAGGTCTGTGTTGACTATAAGGACGATACGACCTACGTTACAAGAAAAAATTACACCTATACGTACTTGGATGAAGATTCTACGGTGATTGCCGATAGTACCCTTGCTAGCATCGATACGATTTCTACCACGGTGACGCAGAAGTGCGCCCGTCAGGAAACTTCTCAGGATTCTACCTTCATTCCCAAGGTCGATACCATCGGTTATGAAGACGTGGTGGCTGAACGAGAAGCTCTCCGCATCTCGATACCTGAAGGCGTTTATAAGAACGTAACTTATGGTCCGAAGAATGGTAACGGTACGGTGATTCCGCGTAAAGGTCCTATCGAAAGCCTGTTTGGAGATCCCTCTGGTACAATGCTTGACAGTTGCCCGCCGGTAATCGTGAGAGCGACCTGGAGTGGCTATGAATTGCCCAGCGGTGGACAGATGGATGTCTTGACGGTGGAAATGTCTGAACCTCTGGATTCTGTCCCGGGCCAGCCGCTCCTGTTGGAACGTCTGCGCGAAGGCAAGAAGGGTGTGTACTATAACCCCACCGCCAATCCGCAGTTGAAGGCCGTTTCGTCTGGAAACACTTCGTTCAAGTACACTTACAGCCACGAAGAAAACGAAGCCTTCTGGATTGCGGACTCTGTTCGCCTGGTACCTGATGCCACCATGAGCTACTATAAGGATATGGCAGGCCTGTTTGCCGGTGTCGAAACTCCGTGGGTCCCTGTGACTGGCGTGGTCAGCAACGTGCGTATCAAGGTCCAGGTGGTTGATGGCGTGACTACCTCCAAGCCGGTAGAGATGTGCTACGGTGGCCAGCCGGTGAACCCCACCGAAATGTTCCGCTTGACGGCTCTCGAAAAGGACGAAAGCACCAGGATTATTGCAGCGGGTGGAAGCACGTTGCAGCCGGTTAGCGGTGTTCCTGTCAAGAACTACCAGCATGCAGGTCCTGTATTCAAGATGGACTTCACCTTGCCTGGTGTGTTCGATGTGACGTCGACGGGAGACCCGAAGCGCGATTACTCGATCAAGTTCCGCGTGGACTTCTTTACCAACTTGGGTAACTTCGTCAACAGCACGAGCTATACCTTGAAGGCGAAGGAAGTACAGTCCTATATTACTCCTGCCAGCGAATTGACGCTGTACCTGGAATGGGTGGCTCCTGAAGACTACCCGGTAAGCAGCAAGGGCAAGAAGATAGGAACTGGTCCGTACATTTCGAAGTTTGACTATAAGGTCGTTGGCGCTTATGTTGCGAAGGAGTCAGATAAAGGTGAAGATACGGACGATATCAAAAAGAACGATACCTTTACCAGAACGTTTGGCTTTAAACGCGCAAAGAAACGTTAACGAGATATAAATCTGCAGGAAGAATGTGTCTATGGGGGGCGCATTCTTTTTGTTTTATAAGAAGTGAGGTTAGGAAAGGTTGGATATGAAGAATGTGCTGAAACTGATGGCGTTGCTCGCCCTGTTTGCCGTGGACTTTGCCATGGCAGGAAGACTCCCTGATATCGATCGCACGGACAAGGTGCACGATCGCCGTTACCTGGATTCGATTAACGTCAATGCTCGTCGAGCGATTCGCGTGAACCAGGTGGGTTTTAGGCCGCAAGACCCGAAGTTTGCCTATGTAGCGGATCCTTCGGATACCAAGTTCAAGGTGATTGATGCCAATAGCGGCGCCGAGGCTTTGGGTGGTACATTAAACTTGATGAACGATCATGTCATTAAGCCCAACATGTGGGTTTATGGTGGGTATAATTCCATTAAAGCAATGTACCATATGGGCAAGCGGGAAAACAGCTCGGAGACCGAGAAACTTTATCGTGCCGATTTTTCAGCACTTTCTCCTAGCACACCGGGACAATACTTTATTGTTGTAGGGAATGATACTTCTGCCACCTTTGATATTAACCCCTATGTTTATAACGCCGTATTAGAGAATGCATTGAAGTTCTTTGGTATTCAGCGCTGCGGTAATACCAAGTCTCATTTTCACGCTCCTTGTCATTTGAAGGATGGCTCGGCTATTGGTCATGACCTGACGGGTGGTTGGCACGATTGCGGCGACCACTTTAAGCCCTCTGAAACTCTGGGCTATGCTGCTTATGCCTTGATAACGACATACCTTGTGTATAAGGATAAGGCTGAAGACCGCTATGGTGAATCTTACAATGATACGGTAATTGTTGATGGTGTTCCGGATATTTTGTGGGAAGCCAAGGTCGGTGCTGATTATATCTTTAAACTTTATAAGGCATCAAAAGCGGATGGACTTATTGAAAAACATGATATGTGGCACTCCGTAGGTTCCGAAATAGATCACCAGTTTTGGGATCAACCGGAAAAGCAAGATGCTCAAATTTATGATTATGGTGGCCCCGATCGCGATGTCGGTAATACGGTAGGCTCTTATGCAGGTTCCTTTGCGGCTACGTTGGCTTATTTCTCTGTGGCATGGAAAGTTTATGACCCGATTTATGCGGATTCTCTTTTGGAAGCCGCCAAGGATATTTACAAGAATGTTGCTTACTATCATTCCCCTGCGGTAACTGATTATTTGTCATCGTCCATTCCAAGCGCTCTTTATCAAGGTGGAAGCAATCCGGGTAATATGAATGATGACCTTGCCGCTGGAGCTCTTGCCTTGTGGTATGCAACCAAGGATACCTCGTATCAGTTTGATTTGTACAAGGATTTGAAAATCTATGACAATAGGGTGAATTATGGGTACAATAATGAACCTGGCGATGCCGGTGCTTACTTTAGGGGTGGTTTCTTGGGTATGCCGAGTGGTTTTTATGCTGGTGGCTGGCCTACCGACTATGAAAATGTGCATACCTATGTGTTGTTCTCGTTCCTTAAGCTAATCCTGGCGGACAAGGATTCAGCATTAACATATAATGTGGGGGAATTGGAACGCGATACTCTTATACAGCGTGCGACAAATGCCTTGCGTCGTGCCACTGCTGACGGTACGGTGGCTGACTCTGTAAGGGGAATTAAGGTTATTTATGAAAATAGATGGGGTAGGGTTAAGGCGGTTCCTCCGTACGATATTCTTTACCCTACAGGATGGGGGCTTAACCGTTACAATATGGGTGCCGCCAACGCGGTCTTTATGCTTTCGGAAGTGCTTCCGGAAGGTCCTGAAAAGCAGGCGTATTTTAACCTTGCTCTCGAAAATATTTATTATACCTTGGGCGCGAACCCTTGGGATATTTGCTTCTTGATGGGTGCAGGCGATAAGAACCACAACCATCCGCATCATCGAGCTTCTAACCCAGATGGATATGATGCTGGCGGAAAGCCTTATAAATACAGGTGCCCGCGAGGCGCCTTGATGGGAGGCTATTTCCCTGACATGACCTTGGAAGATTACTGGGAAGATTATACTAAAACGGAAACTTGTATTGACTTTTCGTCTCAGCTTTTGATTCCTGTTCAGCGTCTTGCAGAAGTTTTGCCGCCTGATAACGATGGTCCGTTGTTCAGTAATATTGCCGGTACGCCTATTACCGAAACTTCGGCTGTTGTAAGTTGGGATGCCGATGAAGTTGCGCTTGTAACGGTGTTCTACAATACGACTCCAGAAAAGATGGGCGCCAAGTCGGTGCAACAGACCAAGGCGTCTAAGGGCGGCGAAGTAACGCTCGACGGCTTGGTAATGGGGCAGACCTACTACTTCTTCTTGGAGGGCATGGATACCAAGCATAATATAACGACTGACGATAACCATGGTCAATGGTACCAGTTTACCATGACCGAAGTGAAGCCCGAAATTAGTGGTGTCACCATTTGTCAGGTGGATAACCGCAGTGCCAAGATTTATTGGTGGACCAATATTCGTTCCAATGGTATTGTGAAGTATGGAACATCCATGTCGGCGTTGAGTGAGTCTCAGGCATCGACCGATGGCGCTGTGCTGTTCCATGAGGTGACTCTCACAAATCTCAAAGCGGGAACTACTTATTACTTTACGGTATCTTCGGGAATGTCTCCGCCAGAGGATAATGGCGGCGCGGGCTACAGCTTTACTACCGAAAGCGAAGCCTCGTATGTGGATCTTGTAATTACGATTAAGCCGAGTGCTTATCAGGATTCAGTTGAATGCTCTCTTGCGACGGGCTGGGAAAAATGTAGAGAGTTTATTGTCGAAATTGACAATAACGATACGCTTGAGTTCGAAGATTTTGAACTCCGCCTGTATTTGGACACGAATGCAGTTCCAGGAACACCTGTTAGCTACATAAGGCATGTTTTTGATGGAAAAGGCAAGGATATGCATCAGGAAGATTGGAACTCGCCGTTAGTTGTATTTGGAGAACAAAAGGCCGATGCTAGCGGACAGTATTATTTGCCCATGACAATTAAAGAAAAACTTTATGTTTCGGGGCGAATCATCTTCCAGATTAGGTGGGACTATGGATTTTCCTTTGGCGACCTGAGCGGCAAAGGCTGGTCACTTAGACCGCATTTGGATGCAAACGATCCAGAAGCGTTCGAAGGTGTTGACTTGACGATGGCTCCGTATTTTAAGGGCTCTGAAACAGATCAGCTTGAAGTGTTCCCGAGCGGTGATACGCTCCCTGCGTTTGTAGAAAACCCCTATATCCCGGTTTATTACCATGGCAAGCATATCTTTGGGTATAGCCCCGAAGATACTCGTGAAAGCGGCCCGCAGGTGCACCGCACGGTTGCGCTTGAATTTGAAGAACCTTTCCAGAGCCCTTACTACTCTGTAGAAAGGGAAGAGTACAAGACGACTTATAAGGGCTACAGTAAGGTGACTCCGACGGGTAATCTGGATGACCTTGAAATGAACGGCACAAAGCAGAGATTTGACTATTACCCGAGTACTCGTAGCGATTCTATTCGGTTTGAAAAGCCTGATACCGTTCTCGCTTACGGTAACAACTACATGGAATGGGTGAGCTGGCACAACCATGCGGCGGGCAAGTCCGATTATACGGGTGCCAACAAGTACGACTGCGCCTGTGCCGTGGTGCGTAGCAACGTAGAAATCGATACCGTTACCATTCCGCTCGAAAAGCGCTATATCGTTTTCAACAAGGATGTTTATAGCGCCTACCAGACTACAGATCCGTCGAATCCTAGAATGGTCGAGGTGCAGGTATCCTTGCTGGATTCCCTCCTGGATCTTTTGGATACGGTAAATATGACGCTCGACCTGGGAGTGCTTTCTGGAAACGTCCTTTTCTGGAGTTCCAAGACGGCGACTATTCCTATTACCAGTATCCAGCTGGTCAACGGCAGGGCCACCTTCTATGTAAGCTCCCAAGATACGTTGGTAACGACCTTGTTTGCAAAGGGACCGGATTCAAAACAGTTCGATTATGAAATGGCCACGGCAAAGCTTATTATCGAAGAAACTCCTCCTTGGCCCATTATCGATGTTGCGAAGATGATCGATACGGATTGCGACAACGTACCTGATGCCATCAAGATTACACTTTCTAACGAGTACCAGGAAAAACAATCCTTTAAGTCGGTGAGCTTTGTGTACGGTGATGATACCCTTACCACCGCCGATGTCATTAGCTTGAATGGCCGGGAATTGGTCGTAAAGGCGAACATCACGGACACTTCGATTAATACCAATCCTAGTGGTGCTATTACGTTGTTCTCAAATGTGGGCTCGACTGTAGAACAGAGTGAAGACTTCTACCAAGACGGAGTGGCTCCGACACTTTTGGCGGTGGCTGTGCTCGAACGCCTGGATACGGCGACTAGCGACCGTGTGTACATGCAGTTTAGCGAACCGATTACGAGCCCGGGTAACGATTGGCCGGTGCAACTGTTTGGCACAAATAGCACGACGCAGGTAGATGCGCCTGTGGTCAAGTTCACTAAGATTTATAACGAATCTCTGAATGTGTGGGAATTCGAAGTGGCATACGATGCAAACGGCAATTCCGTGGTGACCGAAGGCATGTTCGCCCAGCTGTTGGCAAACGGTGTCATTAAGGACAAGAGCGGTAACGATGTTTCTGCTACTTGCGGACAGCCCAAGCTCCGCATAGCACTCAAGCTGCTTCCGGTGCCTATGACTTACGCATCGATTTCTGATTTGAACGAAGACGGTTATGCAGAACATATTTACATCGAATATGAACGTCCCATTGATCAAAAGCATTATCCTGACAGCCTTTCTCTCGTGTTCGGCTTGACTGCTCCCGAAACGCTTTGGGTGGCAGGAACGGTGCCGACTTATGCGGCCGATGGCATGACGGCTGTGCTTGATTTGCCCAAGCCCTTTAGTTATGGTAACACCAGCGGCACCTATGAAGGATTCCTTAAGGGAATGAGCGTTAGCGGTGCGGGTTTGGTTGCTCAACATCTAGGTTCGGGTGCCGCCTACGAAATGAATTCTGTCCTTGGCGAAGACAAGGTGGGCCCGGTGATTGTCACGGCTTCTATTGATGCATCTAAGTCCGACAAATTCGACATTCTTCTTCTTGAATTGAGTGAGCCCGTTAACGTGGTGGATTCTTCGAGGGTTTATTACCGTCAAAAGCAATCCGATCGTGATACGGCTATCTACAAGCACTCTGTTCAGAACTTGACGATTTCGTTTACCAAGAAGAGCATGACTGTAGCTTACAGCAAGGATAATCCCCTTGCCGTAACCGATGGTGACTACGTTCGCTTGCAGCCCAAGGAATTCAGCGCCCTGCGAGATTACTACGGCAACATGCCTGTACTCGATGCTCCCTGGATTCCGATTATGAGTAGCGGTGATCCGAAGATCAAATTTGTCGTTACGATGCAGAATGAAGCTGCCCAAAGTGGCGTGGCCCGCTCGGGTGGGGAACTCCGCTCGCAGGTGCCGTTCCAGGACAATATGCGCCTTTATGTGTTGAACCCTGTTACCCATAAGCTTGACCTGATTAGTCATGGCCAGGTGATTGCATCGGGAATTGATTCGGCAAGCATTCAGGGCGCCATCTGGAAAATCGAGATGACGGTGCCTCGAGGTTCTCTGGGTAGTGAAGCTGCCGCCTGGGATAGCCTGAGGGTGAACTACAATATGCCCGTTTATTCGAACTTGGGAAATTACGTGAACCGAGTGTCGGGCAAGTACAGTTTGGCCTCTGCCGATTACCTTTCTACGTCGAGCAAGGTGGTTTTCTATGTGGAATGGGCCAATACCCAGGTCGGAATCCAGTCTGAAAAGGGTAGGGCTGTTGCCACGGGCGCTTATATTTATAAATTGCAAATGGAAACGGTTTTTGTTCCCAACGAAAGGGTTCAGGCTGCAGAAAAGTTCAGTGGCAAGAACTCTTATGACAAGACATCCACATTTGGTATTAAGCGGGTAAAGTAAAATGACTGAGAGCTTGTATTCCGATTCTCCGTACCTTTTGGTACTTTCGGTGCTAGCCCTTATTGTATCGTTTTATTATCCGGTCCTACTCGAGCGCAAGATGACGGCACGTCGTTTGCCGAAACCTTTGCGCATGATGGTGCTGTCAAATATTGCCTGGAATGCATGCAGTATCTTGGGAATCCTCTTTTTTAGCGGTCCCATGGCTGCCGACTTGTCTGGCGCTTATATTGGTCGACAAATAGTCTTCGGTTTCCAGGCCTTGTGTTGGGTGCGCGTCGGCGTGGCTGTCTATGACATGTGTGAATTGGTTCTTTTCAGTCGCCGGACGATTTTTAAGGCTGTGTCTGGCTTCGTGGGGCCAATCGCCATTGTGGCGCTTACCAGCGTATTTGTCTTTTGTCCCGATGTGGTGCCTCAATTCGACTTGTTCGGCTACCATCCCTTTGAAGGGCTTCCGATTTTTAAGACGTTTACCGTTCTCTACGTACTGTTCTTTTTGCCGCCCTGCCTTATTGTGATTTACCAGCTTTTGTTGGGGTCCCTTAATTCCCTGGACCAGACGGTGCGGCATACGGGTGCCTATATGGCCGGTAGCTTTACCCTGTGCCTGATTGTGGCGGTGCTGTTTGACTTCGTGATTCCGGTTATCAAGGATTTTGGCGCCTGGCATGGCGGCTTCCAGTTCTTTGTGTGGCACCAGTTCCTGACGCTTTTCTTGGCGCTTCTTTGCGGCCAGTATTACACGTCGGCCAGGTTCCGTGACATGGGCGCCAATTGGTTCCTGCAAAAGTTGATTACCAAAATCGAAGATGGTATTATCTATTACGACGATGCCGGAAGAATCAAGGCTGTAAACCACGGTGCCGCTAAACTCCTGGGTCAGTCGTCTACTAGTTTGTATGGAAAGTCCATCAAGAATGTTTTGCCGCCTAACCTGGATTTCTTTAGGGAATCGGTCTATAGCGATGTCCGCATGAACATTAATGGCGAGACCCACGTAATGAAGATTTATTTCTTCAAGTGTCGGCAGACCCTTTTGACGGTGGTGAACATTGCCTTTTTCATGGACCAGTCCAAGACCCTGTTGCTGCAGCAGAACTTAAAGACGCTTAATGAACAGTATGTGGAATACACCCACGACCTGGTGCGCTATCAGGATCGCTTGAACAAGGAAGCTTCGATCAAGGCCGAAAAAGAAAACGTGCTGAATACGCTGATTAATGCTCTCCCGTTTAGAGTGTGGTACAAGAGCGAATTGGGCGTTTACCAAAAGCAGAACCAGCTGGACCTTGCCAAACGCGGCTCGCGCGAAGGTGCCCGCGACAATAACGAAGATATCTCTATTTACGAAAAGGAAGCCCGCGAAAAGGGCGAAGCGAAAGTCTACACTTCGTTCGAAGATAAGGATGGCGTGGAAATTTCCCAGGACGAAGCCAACCGCCTTACCGGTTTGGGCGAACTGGTACAAACCTTCGATAACATGTATATTCCGATTATCCAGCAGGGCAAGGCTCCTTACAAGACTTTGTGCCTGAAGGTCGACATGACCGAGCAGCGTAGGCTCGAATACGAACGGAACGTGCTGCGCGAACAGAAATTCATTCATTCCCGCCTCGAAGAATTGGGTACCATTTGCGGCGCTTTCGCTCACGACTACAACAACATTCTTGGGTCTCAGCTTGGGTTCCTCGAAATTGCGCAAGAAGTCATCGAAGACAAGCAGTCGCAACTTTACACGTTTATTTCGGAAGCGAAGAAGGCTGCCCAGCGCGGAAAAGATTCCCTCAACGAACTGCTGAACGCTATTCGCGGTAATGCAAATGCGGCTACCCCTGCCATTGTGTTCTCGCCTTACATGATTATCGAAGACGTGGTCCGAAAGATTTCGCTGACCTTGCCGCCTAATGTGAAGGTGCATAGCGAAGAACTGGACAAGAGCCTGAAGGTTCGCGGTATTGTGGCGTCTCTCGACCGCATTATCAGTAACCTGGCGAATAACGCTTTGTTTGCCATGAAGCAGACAGGCGGATCGCTGACTTTTAAACTTTATCCTGAAATCCTGGAATCTCAACTCGTAACACCTTATGCTCCGCCGGTTCCTGCTGGCAATTATGCCAAGTTCGAAATCGCCGATACGGGTACGGGTATGGATTCGGGTACCCTGGAACGTATTTTTGCACCGTTTTTTACCACAAAGGCCCCTGGCGAAGGCTTAGGACTAGGTCTTTCTTCGGCTTTGAGGCTCTTAAAAGAGGGTAATGCCTACTTTACGGTGCAGACAACATTGGGCGAAGGAACTACATTTTATCTATATTGGCCATTGGAAACCGAAACGAAGGAGGATTAGTGCCTACTATTCTGATTATCGACGACGACGAGCAGTTCAATCTGATGTTGAAGTCTGCCCTGGAAATTAAGGGCTACAACGTGGAGACTGCGAAAAATGGTCGCGAGGCGAAGGCTCTGTACCAGAGCAAGACCTACGATGTCATCATCACCGACATCATTATGCCGGATGTTGATGGTTACGAGGTCATTCTGGATCTCCGCCGCCTGGGGATGAGCGACCGTACCATTGCCGTGAGCGGTGGTGGAAGAACCTCTGGTGAGGACTACCTGATGATTGCCCAGCATTTTGACGCTGCGGCGACCTTCAACAAGCCCGTGGACCTGCAAGCCCTTCGCGCTAAAGTCGAAGAAATTATCAAGAGCCACAGCTAGAGTTCGCGATGAATGTCCTGATCGCGGATTTGGATCAGAAGTTTATCGACGGTGTGGAACGTTCCTGGTCGGTACCGGGAGCGAACCTGTTGGTGTGCCGTAACGAAAAAGACCTCATGCCCATCGTCAAGAAGAACCCGATAGACCTTGCGTTTGTCGAGGTGCCTTTCTTGATGCAAGACAATATGGACATGGTGAGTTTCTTGAAGGAACTCAAGCCGGGAATCGAAATCTTTGTTTTGTGCGATGACCGCAATTGGCAGGGGGCGGCATCTGCGATTACCCGCGGTGCGACCAGTTTTCTGAAAAAGCCCCTGACGGTTTCGCAACTGGAAACGCTTGCGCAAAAGGTGCAGTCGCAGCTGCAGAACAAGTCCAACAACCAGCTGATGGAATCCCAGGTGCTGGACGGACTTTTGGGAAACACTCCCGAGATGCGCAAGATTCTCAAGACGGTCTACAAGGTGGCGCCTACCAACAGCTCCGTGCTTATCACCGGCGAGTCCGGTTCGGGCAAGGAATTCCTTGCAAATGTCATTCACCGCTACAGCAAGCGTTCGGCCGAACCGTTTGTGGCGGTCAACTGTGGCGCCATTCCCGAGAACCTGGTGGAAAGCGAACTTTTCGGAAGCAAGAAAGGTTCCTATACGGGATCGACCGCCGACAAGAAGGGCCTGTTTGAATCCGCGAATGGCGGAACCCTTTTCCTGGACGAAGTCGGCGAACTGTCTGCAGCCACGCAAGTCAAGCTGTTGCGCTTTTTGCAGAGTCACGAAATTCGGCGCGTGGGCGAGACTGAACCTCGCTACTTGGATGTGCGCGTCTTGGCGGCAACCAACCGCGACCTGCAGGAATCTATGCAGAACGGGTCTTTCCGCGAAGACCTTTACTACCGACTGAACACTTTCCACCTAAGACTTCCGCCCCTCAGGGAACGCAAGGCGGCGCTTCCGAACCTGATCAAGTATTTTATCCTCAAGAACAAGGAGGCGCAGGGGAAAGAAATTGTCGATGTGGAACCGGCGGCCCTCTATGCGCTTACCAAGTATTCTTATCCGGGCAACATCCGCGAACTGGAAAACATTCTCGAACATGCGATTGTCCTTGCCGAAGGTGGCGTGATTCACCTGGAGGACTTGCCCGAAGAAGTGCAGGCGGAAGCCCGTGAACAGACGGTTGCCATTCCGCATATCAAGGATGGTGCGCTAGAAAGCGAAGTGGTGGTGCCCTCGGTTGAAATCCCCGGAATATCGTTTGACGGTGCCGACAAGCAGAAGAAGACGGCTAGCGCCGCAGAGGAATCTTCTGATGAGCTGCTTTCGCTCGAAGAAATGGAACGCCGGCACATTCTGCATGCCTTGAGCGTATGCAACAACAACCGTACCGAAGTCTGCAAGCGGCTCGGTATCAGTCGCGCTACGTTGTGGCGCAAATTGAAAGAACTTAAAATTATGATGGATGGCGACGAGGAATGATTCGTCGCTAAGGTGTTATGGCTGATTTTGAAAATCAACAGAGTTGTTACGAAGGTCGCCAGGTCCCGATGGACCTGGATGCCGAACGTTGCCTGCTGGGAAGTATTTTGCGTGACCCCGATGTGATGGGGAATGCCGTCATGATTATCAAGGACGAAAGCTTTTTCTATCTGGAAAAGCACCAGCTGATTTGGACGGCCCTTTGTACGCTTAACCGCAACGTGACGCCGATCGACCTGGTGACGCTTGCCGCCGAACTGGAGACCATGAACAAGCTTACGCTCGTGGGCGGTCGCGAATACCTGTTCGAACTTATGGAATCGGTGGCGTCTTCGGCGAACGTGGAGTTCCATATTGAACTGTTGCGCAAGAAGGCGACGCTTCGCAAGTTGATCAAGTCTTCGTCGACGGTGATCAAGAATGCGATGGATCCGGCCGCTTTACCCGACGAGGTTTTGCAGGACGCCGAACGCGACATCTTTGCCATTGCCGACGACCAGATTCGTGACTCCCTGAAGCCTATCCAGAGTTTTGTGACACCGCTCCTTGAACGCCTGAACAATCGCAAGGACGGCATTACGGGAATCCGTACGGGCATTACCGAACTCGATGAACTCACGAACGGTTTGCAGCGTTCCGACCTGATTATTTTGGCGGCCCGCCCCGGCGTGGGTAAGACGTCTTTTGCGCTCACGATTGCGGCGAATGCGGCAATCAACTACAACCAGAACGTAGCCTTTTTCAGCCTCGAAATGGATGGCGTCCAGCTTGCGCAACGTTTACTTTGTTCGCAAGCGCAGATTGACCAGAGCAAGCTCCGTAACGGTTACCTGAACAGCGATGAAAAGAAAAAGCTGATCGCCGCCGTGTCGCCGATTCAGAAGGCGCCTCTCTACGTGGACGATAATGCCGACCTAGGCATTATGGAACTGATGAGCAAGGCGCGTCAGCTTAAGCGCAAGAATAAACTTGACCTGCTCATTATCGACTACTTGCAGCTGATGAAAACCGGCAAGGAAGAAAACCGCGCGGTCGCCATCGGTGCCATTTCGCGTGGTTTGAAAATCCTCGCGAAGGAAATGCAAATTCCGGTGATTGCGCTTGCCCAGCTTAGCCGTAAGGTCGAAGAAAAGGGCCGCGAACGCCCGCAGCTGTCTGACCTTCGTGAATCGGGTTCTATCGAACAGGATGCCGACATGGTGTGGTTCGTGGAACGTAAGTTCGTGCAGACTCACCGCGAAGAAGACAAACATTCTGCGGAACTGATCGTTGCAAAGCACCGTAACGGTTCGGTCAAGGATATTCCGATGACGTTCATTCCGGAATATACGACCTTCTACGACGCGGCCCCCGAAGAAGAGGGCGGTGGCGAGGCCTACGCCTACGATGACAGTAGCGATATGGGTGCAACCGATTTCGGGAGTTTCTAGGAAGTAGCGTATGTCGTTTGTAGTACTCCCCTTTGCCTGGCTTGGAAAGATTATCGTGACCGGTATTGCCAATATCGGTGAGGTGGTGTGCATCCTGTTGAATACGCTCAAGCAGATGCGGTATGTCCATAAGAATCCGTCGCTGATAGTGAAGCAGATGATTTCGATTGGCGTGTCATCGCTTCCGTTGCTGTTCGTGACTTCGATTTTTACGGGCATGGTCGCGACGGTGCAGGCGGAATTCGAATTCCACAACCTGGTTGCAGACAAATTTGTGGGGACGGCGGCGTGTAAGATGATCCTGATTGAACTTGGACCGCTCCTTACGGCGATCGTGCTTTCTGGCCGCGTGGGTTCTGCTGTTGCTGCAGAACTCGGTTCCATGAAAGAAAAGGAAGAGCTCGCGGCCTATACGGTGCTGGGACTTGAACCTTACCGTTACTTGGCGCTTCCGCGTTTTGTGGCGTTCTTTACGATGGTGCCCTGCCTTACGGTGATTTCGAATGCGCTTGCCATTATCGGTGGCTGGATCGTGTGCGTGCTCGGTCTCGACATCACGACCTATACCTACGTCACTGGGATGCAGTACCTGTTCGACCCGATGGACTTGTGGTCCGGGGTGCTCAAGTCGTTTGTCTTTGGAACCCTGATTTTCTTGCTGGGTTACTACCACGGCATCAATGCCAAGGCGGGTGCCCGCGGCGTGGGAATCGCTACCATGAGCGTGGTGGTTTCCAGCTGCCTCATGATTTTGATTGCTGACTTTGTGATGGATGCTATCCTGTTCTTCTAAGGTAAGTTATGCCTAACGTAAAAATCGACCCGAACGATATTGCCATTCGCCTCAAGGGACTGAAAAAATCCTTTGGCCCGCAGGATGTGCTTTGCGACGTGAACCTTGACATTCGCCGTGGCGAGACGATGGTGATTATCGGTAAGTCCGGTGGCGGAAAGTCGGTGATTCTAAAGCACATGATTGGCCTTTTGCAGCCGGACGGTGGTGAGGTAACGGTGGACGGTGTAACGATCAGTACGCCGAAGTTTTTCGATACGCATACTATCCGCCGCAAGATGGGTATGCTTTTCCAGATGGGTGCGCTCTTTGACTCGATGGATACCGGCGAGAATATTGCGTTCGCTCTGCGTGAACATCACCCGGAACTTTCCGAAAAGCAGATTCAGGATGTGGTGACCGAAAAGCTCCAGATGATTAACCTGGTGCCTGAATTCCGCACCAAGATGCCGTCTGAACTTTCGGGCGGTATGCGTAAGCGTGTTGCCTTGGCTCGCGCGATTGCCCTGAATCCTGAAATCCTGTTGTACGACGAACCGACGACCGGCCTCGACCCCATCACGAGTGACGTGATTAACGACTTGATTCTCGATATGCAGAGCAAGCTCGGGGTGACGTCTGTGGTGGTGACGCACGACATGGTGAGTGCCTTCAAGGTGGCCGACCGTATCGCGATGCTTTACAACGGCCGCATTATCGAAGTGGGCACCGTGGATGAAATCAAGAACACCAGCAACCCTTACGTGCACCAGTTCATTACCGGCCAGCGCAAGATTTCGGTGGAAGAAGAATAGTTTTTGTAAAAAAATCGCAAAAATACGCGAAAAAGGGCAAATTTCAGTGCTTTTAGACACGAAAATGCTTACAACTGTAACGCTTTGACTTCTAATAATGTATTTTTCGCACAAGAGGTTTTATATGAATAAGAAACTTTTGGCAGGACTTTCTGCGCTGGTTGCCACTGGAGCATTTTGGGCCTGTGGCGAAGGTAATATCAATAAGTATGATGAAATGGACGGTATCGTGGCTGACCAGTACACCACGCCCGAACAAAGAGCCGAGTTGAAGAAAAAGGCGATTGAAAGCTGCAAGGCCGATAGCCTGGGCTGCGCCTTGACTTATGCCGATTATTTGAAAGATCCCGACGCCCCGATGAGCAGCGAGGGAGACGTAGCTTCTTCGGAATCTACGGGAAATAGCAGTAGCGACGGAACGATTCCCAAGAGCAGCGCTGGTTGGGTGATTAAGAGTTCTTCATCCTCGGTTGGTGGAACTGACCCGGTCGGTTCGTCTTCTTCTGCCGGTGGTGTAGTTGTGACTGGCCTTGGTAGTTGTGCCCCGAATAAGGCGACTATAGAAAAGGGTGATAAGGTTGCATGGAGCTTTACTCCGAATCTGGCTGAAGGTACGATGCAGGATTTCCTTGGTGCGACCTATTCTTGGAATTTCGGTAGCGACGGTGATGGTACGGGCATGACCTCTTCTCCGGTAACCTATGGAACATCGGGTAAGAAAACGGCCACGCTGACCGTGACGATGGGCATGAAGAATTCTACGATTGAATGCTCTCCGTTGCAGGTGAACGGTGTCGCGATTACCTGTACTTGTACAACTGAAGCTTTGTCTACATACGATTATACCGGAGCTTCTGGTGCAACTGTTTCCTGGAAGGCGACATGTAGTTCTGCAGGCGCTACGATTACGGGATACCAGTGGTCTGGCGCAGAAGGAACTTCGGAAATCGGTACGTATACATTTACCAGTGAGACTACTGTTGCTCCGAAGGTTACCGTCAGCAATGATGACAATTCTGTTCAGGAATTTGAATGCCCGGCTGTTAGGGGTACGGAAGGTCCTGAAAACGAATTTGACTTGTCGACAGCAACAGATGATGAAAAGACACTGAAGGAAGGTGTGACTTATACCATCACGCATCCTTACTCTAGTGCGATTAGCTTCAACGGCTCCACTGCGGATTGCAAGGTTGAACTTAATGGTGAAAGTGTTGAAGTGTCTCATTATAAGGCTATTCAACCTGCTCCGGCATCTCCGTTGATTGTCAAGCCCCTTAACTGCACCGCGACCATTGGTGGTTACTAATAGGTGAAGTTTTAGGTTATTTAAAAAAGCTCCCTTCGGGGAGCTTTTTTTGTATATAGGTTTTTCGCCTGTTTAGGGGTGCTTAAAGGGAGTGCTTAATGCGCCTCTAGCCAGTTCTCGCCGAAGCCGACGCTTGCGACAAGCGGGACCTTGAGCTGCATGGCGCCTTCCATTTCGGCTTTTACCATCTGCGACATGGGTTCCACCTGGTCGCGGGGGCATTCAAATACGAGTTCGTCGTGCACCTGCAGCATCATCTTGAGCGGAAGGTTTTCTTCGTTGATTCGCTTCTGGATGCGGATCATCGCAATCTTGATGAGGTCGGCGGCAGAGCCTTGGACAGGAGTATTCACGGCCATGCGCTCGGCCATCTGCGATTCCATGCGATCGCTGGAGTCGATGCCAGCAATGTAGCGGCGGCGGCCCGAAAGCGTTTCTACGTAGCCGTCGCGGTGGGCGGCCGCTTTGATGTCTTCGATGTATCGCTGCACGCCTTGATACATGTCGAAGTAGCCGGTGATAAAGTCCTTTGCCTGCGACATCGGAATTTTCAGGTCGCGGCTTAGGCGGAAGGCGGTCATGCCGTAGAGCACGCCGAAATTCACCACCTTGGCATCGCGGCGCATATCGCTGTTGACTTCGTCGAGCTTGACTCCGTAAATGGCTGCAGCGGTGCGGGCGTGAATGTCGATGCCTTCCTTGTAGCTTTCGATAAGGGCAACGTCCCCACTCAAGTGGGCGAGCATACGCAATTCAATCTGCGAGTAGTCTACCGCGAGGATAACGTTGTCTTTGTGCTGCGGAACGAACGATGCGCGAATCTTTTTACCGAGGTCGCTGCGAACGGGAATGTTCTGTAGGTTCGGATCGCGGCTGGAAAGGCGGCCCGTTGCGGTGCCCCACTGGATAAAGCTCGTGTGGATGCGCTTGGTATCCGGATTCACCAGCGTCGGAAGCACCGTGATGTAGGTGCTCTGCATTTTCTTGAGTTCGCGGTATTCTATGACGGCGAAAACAATCGGGTGCGGCGCCTTGAAGCTGAGTTCTTCGAGAACGACGGCGTCGGTACTGCGCTTCTTGATTTCGGGGAGCCCGAGCGTATCGAAAAGAACTTCGCCGAGCTGCTTGGGCGAACCGATGTTGAATTCGAAACCAGCCATGTCGCAGATTTCTTTTTCCAAGTTTTCGATGCGGCGCTGCAGTTCCTGTTCCAGCGTCTTGAGGGCAGGAACATCGATTGCCACGCCCACAGATTCCATCTGGAAAAGTACTTTCAAGAGCGGCATTTCTTGCTCAAAGAAATACTTCACGTAATCGAGCTTTTCTAGCTCGCGGCGGAGCGGTTCCCACAGGCGAAGCGTATAGACTGCGTCTTCGGCGCCGTATTCCGTCGCATCCTTGATGTTGACTCGGTTAAAAGTAATCTGGTTCTTGCCGCGACCAATCAAGTTTTCGATCGGAATCATTTCGTGCTGCAGGCGTTGCATCACCTGGTTATCGAGACCAAGACCCGACTGTCCCGGCGAAAGCATCCAGGCCGCGATCAGCGTGTCGATGAGGTTTGCGTTATCGATAGCGCTCTGCGGAATCTTGAAGGTGCGTGCCAGCACATGCAAGTCAAATTTCGCGTTATGGAAAACGAGTTCGCGCGGCGATTGAATAAATTCACTAAACCAGGCTTTGACCTTGTTCAAGTCGTAATTGCCCTTGGGGCCTGTCGGCAGCGGGAATCCGATTTCGTCGGAATGTCCGAGCGGAATGTAGTAGCCCTTGGCGGGGTCTGCCGAAAGGCAAAGCCCTACGAGGTTGCATTGCATCGGATCGAGTCCGTCAGTTTCGGTGTCGATGCCCACAGTGCTTGCGGCGGCAAATTCGGCCTTCATCTGCTCGAAGATTTCATCGGTGTCAACACAAATGTATGTCGGCGGAACATCGACCGGGAAATCGGCGCTTACTACGGCGTCTCCATTTGCCGAGTCGCTACTTTCCGTGCCATCGCTTTCGCGCACAAAGCCCGTCTTGCTGGGAATGCCTTCCAAAAGGCGGAGTAGACTGTTGATTTCGTGATCCTTGAACATCTGCGCCAAGGTGTCTACGTGCAGGCCGTTGTATTCCAGCGTGTCGAGGTTGCCACTAAAGGCGCGCTTGGTCTGGAGAGTCACCAGTTCGCGGCTGAGAAATGCCTTTTCGCGGTTGTTTTCCAGATTGTCATGCAAACCCTTTTTAGTCACTTTATCCAGGTTTGCGTAAAGGTTGTCCATGTCGCCAAAGTCATTCAGCAACTGGATGGCGGTTTTCGGACCCACTTTCGGAACACCGGGAACGTTATCGCTGGTGTCACCCATGAGCGCCAAGTAGTCGCGGATTTTTTCGGGCGGAAGACCGTATTTTTCAAGAACCTGTTCCGGGCCAAAGTCAATGCCATCGGCGCCTTTCGTCAAATGGAAAAGATGGATCTTGTCGGTTACGATTTGCGACATGTCCTTGTCTTTACTTAAAATCACCACATGGTCAAAGCCTGCTTCGACCGCGGCCATGGCGGTACTTGCCATCACGTCGTCCGCTTCGTAACCCGGTTCCGACAAGAGCGGAATTCCGCTTGCTTCCAGACTTTCGCCGAGGAGCGGCATCTGAGCCGCCATTTCTTCGGGCATGGGCCCGCGATTGGCCTTGTAGTCGGGGTAAAGTTCGTGCCTGAAGGTCTTGGTGTGCGCCACGTCGCGTGCAATGGCGAAATGCGTCGGCTTGTGTTTGGCCAAAATGCGGAGTACGGCCCCCCAGTAGCCATGCATCATCGAAACCTCTTCGCCTTGGCTGTTTTTCAGCGGGTTCTGCGAATAGGCGTAAAACATGCGGAACGCAAGCGCGTAAGAGTCGAGCAAAAGTAGAGTCTTTTCAGGCATGCTTTGAATGTAGAAAATTTGTATATTGAATTAATGTAAAAAAGGAGTTGGATATGCAATCGAGAGTTAAAGAGGCAATCATTTTGGCGGTGGCCATTTTGTGCTTGGGTGTATTTTTCTATCGGGCTCAAATTGATGTCAAGGACCGCGACCGTGTGGTGTTCGTGCGCGGTCTTGCCGAACGCGAAGTTTCGGCTGATTTCGTGATTTGGCCGATTGTGTACAAAGAGGTGGGCAACGATCTTGCAGACCTTTCTGCAACGTTACAATCTAAGTCGCAGATACTTGAAAAGTTCCTGCTCGAAAATGGTGTACAAAAGGAAAATATTACTTACTCAACCCCGGCCATTGTCGATGCCGATGGTGAGTTGTACAGCGGTGGCAAGCATGCTTATCGTTATGTTGCGACGGTTGTGGCAACGGTGGCCTCGAACGATGTGGAACTTGTCCGTAAAACTATGGAAAAACAGGGCGAACTCCTGAAGCATGGAATCGCTTTTAGCGGTAGCGATTATCAGTACCGCACCGTCTATAGCTTTAACGGTCTCAACGAAATCAAACCCGCCATGATTGACGAGGCAACTCGCAATGCTCGCACCGCCGCCGAAAAGTTTGCGAAGGATTCCGATAGCAAACTGGGCAAAATCAAGACGGCCACGCAGGGTGTGTTCTCCATTGAAGACCGCGACGAAAATACGCCGTATATCAAGAAAGTGCGCGTCGTAACGAACGTGCAGTATTTCTTGGAAGATTAAAAAGAAGGGGAAAGTCTTCCCCTCGCTTAGCTTAGTTTCATCGACCATCGTCATCTCCTTATGTCTATAAGCCGAATGTAATCGATGGTCTTTTCGTTTTCGGGATTTGGGGCCTTGTCGCATTGAAAATCAGTTCTTTCGCCCTTGCCATGAATCCGTCTTGGATTGAGCTTTCGTAGCCTTTTTTGGGAAAAATACGGCTCGGCTTGACAGAACCCTTGAAATAGTGTACCTTTGGGACAAACTAACAAATACGTTAAAAAGGAGTCTAAATGCTTTCTAAAAAAATTTTCCTCTCTGCTGCATTCGTATCCATGGCCGGACTCGTGGCCTGCGGTGATGACAGTTCCTCCAACTCCAACTCCAAGGAGCTCCCCAAGAGCGTCCCCACCTTCTTTGACTTGGCTGATGTGGAATGTAACGCCGACCGTAAGTGCGAAACGATTATCGTAGAAAATGGCCCCGATACCTACGAATGCGATGGCAAGCAGTGGAACATGCTGATTAACAGCATGCCCTCTAAGGTCTGCCCCGCCGAAGAAGAGAAGAAGAGCGAGGAAGGTGCCGAAGAAGGTGGCAACTCCTCTGAAGGCGCTGAAGAAGGCAACAACACCTCCGAAGGCTCTGAAAATACCGGTGACAAAGGCATTTCCTCCGAAGCAGGTTCCTCTGACAGCGGCGCCACCTCTACCGACAGCGAGGAAACTTCCTCTAGCAGTGCCGCAACCGCGAAGGTCTCATGCGACAACATTAATGAAGCCGGTCAGCAGGCTTTCGGCACCATGGGAGCAACATGTACGGAGGTTGATGCTGGTACCATGGCGGCCACTGCACTGGAACTTCGTTGTGAGGATTACGACGGCACCCTGGGCACAGGTTGCCCCGCCGAGTCCCAAACCCCCGAAAATAACGGCGAAGTCACCGGACCCACCGGCGATCTTTACTCCTGCCTCCAGGATTCTGATATGATGGGCATGACAACTAAAATTTGCACTGAAGTAACAGCAAATTCTTCCACCGCAGCAGAACTCAAGAAGACATGCACATCTTTCGACTACGAAGGAATGAAAATGACTTCCACCGAAGGCACGGGCTGCAGCGCCGAAACGGGTTACGTCAAGAAATGTGTTGTCAGCAACGATGCCGCCGTTTATTTCTATGACGCTGATGCCGCCGGCAAAAGCTGCGAAGACTTGCTGAAAAACAACAACTAACTCTCCTAAATTCTTAAGTATAAAAGGTTTCCCCGCCCTGCGGGAACCTTTTTGCTAGGCTCTGTCAACCCTTTCCGTACAAGAAAAATACGGTTTGACTTAAGCAAAAAACTGCGCCCTCTTGACAGGCTAATAAATATTAGCTATTTTAGCTAATGAACGTTAGCCAACTGTAGAGGTGTCATGTCCACAAAAGAAAAAATTCTAGAAACAGCCCTAACGCTATTTGCCAAAAATGGATACGACGGCACCAGCGTGGAACAAATCGCCCAGGATGTCGGCATCAAGGCGCCGTCGCTTTACAAGCACTTCAAGGGCAAAGAAGACATCCTGAATGCGCTCATCGACATCGCCGAAGCGCGCTACGAGGAATCGTTCGGTTCCGCGAAAAAAATCGGCACAATTCCCGAGAATATCGACGGATTCATCCACGAAATGATGAAAAGAATCCGCTTTACAATGAGCGACCCAATCATAAAGAAGATGCGCATTTTCTTGGTGCAGGAACAGTTCCGCAGCGAGCGCCTTGCCGAAATCACGACAAGGCATCAAGTGGACGGACTTTTGCAAATGTACCAGAAAATTCTCGAAGCATTGATGGACGCGAGCATAATCGTCAAGGACGACCCGGAAATGCTCGCGACAGAGATTACTGCGCCAGTCGCACTTTGGATTTCTAAAGTTGACCGCCAGCCGAAATGCGAAAAAGAAGCGCTCAAATTTATCGAGAAGCACTTACAGCATTTCTTCAAAACCTACAAGAAATGAACCGCCCCATCACCACATTGTTCATGCTAATGTCCGTTGACGGAAAAATCAGCACAGGTTCTACGGACGCTTTGGACGTAGATCAAGATTTTCCGCATATTGATGGAGTCAAGGAAGGGCTGCACCAGTATTACGAAATCGAACAGACTACCGACTTGTGGTCGTTCAACACGGGCCGAGTCCAGCAAAAGATGGGCTGCAACGAAAAGGAAATGCCCGCCAAGTCGCCAGTATCGTTTGTTCTTTTGGACAATACGCACCTGACGGAGCACGGAGTGCGCTATTTCTGTGCAAAGTCCAAAACGTTTGTTTTAATCACATCAAATCCAAAGCATCCGGCATTTTCGCTCCATGAAGAAAACTTGCACATCATCTTCCAAAAAGAATTGGACTTGCATAGCGCTCTTGATCGCCTGAAAAACGAATTTAGTTGCGAACGACTGACCGTGCAATCGGGCGGAACAGTCAATAGCCTGTTTTTACGAGAAAAGCTATTCGACTTTATTGACATCGTGGTAGCGCCGACGCTCATCGGCGGAAAAGATACCCCGACTCTAATTGACGGGGTTTCGCTACAATCCGTAACGGAACTCAACAAAATCAGCGCCTTGAAACTCATCGAATGTACGACACTACAAGACTCATATTTAAGATTACGTTATCAGGTTATAAAATGATGGAAACCGATAGATTTTTACTGCGCCCGTGGCGCGAAAGCGATGCGGAAGCTTTGTTCAAATATGCAAGTGACCCAGATGTCGGACCGCGCGCCGGTTGGGAACCGCACAAGAACGTAGAAGAAAGCCTGCAAATTATCCGCACTATTTTCAGCGGGGATCACATGTGGGCCATCGAGCTGAAAGAAACGGGAGAACCCATCGGCTGTATCGGTTACCTGCTCAAAGGCGAAAGCAACATTGACATCGGCGAGAACGAAGCTGAAGCTGGTTACTGGATTGCAAAGCCTTACTGGAACAAAGGAATTTGTACTGAAGCGTTAAAGCAGATGATAGACTATTGCTTCAACGAAAAACACATTGATGCTCTCTGGAGCGACTTTTTCATCGACAACCCCGCCTCTGGCCGCGTCATGGAAAAATGTGGGTTCCGCGAAACTGGCGAAATGCGTTACTGCGAAAACCTTTATGGCGGCAGCAAGCGCCCCGTGAAAGTGATGAAACTCTGTCGAAACGGATAAAGTCATCGGTGAACATATTTAAAGGCAAAAAATGGCAAAAGAAATCGATCCGAAAAGCACCACTAGAGCAATGGCGTTCAAGCTTTGGATGCAAGCTCCAAATCCGATGGTGACATTTTTCAAATCGCTGAACGTCACAAGGCTTGTGAAGGTGAGCAAGAAGCATGGTTTGAAGTTCAATATGCTTATGGATTACTGCATCGGCAAGGCTGCCGCAAGCATTAAGGAATTTTACATGCTCCCGTTTAATGGCAAGCTCATGCAATACGATTCAATTGCGGTCAATACAATCGTCAAGAACGACGAAGGCGAAGTCAACTCCTGCGACATTCCGTTTTCCGAAGACTTGGCGACATTCAACCGCGACTATCTCAAATACACAAGGATCGTGGCAGAAAGTTGTGGGGATTGGGACTTGTCCGAGAACAGCATGGTCATCGGCACATCGGCTATCATCGATACAGAAATCGACGGAGCTGTCGGCATGAATTCCGGCATTTTTAACAATCCGTTTATGATTTGGGGGCGGTTTAGGCGAAAGTTTTTCCGCTATGAATTGCCGGTTTCGTTCCAGTTTCACCACACGCAAATGGATGGGGCTCACGCCGGGAAATTCCTCGCGAATTTGCAAAAAGCAATTGACGAACTTCGATAAAAATGATGAAAAGACTACGATTTGGAGCAGCGCTCCACTTTCTTATGGCTATTGGTCATGTATGCTGCCTGTTCGCTTTAGACGAGGCATTCGAAGCCTATGGAATTAAAGACTTTATGCATCAGATGGTAGCAGGCCACATTTGGATGTTGTATGCCCTGACCATCGGTATTGCCTTTGCATTCTGCGTGGCTGGACTTTACGCACTCTCGGCTACCGGCGACATCCGGCGCTTGCCCTTGACTCGTATGACATTCATCACCATTGTTGTGCTCTACAGCCTTCGCGCTTTACTTGGATGCGTTAGCTGTATCAATGACTTTACTTGGTTACGATGTTTCTCGTCCCTCATTCCCGCTATTATCGCATGGTGCTACTGGCCTGGAGTTAATTTGGGGAGGCGAACGTCCTAAATCTTTTGTATTTAGTATAGTCAACGACGAAAGTAAAACTCTAACAAACGATTGAATTTATGGTAATAAAGAAATTGGATCACAAACTAACAGTCTGTAAAGTAGCGGACGTTAGTGATGTCGATACGGGTAAGGATTTTTATTTCATTGGCAAGACCGACGATGAAATATCCCTCGTATGCAAAACAGATGATGTACCCCAAAATACTATTGAACGAGATGATGGATGGCGGGGATTCGTCTGATGCGGGATATGACGTGGTGTGATAAAGCCTCAAAGAAAGGATTATAATCGGATGAACACTATTATCATTTACGGGAGCCGTTATGGCTCGACAAAACGCTACGCCGAACGCCTCGCCGAAATCACAGGGCTCAAGGCTGTTTTCTTTAAAGACGTGAAAAGCGTTGCCGGCTATGACCGCATCGTCTATCTGGGCGCCCTCTGCGCCGGCGGTGTCATGGGCCTTAAGAAAACGGTTTGCGGCCTCTCTGCAAGTCAGGAACTGTTTGTCGCGACCGTCGGTCTCGCCGACCCGACCGATGCCGAAAACGTCAACCACATCAGGGGCTGCCTCAAAAAGCAGGTTCCTGCATCGCATTACGACGAAAGTAAAATGTTCCACCTTCGCGGCGCCATCGATTACACCAAACTCGGTTTGAAACACAGAATCATGATGAAGCTTTTGTATTCGAAGGTCACGAAAATCCCCGAAGCGGAGCGCAACGCCGAAGTCCGCGCCCTCATCGCCACCTACGGCAAGCAAGTGGACTTCGTGAATCTCGATACCCTGGAACCGATTGCTCAAATTTTGAAATAATTTGAATAAGTTCCTTGACAAGAATTTTAAAATGGCTTTGTCAAGCCAAGCCGTATTTTACCGAAAATTGCGAAAACGCAGCAAAAAAGGCGGACATTGAGTCCGCCTTGTGCTTTTAAACATTTGTCAATTTATTTTACATGCACTTGGAGCATCTGCATTTTGCCGCTCGATTCTACACGGACTAGGTAAATGCCCGGGACGAATTTTTTGAGCGAGACGAAGTGATTTCCTGCTGCAGAACCGCGGTAATGCATCTTGAGACTGCCCTGTACATCGAATACGGCGACTTTAAGTTCCGAAGCTACAGTATTCGTAACAACAAGCTCGTTCCGAGCGTAGGCAACCCTGAAAGCACCAGCATGTGTAGTCGTTGCAACCGGAGTCGTCGAATCGCTAGAACTGCTACCGGGTTCCACAGTGCTGGAACTGGATGCTGGAGCGCTGGAGGAGCTCGATGCGATCACAGAACTGCTAGAAGCAGGGACCTTGATAGATGCCGTGAGCGTCTGCGCTTCCAAATCATTGTAATTCGCATTGCCAAGTACCATAAAGTACACAGTATAATCACCGCCGTTAGTTGCCGTCGGCAAAGCTTCTGAATACTTTTCTTCACTGGCCAACTTATAAACGAGCGTCCCGTTTTTGGCTTCACCGGCCGTCACAAGTGTCTGAGCCTTGCCGTTATACACCAGGTTTTCTACAGCAACCGGAGACTTGACAATTGTCGGATTTGCCTTTGTAATTTCAAAAGCCTGTTCGAGACCTGTTGCGGGCAACTTGTAATTCTTGTTATTCAAGCCTGTTACTGTAGCGGTGTACTTGCCAGCATTTGTAGCTGCACCAGCAACCGTAAGGCCACACTTGTCGCTATTCACGACGCCACTAGCCGTTGCAACCGGAACATGTTCGGAACCATTGTAAGTAAACAAAGTTTCATTACTCCATGCAACGGAAACTTCCTTCGGTTCAACAGTCAACTTGCCTGCCACAAATTCAATTTCATAGTTGTCGGCAGTCAAGCCACTCGGCGTAACAGAGTATTCACCGACATCACCGTACTGCTTGTAATCGTAGCTATAGACGAGGGAGCCATTTAAAGACTTTTCATTGTCTGTAACAACAAAACCGCTGTATTCAACGCCTGCGTTAGACGGCTCATCACCATAGACAATTGTTGCGTTCTTGGCCGTAACCGTGAGCGGAATCTTGGCTATTTCAAAAGATTGTTCAAGCCCCGTTGCCGGCAACTTGTAATTCTTGTTGCTTAAATCCGTTACCTTTGCGGTGTACTTGCCGGCATTCGTAGCAGAGTCTATAACGAGGTTGCATTCGTCATTGTTCACGAGACCTTCTGCTGCTGCATTCGGAGCATGGGCTTTGCCATCATAGGTAAACGAAGTTTCATCATCCCAAGCAATAAAAACGACCTTCGGTTCAACCGTCAACTTGCCAGCCACAAATTCAATTTCGTAGTTGTCGTTAGCCAGGCCGCTCGGCGTAATGGCGAATTCACCGACATCACCGTACTGCTTGTAATTGATTTCAAAAGCAAGTTCGCCTGTCAAGACATTGCTGGTTTCTTTTCCAACAAATCCGTCATAAGCAATACCTGCGCTAGCAGGTTCGTCGCCATAGACAATCGTATCGTTCAAGGCCGTAACCGTGAGTTTTTTCGGTAGGACGGTCAACTTGCCTTCGACAAATTCAATTTCGTATTTGTCAGATCGGGGTCCGCTTGGTATAATGGCGTAGTCGCCAGGTTTGCCATATTGTCCGTATTCGTAGCTAAAGATGAGCGAATCATCCAGGCTGCTTTCGTTATCGTCGCCGACAAAGCCGCTGTATTCAACGCCTGCATTAGACGGTTCATCACCATAGGTAATCGTATCGTTTTTGGCGGTAACCGTGAGTTTTTTCGGTTCAACAGTCAACTCGCCTTCGACGAAAGTGATGTTGTAGTTGTCAGAAGACAAACCGCCTGGAATAATGACGTATTTGCCAACTTTATCGAATTGCGCATAATCGTAGTTAAAGACAATCGAATCGTTTAAGTCATTTTCGTTATCGTCGCCCACAAAGCCGCTGTATTCGACACCTGCGTTAGACGGTTCATCACCGTAGGCAATTGTTGCGTTCTTGGCCGTAACCGTGAGCGGAGCCTTTGTAATTTCAAAGTCCGGTCCATCTCGATTTTCAGGCAACTTGTAATTTATATTGGTTAAATCTATTGCCTCGGCAGAGTACTTTCCGACATTCATAACGGAGTCTATAATAATGTTGCATTCATCATTGTTCAAGAGACCTCCAGCCGTCGCATTCGGAGCTTGAGCCTTACCATTGTAAGTGAACGAGGTTTCTTTATCATCCCAGGCAATAGAAATTTCCTTCGGTCCAACAGTCAACTTGCCAGCGACAAATTCAATTTCGTAGTTGTCGGATTCCAAACCGCTCGGCATAATGGCGTATTCACCGACTTTATCGTATTGAGCGTAATCGTAGCTATAGACAATCGAGCCACTTAAGCTATTTTCGTTATCGACGCTCACAAAGCCGCTGTATTCAACACCTGCATTTGCTGGTTTGTCACCATAGATAATCGACTTGTCCTTTGCAATAACAATCAAAGGTGCTTTAGCGATTTTAAATTGTTCGCTGATTTTACCGGTATAATGGCCTTTTCCGGTGATAGTCATGCTTGCCGTTCCAACAGATATGTTGTTTGAGCATTGAGTCGTGAAATCTACACCGGGTTCAAGTACTTTTTCTCCGTCTGTAACGCTAATTGCAGGGCAAATTCGAGAACCCGTATATGTTTGGTCTTCAATGGCAGCGACCGTGATATCTGAGCTTGTGAACCGCTTTATCACCGACACAGTCAAATAGACTCCACCGCCATCTTTGACATAGCCGTAGCCATTGGATATAAAGTGGAGCAACATTTGATTGGTACTACTGGAGGCTGTGACAGAGGTCGTCGAAGAATTTTTGTAGCCCCTGAAACGTCCGAGGCGTTTTGCATTGGTGCTGCTGCCGTCGTAGATATCAAGATAATCTTCTTCTGCAGACGTGTACATGAGTTTGACATATCCCGATACTTTCATCATACAGTCCTCGGGTGCCGTCAATAACAGTTTGCCATCGTCATTGGTAAAGTAAAATCCATCCTTTCCACTATTGTCGTAAACTCGGAATGAAGTCATGTCATCCTGAATGATAATATCTCGCTGGCCAGTCTTAGGCATATTGACAAAAAAGTCCGTCTTGGGCATAAATGTTGGCGTCACCGTTGCATCCGACGAACGCATCTTGAATGAGTATCCCGTTGAGGCTGCGTAATAGACAGCATCGCCCCATTGAACGGCGTCAGGTTTTGTCATGACAATTTTTCCGTCCGCATCAAAAGCATCGATATCTTTCAACACATAGCCTTCGTCAGAACTTACGGTCACGTTGATAGTTCCGTTAGTTACGACCTGAGTTTTGTCAAACATTACATTACCGTGCTCCATATTTTTGTCGCTGCTTACACTGTAAACAGCAGGAGTAAAGACTTTAACGTTCAGGTCGAGACCGTACTTATGAAAAAAATCTGTTCTCGAAATATCGGCTGCCTTAAGGCGGACATAAGCTGTATTGCCTTCACTAACAACAGGATAAAGAGTCTCCTCTTTCTGCTGATTGCCATATGCTAATTTTTGTCCGTAACTTTTAGGAGGGTCATTATAGATTGCATAGTAAGACTCACTAGAGCTATTATCCACCATAAAGCTTTTTCCCGAAAATTGCATCACTTTACCCGAAGGTGCCGTTATTGCCAGGGTGCCATCGCTCAATGGTTGAAAATCACCATCCTTGCCGCCGTCGTCGTAAAGTTTAAATGAAGTAATATTGTCGGGAATGACCATATTCTTTGTGCCAGAATGCGGCATATTGACATAGAGACCTCCTTCATCTGAATTCAGCTTGTTGGTGAATACAGCAGCGACGGTTACATTTTGGGTAGGCATCTTAAATGTCACTGTCTTACTGATAGTTTCGCTCCAGTCGGTGTACCAGTTACAATCAGTAACGTTGACAGCTTCACCGTCAGCGTTTACAACCCTTAGCTCGTTGAGCATGTAACCTTCGTCGGGCGTAACAGTCAGAGTTATGTTGTCGTTTGCTTTTGCCTGTCTCAAATTCGCCGTTACTTGACCGCCGGTAAATCTGTCAGGTAGATTTACGTTGTATTTGCGGTCGGCTGGCACAAGTGTCACCGAAAGGTCTAAATCTGAATAGCCATACATCTCTTGATAACGAATTGCTAAGTTTTTTCCCGTGCTAGTAATAGTGGGAATTATAGCCACTGGGCTAGGTAGGTAATCATAAATTAGCTCCGAATTCTCTAAAAGTATTGTTCCGCTCGCCTCATCGTTGTCATAAACAGTCAAATACCCTTCATATATTAATTCACAATCAATCAAATCGTTTTTCGACGTCCTATCCGCAGCCAGGGCTTTACCAGACAATTGAATAAGATAGTTCGAATTGTCAGGAATGTTGATAACGAGGACACCATCCCATTCTTTGCCAAGAACATGATTCTTGCCACCAGCCTCATAGACCTTGAAGGATGTCAAGCCGTCTTTGATTTCCGATTCTGTAATCTTCAGCGTCATTTTACGTTTTTCGGGTATAGTTACATACCTCTCGCTGCCGTCTTGCGTCAGTTCAGCCGTGTTAACCCACATTATGAATGACTGTGAACCGAAATAGGGGCTCTTACCCTTAATCGTCAACATATATTTGTCTTTTTCTTTAACTCCAGACGCATCCACGCTATTCTCGACGGTCTCAGTGTAGTGAGTTCCTTGTATCAATTTGTTACCGTTGTAATCGTAAACGTCATAATTGATATACTTTATCGCTCCATTCGGGAGAATGCTATAGTCTTGCATTTGAAGGTTCGCTAACGCAATCGAGTTGTTGTCCAGCTCAACCGGAATAATTTTCTGATTTTGCCTTTTTGCAAGTTCATCCGCTAAGACTAAGTCTGTACTTCCTTCGTAATAGAAACGCGAATCTCCCTCAATGCTGATATCACCCCTGTAACTATTTGCATTGATGAAATCTGTACTTTCAGTCCACGACAATGAAATAGTTCCTGCGGTTCCCTCTCTTGTTGAAGAACCTTCACGGCCTGGACCTATTCCGTAACCACCTAAACTTTTTGCAGAGACTTGGCCTCCACTGATGGTAATCGATCCACCTTTGCCCTTTCCACTTCCGTTAATGGTACCGCCGCCAATCGCCGCAGCGCCATATGTTCCCGATGTCGCTTTAACAACGCCACCAGTAATGGTTATCGTACCAGCATTGCCATTAAAACCACCTCCAATACCGGCTCCTTTGCAACCTCTACTTCCAGAATCAGATATAGCATTGACCGTACCACCACGGATAGTGATGTTACCACCGGAGCCCAGTTCCGCACCACCTATTGCCGCCCCGAAATAATAGCTTAGTGAACCAGTGTTAATCGCTGTTATATTACCCCCTAATATTGTAATCGAACCTGCATTGGCAATGCCATTGCCTTTACTTCCACCAAGTGGAGAATTTTCGTTGCTGCTGCCAGATCTCGTATTAAGGTTTCCCTCGCCTGTTATTGTAAGGCTGTGCCCATCATGAACGCCAATGCCATTTTGTGCATCAAGTGTTGTTTGTGCGCCAAGGTTCAATGTAACAGAACCTTCAATATAGATTCGCCTACTGAACGTAACAGTACCGTTGCCAATAATATTGACAGAGCAGTTCTCCCATGTTGTTTCTTTATTGATGGTTTGCCCCATAGCTTCGATGTTGATCACATCTTCCGCCAACGAGGTTGCTGCCATAAGCAGGGTAAAAACCAGAACAAGCCCCAAACGGAGCGAACGTAATGAATTGATATGTGTATTAAACACTTTTTTTTCTCCTTCTTCTATTTTAGATTTTGCGAACAAATTTAGAATAATTTTTACAAAATATAATATAAAAAAAACAATATCATAGCCCAAATGCGTTGCACTTTTTTTTGCTATGGCGCCGTGACCGTATAAAAGGACTTGACAAAAATTTTAAAATAGTGTACATTTGTGTATGTATCACAAGGAGGCTTTGCAATGAAATTAGAAGGCTTTGGAATTTTTGTCGATGATATGGCGACGATGGTCCGCTTTTATAGAGATGTCTTGGGCTTTGAAATCAAGGAAGACGAAAACACGACCAACGTTTTTCTAGAAAAGGACGGCACTTTGTTCTTGCTGTTCCGAAAATCGGATTTTGAGAAAATGACAAGCCAAAAGTACGCTTACTGCAAAGGCGTCAACGGACATTTCGAAATAGCATTGGGTGTCGCTAACTACGCTGAAGTCGATAAGGCGTATGCCAAAGTCACCGCCGCAGGAGCGAAAGGCATCATGGCGCCGACTACAGAGCCGTGGGGACAACGCACCTGCTACATCGCGGACCCCGAAGGCAATTTGGTGGAAATCGGGTCGTTCGTCAAGGAGTAAGCATGCCTTTTGATTTCAAGAA
>JAEEGK010003490.1_pt1 | contig 39082 bp, 35 predicted proteins | sample 8958771 | NCBI WGS metagenome assembly JAEEGK01 (sample SAMN16246547, study PRJNA631951) | gut metagenome | biome: gut microbiome; feature: rumen; material: SC-attached | host: Bos | place: Iran: Karaj | collected 2018-10
CCCCGCTGCATGGCAAGGAACCGCATGCCTGTCCCGATTCGGGGTCCGGGGCGGAGCCCCGGGATTCCGGTCGGGGCTTTTTATCACGAGGGTACTTTCACCTGATTTTGTATTGTTTTTATCTTACTTCAGATCGAAATCGCTTTAGCTGCAATTTTTGATCACCGGGCATGGACCTCGTCCCGGGAATCTACGAGAGCGTGATCAGCGATGCCATGGAGCTGTCTCTGAAGAGCATGGACAAAGGTGTCGAGATAGACCGCGAGCCCATCCCGTACGATGCGAGCAGCGACGTGCTGTCACGCTACGTCCAGAAGATCCTGAAGAAAGGGCTGGCGATCATCCGCGACAAGGCGGTCTCAAAAGCTACCGAGAACCGCGAATCCGCGGCCTTGAGGGCTGAGATAGACGCCTGCAACGACATCCTGGAACGCATCTCAGAGATGTCCGAAGACGAGGACATACTGGACTGGAGGATCGGGGAGAGCGGCGAGAGGCTCCTGTCGATATGGAACAAGATGGACGCCAGGCTGCGCCGTCCCAACACCCCTATTTCGGTAAGCACGCTCTTCACAGGCGGAAGAAGGGACCTTCCCGTGTACGAGGAGCTCTGCAGGGAGATCGAGACGTCGGAGGAGGCGGATCTCCTCGTGTCTTTCATCAAGAACTCCGGCCTGAGGCTTATACAGGACTCCCTGGAGAGGCTGACCGAGAGGGGAGGAAGGGTCAGGGTCCTGACGACCACTTACATGGCCGCCACGGATGCGATGGCCATAGAGCGTCTTTCCGCGATGAAGAACACCGAGGTCAAGGTCTCTTACGATTCCAAGAGCACCCGCCTTCATGCTAAATCATACATATTCAAAAGGAGCAATGGGTTCGACACAGCCTTCATCGGCTCTTCCAACCTCTCCAACGCCGCCATAAGCGACGGAATGGAATGGAACGTGAAGCTCACCGAGCAGGACGCTCCGCAGGTCGTCTCGGTGATGAAATCCGCCTTCGACACCTATTGGGCATCTCCAGATTTCGAGCTGTACACCCATGAGGAGGACAAGGCGAAGCTCCTGGTCGCTCTGGACAAGGAATCAGGAAAGGGGGTGGATATGAATCTTGCCAGGTTCGACATCCGCCCCTATCTGTTCCAGCAGCAGATCCTTGACGATCTCGAGATCGAGCGCGATGTCTACGGTTCGTACCGCAACTTGGTTGTCGCGGCTACCGGAACAGGAAAGACGGTGGTCTCGGCTTTCGACTACAAGAGGTTCAGATCCTATGCCGAGAGGGACAGGCTTCTCTACGTTGCCCACAGGACGGACATTCTCAAGAAGAGCCTGGCGACCTATCGCACAATCCTGAACGACAGCAACTTCGGGAGCCTCTGCGACGGGAACCACGAGCCTGCAGACCTGGGACACGTGTTCATGACGATCTCCTCGTTCGGAACCAGGAACATCAGCAAGGCCGTCGGGCCGGATTTCTACGATTACATAGTCGTCGACGAGACGCATCACAGCGCGGCCAAGAGCTACCAGGATCTTCTCGGCATGAAGCCGAAGATAATGCTGGGACTCACGGCCACTCCTGAGAGGATGGACGGCGAGGACATCCTGAAGTACTTCAACGACAGGATTGCTAGCGAGATAAGGCTTCCAGAGGCCATAAACAGGGAGCTGCTCGTGCCGTTCCAGTACTTCGCGGTGACTGATCCAGCGAGCCTTGTCGGAGTCAGGTTCGAGAGAGGGAAGTTCAGGGAGGACGACCTCGAATCCCTTTACACCGAAAACGGCGACACGAGGGTGAACGCCATCCTAGATGCGCTGTCCAGATACCAGCCGGACATCGATGCGATAAAGGGCCTGGGATTCTGCGTCAACATCGGCCACGCGGAGTACATGGCCAGGAAGTTCAACGAGGCAGGCATTCCGTCCATCGCCCTGTCTTCTCTTTCGGACTGCGACAGCAGAGGCGACGCTCCAAGAAAGCTCGGCAAGGGCGAGATCAGGTTCATCTTCTCCGTGAACATCTACAACGAAGGCGTGGACATTCCCGAGGTGAACACGATCCTCTTCCTCCGCCCTACCGACAGCATGACCGTGTTCGTCCAGCAGCTGGGTCGCGGTCTGAGGAGATGCGAGGGGAAGAGCGAGCTGACCGTACTGGATTTCGTCGGCCAGTTCGACAAGCGCTATACGATGTACGAGCGCAAGCTCAGGTATCTCACGTCGTTGAACAGCGTATCCGTTATGGCGCAGCTGGAGAACGGGTTCTGCGGGCTTCCCAACGGATGCAGCATCAAGCTGGAGGAGGTCGCGAGGGACCGCATCGTGAACAGCATCAAGGGGAGCTTCCCATCAGGCAAGAAGCGTCTTCTGGACAGGGTCAGGGACAGGATGAGGTCAGACGGGAAGGCCCCCGGGCTCGAGGACTTCCTCGAGGAGAACGGCATAGAGCTCTACGACATCTACAAGAACAAGGTGACCTACACCGGCCTCTGCGCCATCGCTGAAGGAAAGAGCACGGACGAGAATGACGAGAAGCTTTTCTCAAGAGGGTTCTCCAGGCTCGCAGCAGCAGACAGCAAGGAGTGGATGGCGTGGATCCAGAAGACCATAGCCAACGGATTGGGCGCCATGAACAAGCTGGAGGAGAGGTTCGCTACCATGCTGTACTATACCTTCTACGACAACGCTGGGCCGAAGGAGAAGTTCAAAAAGATAACGGATTTCTTCGACTTCCTTCTGTTCAAGATCCCTTACATGGGAGAGATGAAGACTATAGTATCTCTTCGTATGAAGAACGTGAAGAACGCCGGCAAGCAGATCCCATTGGGATTCGAGAGCGCCCTAAGGCTTCATTGCAGGTACCACAGGAACCAGGTGCTGGCCGCCATAGGTAAGACTACATTCGACTACAAGTATCCTTTCCGCGAAGGCGTCCTGAACATCGATGACGATACAGACATCCTAATGATCAATCTCAACAAGTCGGAGGACGACTTCTCCCCTACCACGATGTACGAGGACTACGCGATAGACGAGAGGAACTTCCATTGGCAGAGCCAGAGCACCACATCGATCGAGTCCCCTACAGGAAAGAGGTACACCTCCGGAAAGCCCGAGCATCGCGCCCTGCTGTTCGTCAGGGAGAACAAGAGCGTGAACGGACAGTCCATGCCTTTCATGTATCTCGGAAAGGGGCACCATAAGTCGCACAGCGGGAGCAAGCCGATAAGCATCGTGTGGGAGATGGAGGAGAGGATGCCGCCGGAGATACTCGCGTACTCGCCGGTGAACGGATGAAAAAGAAAGGCGGGGGACCGGCCCCCATTGAATTCACTGGTTGGATTTCCAGAGTCCGTGCTTGTTGCAGAACTCCCAAGCGGTGACCTTCTCTCCGGAGGTCTTGAAGAACGCCTCGGGAGCGTCTCCGGGCTTGAGGTATTTCCTCATCATGACGCCGTCGACGCAGATCTGGATGTAGACGATGTAGTGGTCGTCGGCCATGGGGTGGGCGGTCTCCTTTCCGACTTTGACGAGGAATCCGCCGTCCTTCTTCTCGATGTAGGGGACGTGCTTCTCTTTGACGAAGTCTTCGGTCTTGGGCTCCATGGGCGTCATGGGGGCGCCGCAGCAGCTGGGGTTGCATCCGCCTTTGTAGAGGAGCTCTACAGCGGTGCCGCATTTTGAACAGACGAAAATTTTGCTCATTTCCGAACCTCGAGGCGTACAGTGGCTAGGATGGGATAAATAACCTACCACGGAACGCCAGGAAGTTAAGTCCGCTTATCTGCAGCTGCCTTGAGGAGTGCCTTGCAACACATCCAAATATCATTTAACGGATGGGTTCGGCATGTACATACCAGCAGTGTTCGCAAGGCATCGCGATTCGGCGATCACGCTATCCGAGGTGCATTTCAGGAGGACGATCCCCATAGCGGACGGTCCCACGCACCCCCTCTCGGACATCGCTGGGAAGCTCAACCACGAGTCCCGCATGCCGCTGGTGGTCGTGGATCTGAACAGCCTCGCCCAGAGGTACTTCTGCGAGAAGATAATGAAGCACCTCAGGGTCAGGGGAGCGTACCTCTGGATGATGACCTACATCGAGACGGCGGACGACCTTTTCGACGCCTTCAACGGGAACGCCGAGAGGATGATCTCGCCCTATCACGCCTCGCTCTCGGACGCGGACCTCCTGGACATCCTCGACGTCTCTGACAGCTTCATACCCGCTGTATACGCCGTCTCCGGCATGGGCGTCCGCAGGAAGGGGAGGAGGGCCGAGATAGAGGACATCCTCGGAGACCTTCGCGACATGGGATTCTACAAGACCTGCGTGGTCGACACAGACATGTCCGTATCCGAGGAGAAGTGGAGGTACATCGCGGACGAGTACCCCTCCGCCATGCCTTTCCCGGTAAGGGGAATCATCGAGATCCCGGGCGTGGAGTTCGAGGACAGCATCGTCCCTGTCAGCTTCTGACCAGATCCCGGACGAACCTATCGATATCGTCCTTCGGAACCTCGAAGTCGTCCCTGTCGGTTCCTGGAACTTCGAGATGGCCGCACCATTCCATCCCTACGGTGATGGAGAACGCGCGCATTATGTACACGGCGCAATGGAAACGCGGCTCCGGACTGCCTCCGCAGAGCATCGCCGCCATCTTGCCTCCATGGCGCTCCTTCCTGTACCAGTACGGCTGGAAGCGGTCCATGACCGTCTTAGTGAGGGAGGAAGGCCCGCTGAAGTGTATCGGAGAAGCCAGGATCAAGATGTCCGACCTTTCCACGGCGTCCAATATCCTAGCCATGTCGTCCTTCTCGGCGCATTCCCCGTCCTTGCAACATCCGCAGCCTGTGCAATGGCCGATGGTCATCTCCGATGCGAGGATCAGTTCGGGTACGGATCCGGCGTTCCATACGGATTCCGCTGCCGAACGGCACATGGAAGCGGTGGTTCCGTTCGGATTCGCGCTACCACAGACGATTAGAACACGCATGAGCCGTTGTATGTTGTCAGAGTTTATAACATCAGAACGCATTCATGCCTTCATGAAGCTCGCAGAAGCGTTGAAGATGAGGTCCGATCTGGACATCAGGCTGAGACAGTTGCAGGAGAGGCTGAACCTCAATTCCAAAGTGCAGGAAGGAGACAAGCCCAGCGAAGACCCGAAGGTCCTTCTGGCCGAGCTCGATACCATAACAGCGCAGCTGGAGGACCTCATAACGAGGATAAACCTCACCAACAGCCGTACCATGAGCAAGGATGGCGAGAGTCTGGCGGCCCTTCTGGCTCGCAGAGACGTATCTATGAGGAAGGCGGAGATCCTCAGAAACTTCCTGAACGAAGCCAGCCGCAAGACCGAGCGCCGCACGGCTACAGACATCAAGATCATCAGCACGGTCGATGTGAGGGAGCTGAGGAAGCAGGCGGACCATATGGCCGCCGTCGCAAGGGCCACGGACAACACCATCCAGGAGCTCAACTGGACTACCGATCTCATCTGATGCGGGACGGTAACCGATCCGGAGCGGGTGCAACCCTCGTCGCGGGGTTAAGCGACATTATGGGCCTCTGGGCTGGGCGTTCACGTATATAGCCCCGATGGTCACATCCTACGCATACGGCGTACGGTAACTACCGCTGCACCGGCCGGAGAGGCGAGGGCGGGTACGGGGAACCCGCATCAGACCTTCTTACCACAATTGGGGCAGAACTCGGCCCCTTCCTCCAGCTTCGCATAGCATTGCTGGCAGTGGGTGGACTTCATCGTCTTCGCCGCCGTGTATCCGAGGAACCTCTTCAGCAGGAAGTATCCTACGAGGACCAGCCCTCCGATTAGGATTATATTCACAGCTGTCATGAACGTCTGGCCTTCAGGGGTCGCGGAGAACGGAATGGTCATCATCATGAGGCGGAAGACGAGGATGCCCAGCCATATCACGGATATCATCCTAGAAAGCGAGTTCAGGTCCATGGCGCTCCATCCGAGGGCCTGTATTTGTATTTTATACAACAAGCCTCTGGTTTGATTGTAGCGTATATTCTATAAATCCGGGCACCTATACGGAGAAAAGGATGGTATTCACTTGCCGGCAGAAGAGTTCATGAAATGGAAGGTAGCGGAATTCCCGCGCAATGTCATAGCCGGCCACGACGTGCTCAGCTCCGTCAAGGGGATGTGCGACGAGCTGAAGGCCGGGAAGACCCTCACGATCATATCCGGCGACAAGACCATGAAGGCGGCCGGAAAGGAGGTCATGAGCTACCTCGACGGCTACGACATAGATGTCTGCCTCATCGGAGACGCCACCCTGGAGAACGCGAAGCTCGCCGAGGACCAAATCAAGGAGTTCGGCTCCAACATGATCCTCGCCGTAGGAGGAGGGAGCAAGATAGACACCGCCAAGGTCGTCTCGAAGGACCTGGACCTCCCGTTCATAAGCATCCCCACGTCCGCCTCGCACGACGGGATAGCATCCAACAGGGCATCGTTGAAGGTGTCCACCGGTTCCAAATCCATAGAATCCGGCTCCCCTATGGGGATCATCGCCGACACCGCGGTCATCGTCAAGGCCCCTTACAGGCTCCTTGCGGCGGGATGCGCGGATGTCATCTCCAACATGACCGCTCTCCGCGACTGGGACTTCGCAAGGAGGCTCAAGAACGACGAGTTCAGCGGCACAGCATACACACTCTCAAAGTACGCCGCGGAGTCAGTGATGAATTCCGCGGACATGATCAAACCAGGATTGGAGACGAGCGTCTGGCTCGCCATCAAGCCGATTATAGTCTCTGGGATATCCATGAGCATCGCAGGGAGCTCCAGGCCCACCAGCGGCGCGGAGCACATGATCTCTCACATGCTCGACCTCAAGTATCCCGGCCGTGCGCTGCACGGGGAGCAATGCGGTGTGGCGTCCATACTCACCATGTACCTCCACGGAGGCGACTGGAAGAGCATCAGGGACGCGCTGCGCAAGATAGGCGCCCCCATCACCGCCAAACAGCTGAATGTTACGGACGAGGAGATCATAGACGCCATGATCCACGCCCACGAGATCAGATCGGACAGGTTCACGATCCTAGGCGCGACGGGAATAAGCAAAGAGGTCGCGGAGACCGTCGCGAAGAATACAGGCGTCATCTGAGGTTTTCGAATGACATTGATAACGCTTCTCGGTAAATCCCAGGCCGAGGTGGGCAAAGAGTTCTATTTCCTCGGCCCGCTCAACGACTGCAGGGACTGCAAGCTGAAAGGGGTCTGCTTCAACCTTGAGCCAGGCTCCAGATACAGGGTGATCGAGGTAAGGGACCAGACCCATTCCTGCCACGAGTTCATGGACGACGAGGTCACCGCCGCCGTGGTGGAGAAGATAGCCACGCCCGCCGCGATACCAAAGAAGCAGGCCATAGACGGCAGCATGATAACGTATCAGGAGTCCAAGTGCCAGGACCTCAGCTGCGACAACTACTGGCTCTGCCACGCGCCCGGAAAGACCGAGGGAACGAAGTATTCCGTCAAGTCCGTGCTGGGCGACATGAAATGTCCCAAAGGGGACAAGATGGTGAGGGTAGACCTCTTCTGAGGCCACCCTCCTAAACCGTTTTCAGAACTTCTCTCCCGTGATCCTCTCGTACATGTCGACGTAGAGCTTGCTCACGCGGTCGACGATTTCCTGAGGGAGCGCGGGTATGTCGGGCTCGGGCTTTCCGGCCTCGCGGGCGGAGTAGAGAGCCTCGTGGTATCCGATCTCGCGGTAGTACTGGCGGACGAACTCCTTGGAGAGCTCGACGATGTTGCCCTTGGCGTACTCCTCGGCGTCCCACCAGCGGTCCTCGTCCAGGGTTCCGAAGGTGTCGACGACCATGAGCTTCCTGTTCTTGTCGTATGCGAACTCCTTCTTTCCGTCGCAGTGGATGAGGTTGCGCTTTCCGGCCTCCTCGGCGATGAGGGAATCGATCTTGAGGACGGTCGCCTTGATCTCCTCGTACTCCGCATCGGAGAGCCCTGCCATCTTCTTGGCCTCGGCGTCGGTTAGGTTCTCGTCGTGGGCCTCCAGCTTGGTGGTGCACTCGATGAAAGGCACGGGCAGCTTGTCGCCCTTCTTGACCTGGTATCCTGCTGGGAATCCGAGGTCTTCGGCCTTCACCTTTCCGGACTTGAGCCTGTCCAGCAGGGATCCTGCGGCGTAGTACCTGCAGATGACCTCCAGCGGGATGAGGTAGTTCTTGGTGCTGCCGTCGATCTTGCTGTAGTCGCGGATGATGTCGACCCTCTCGACCCTCATCCTGTCCTTGGAGGGCTCGCTGATGAAGTGGTTGCGGATTCCGTTCTTGGAGAGGATCCCGAACCAGTACTTCGCGGTCCTGCAGAGGGTCTCGCCCTTGTGGGGGATCTTGGAAGGAATGATCTTGTCGAATACGGAGATGTTGTCGGTGTAGGCGAACTCGAGGGTGTCGTCGTCCACCTTGTAGACCTCTTTGACCTTGCCGGTCATTATGTGCTCCATGGGACGGTGATTAGGCAGGTCTTAGATAAGGACTTGCAACGTCCGGCATGGAGCTGGGGGCTCAGAAGGCTATCTTCTCCATCGTCATGGACTTGAGGTCGACGGTGACGAGCTTGCCCTCGTTCTCGGTGCCAAGTCCGGACGCTATCTTGAGGATCTCGGTGGCCTGCAGGGAAGCTATCGCGGAGACCGCCGCACCCAAGGAGGGGACCTCGCTGTCGCCCTTGATGGTGCCGATCATCTCCCTGAGGCTGGGGGTCTTCCCGGGGACGGAGACGGCTATCTGCCCCTCCAGACCGCAGACCCCTCCGTGGACCAGGGTCTTGCCGCTGCTGTAGGCGTAGTCGGCGAGCCTCAGCCTGTCCTTGATGTTGTCGAGGCAGTCGGCTATGATGTCGCAGCAGTCGAACATGCTCTCGGTCCCCTCCCTGAAGGATTCGGCATGGACCTCGATCTCCGCAAGGGGGTTGATGGCGGTAATCCACTGAGCGGAAATCTGGGCTTTGGGCCTGGGATCGGACATGGCATAGATGAACTGCCTGTTGAGGTTGGATATCTCGGGGTAGTCGGGGTCTGCGAGGACGAAATGGCTGACCCCCGCTTCCGCGAGCTCGGTGATTAGCGTGACCCCGAGTCCTCCGCATCCGGCGACTCCGACGGTGACGTTCATGAGCTTCTGCTGTCCTTCCTCGCCGAAAATCGGCAGCTGGCGTTCGAATCTTCCTCCGATCATAGCTTTCCCTCTATCAGCTCTCTCATAAGATCGCATGCGGTGGCGACCGTCTGGCTTCTCACCTGTTCGCGGCCGCCTTTGAAAATGTTGCGGCAGACGACCACCCTAGGTCCGTCGGCTACGGCGATGTAGACAAGCCCTACGGGCTTCGTAGGGGTGGCTCCTCCGGGTCCAGCTATCCCGGTGACGGCTATGGCCGTGCTCGTGCGGAAAAGGTCCCTGGCGCCTGTCACCATCTCCCTGGCGGTCTCCTCCGAGACGGCCCCATGGGCGATGAGGGTTTCCTCCTCGACTCCCAGGAGCCTCTCCTTCACCTCGTTGGAGTACGATATGGCTCCCCCGAGGAATATCTCCGAGGATCCGGGGACGGATGTTATGGCTCCTCCGATGAGTCCGCCGGTGCAGGATTCCGCTGTGGAGAGGGTCTTGCCCGTCTTCTTAAGCAGCTCCACCAGCTTCTCGGCTTCGCAGAGGGGCATTGTCATTACCACCGGTGATGTCCTTCAGCCTTCCGACGCCGTCGATGTCGTCCAGAACCTCGGCGGTGGCCTTGGGCACCAGGGACCTCCATTCCTCCCCGGCGACGATCCTGCGGCGGATCTCGGTTCCGGAATAGACGCTGCGGTTGTACATCGGCGATGCGCGGACCTCGAACCCGGACTCCTCGAAGAGACGGCGGGTGAGGGGGTTGTTGGTGTACACGCGCCTGAAAGGAGGCGACATGGATACGACGTGGGCGACCCACACGGAATAGCGGTTGAGGTCCTCCATCGGAACGATGCTGTAGTTGTCGATCCCGGCATCCGCCATGGAGTTATCAATCATCATGTACCTCTCCCCGGCGGTGAACGGGTTCTCCGGGTGGTGAGAGTACTGGGCGCTTCCGATTCCGATAATCAGGTGTTCTGACTCAGACGCGCACTTGCGGACGACGTCCATGTGCCCGTTGTGGAACGGCTGGAACCTCCCCACAATCATCGAGTACGCGCTGTAGTCTTTATGGGTCATGATGGTGCGTACTGCGATGGTGTATAAAATCCTAGTTTCTTTGTTGATGTTCCATTCCGTTCGATGCTGGCTCGATTTTGAAATAATGCCATTCGGATGTCCCCTTCATGAGGATAGACAGGGACGTCAGGAGTCACGAGTTCGGATACAGGAAGATAAGGGCCCTAGAGATCGGAAAGAACGTCAGGACGATAGGGGACAGAGCCTTCTGCGAATGCCATCAGCTCAGGAAGGTCGTCTTCTCCGAAGGCCTCGAGTCCGTAGAAGGCTTCATCTTCCAGGACAGCCCGCTGATCCCCAGCATAAGCCTGCCGTCCACCCTTGTCGATATCAAGGACGATTCGTTCTTCATAGGGTCCGACGGCATCCTCGAGAGCTTCGACGTCCATCCCGAGAATCCCCGTTACTGCTCTGTGGACGGCGTCCTGTTCACGAAGGACATGAAGACTCTGATCCAGTATCCTCAGAACAAGGAAGCCGATTCCTACGTCGTTCCAGACGCCGTGGAGACGATATCTCCCGATGCTTTCGCCTATGCCAAGAAGCTGAGGAGCATATCCCTGCCGGAAGGGCTCAGGAAGATAGGCTCCGGAGCGTTCGAGTGGTGCGAGAGCCTGGAGTCCATATCCGTCCCTGACGGCGTGGAAGGCATCCCCTCGTACGCCTTCTTCTGCTGCTATTCGCTGGGCGACGTCGTCCTGCCGAAGAAGCTGGATTATCTCGGCTCGGAATCGTTCTGCTTCTGCAACAGGATAAAGGAGTTCGACATCCCGCCCGGGTTCGATCAGCTCGACTATGCTGCGATAGCAGGATGCGAGAGCCTCGAGAGGGTGAACATCCCAGAAGGCATCCGCGATGTGAACAACTCCGCCCTCATGGACAACCCCAGGATCAGGAGCATAAGGCTTCCCCAGTCGGTGATAGCGATATGGGAGAAGGCGTTCAGCCGCTGCACCGGTCTCGAGGACATAAACATCCCTCCCGATGTGTATTATGTGAGCGACGACGCATTCCAAGGGTGCGAGAGCCTCAGGAGGGTGTACGTGGAGGGCGACAAGCTCGAGGGCATGTTTTGGGTCCCGGAGGGGGCCGAGGTCGTCAGAGGACGTCCCCCGGCTCCGACCGGGAAGAAATGATATGAAACCGTTTCAGGACCTCATCCTCTGAAAGGCTTCAGAGGGTCCGTAGGGCCTCTTCCGAGGTTAGGAGGGACTATGTCCGGGGAAGCGTCGTCGGAGACCACAGGGTCCTCCACAGGGGCCTCGTGGACTTCCTTCTTGTGTTTGGTCCTGTGCTCGACCTTGCCCTCCCACTCCTTGGGAGGGTCGATCTTCTTCACGGTGGACACTCCGCCCTCGTTGAGCGGAAGGAGCTTGTCCATGTACTGCTGCTTCATGGGGCAGTCCACGAACGCGTACTCGAAGACGTCCCTGAGGGTCTCCACGGTGTAGACCTCCATGGTCTTGTAGTACCTGTTCTCGATCATGACGTCCTGTCCGTTGTCCTTGGGGATGAGTGCGATCTTGATTCCGGAAGCCGCCGCGGCCTCCAGCTTCGCGGTCACTCCTCCGACGGGAAGGACCTTTCCCCTGACGCTCAGGGAGCCGGTCATCGCGAGGTCCTGGCGGATGGGGATGCGCTCGAGAGCGGAGATGATGACGGTCGCCATGGTGATGGACGCGCTGTCTCCCTCGACTCCGTCGTAGGTTCCGATGTACTGGAGGTGGATGTCGCTGTCGGAGAGGTTGGTCATCGTGTACTTCTTGATGACAGCGGAGATGTTGTCCACGGCCTCCTTGGCTATGGTTCCGAGCTGACCGGTGGCTATTATGCGGCCTCCCTTGCGGACCTGCGAGGGCGAAACCTCGGCCACTATGGGCAGGACGATTCCGGAGTACTCGGCCATGTTGGAGCTCGCGTTGAGCGCTGCAAGGCCGTTGATCATTCCGATCTCGCTTCCCTCGGTCCTGAACATTGAGTAGGCGGCGCTGGACTCGATGTACCTGTCCGCGATCTGCTGCTCGATGCTGCGGGCGGTCCTCCTGGCCGCGACGACGTCGTCGACGGTGACCAGGTCGGATCCCCTCTGGTACGCTATGTCTCCGGAGACGCGGATGAGACCTCCCAGCTCCCTCATCCTGAGGGTGAGCTCGCCCTTCTTTCCGGAACGGCGCTGGGCCTCTCTTACGATCTCTCCGACGGCGTACTTGTCGAATGCGGGGATTTTCCCGTCCTTCTTGACCTCCTGGGCCACGAAACGGGCGATGTTGGAACGGTTCTCGTCGGTGTCATGCATCGTGTTGCGCATGTACACCTCGTATCCGTATCCTCTTATCCTCGACCTCAGGGCGGGGTGCATTCCCTGGATGGCGTCGAGGTTTCCGGCGCAGACGAGGATGAAGTCGCAGGGGACGGGCTCGGACTTGACGAGCGCTCCGGAGGACCTCTCGGACTGGCCGGTGATGGACATCTGCTTCTCCTGCATCGCGGTGAGGAGGGCCTGCTGGGACTCCATCCTGAGGACGTTGATCTCGTCGATGTACAGGACTCCCTTGTTGGCCTTGTGGATGGCTCCCGCCTCGATCCTGTCGTGGGAAGGGGTCTCCAACCCGCCTGACTGGAACGGATCGTGCCTGACGTCTCCGAGCAGCGCTCCAGCATGGGTACCCGTGGCATCCACGAACGGAGGGGTCTCTCCGGGGTCGTGGCCTACCAGCAGCTTGGGAACGATCGCGGTGTCGTTCCTCTGCTGCATCGGGGTCTTGAAGAGCATGATTATGATGAAGGCGCCGAGCATAGCTACCAGCGCGATCGTGAAGTTGTTGAACATGAAAGCTCCTAGGAGTCCCAGGATGATGAGGCCCATGCAGGCATAGACCCAGAACGTGTTGGACTGGTTCTTCCTGGCGGCTGCGGCCGCTTTCTGCTCCGCTACTACGGCCTTGCCTCTTCCCGCGGGGAACGTCCTGATCCTGGGCTCGTTGAAGTCTTCAGGATTGTGGTATGACACGATATCCTGCAGATCCTCGGGAGAGAGCTCCTCGACCATGGAGTTCGCCAGCATCGACTTACCCGTACCGGGCTCGCCTATGAGCATGACATGCCTTTTCTGGGAAGCAGCCTTGCGCATGACCTCCACCGCTTCGTCCTGACCTATGACACGGTCGGCCATGCCGGCGGGGATCTCTATGTCCGCAGTGGACTCGAAGGTCTGCTTGTCCGCCCATTCTTCGACGGAGAGCTCCGACCTTTTCTCGTCTTTCTTTTTCATAATTCGATGACCCCTTTGGAACTGTTTGTACTTGTATAAAATGTTTGGTATTTTCAGGCGTAACCTTTGCGCACTCCGTAGTAGAGGGACGCGACGACTATGATGACCATCAGCGCAACCAGGATGTACGCCCCGTATTTCTCCAGGAATGGCGTATCGTCTGGATAAGGGTATGCAGTCCTGTTGATGTCCGGGGACACGAGGTCGTTGGCGTCCTTCATGTCCAGATTGGCCGAGTATGCGGAAGCGAAGGTAGCGGTGCCTATCGCGGTGCCGGTTCCGGCCATGATGCAGTTCTTGGATGCGTCCACCGCGTACCACACGTTGTCGACGCGGACCGCGTTCCAGCAGTGGGAGCTCCCCTCGTCGGTGCTGCCGTAGTAGGTTCCCTTCACGGTGACGGCTTCGAGACCGTTCAGCTCTGCGAGATAGGTGTATGCTGCCGCGATGCCGTACGAGGATGCCGACTTCTTGACGAGAGCGTCGTAAAGGTCGCTGACGGTGCCCTCCTCGTCCTCTTTGGAGATTCCGGAAAGGTGCTTGGCGATTGCCTTGGCCTTGTCGGAATCGGAGCCGGTGAAGGTCTTCGCCGCCTCCTTGACCCCTTTCAGGATTCCGGGGACGTCGTCCCGGTACTTCTCGGGAACTGACAGGTCGAAGGACACGGAGACCACGGTGAAGTAGCTCTTGTCTCCGAGCGTGACGGGCGACACCTCGGGGGTGATCGCAACGCTCTTGGTCGGAAGGTTCCACAGCCAGATCCCGTACGGGTCGCTGAGGTATTTCGCCGCGAGGGCGTTGTTCGTGGTCAGAATCGCGGCATTCTTCGCGCTCTCTTCCGAGTCGTAGAGCACGATGCGCGGGAACTCGGCGCTTATCGACAGCACGGCGTCCACGCTGGTCTCGAACACGGAAAGGGAATCGTACACCGCTTTGCCGTTCTCGTCCAGCTGGGAGACGTATTCGGAGCTGGATCCGTCCGCATACGAATAGGACGTTGGCACCAGGAGTAGCGCAACCGCCACAAGCGTCAACAGCATGCCGGTCCTGGAAATCATGAGTAGCCGATATAGGGGATTATTTTTAAAGGTACTTACTGGAGCACTGCATCATATTATCTATTACGCAAGGATATGGCCGGATTAGAATGAGAGTAGACGAATTGGACATTCCAGAGAGCATCGTAAGGGCTCTCAACGCCGAGGGCTTCGTGGAGCTCCATCCTCCCCAAGCGGAGGCTATCCCACTGGCTCTGGAAGGGAAGAACCTGGTCGCCGCGATCCCTACGGCCAGCGGGAAGTCCCTCATCGGCTATGTCCCTGCTCTCAAGACGATAGTCACCAACAGGCGCAAGGTCCTGTACATCGTTCCGCTGAAAGCTCTGGCGTCGGAGAAGAAGGACGACCTGGACAGGTTCGCGGACCTCGGGGTGAAGGTCCATCTGAGCTCCGGAGACCTCGATGCCGAGGACAGGGGCCTTGCCGATGCCAACGTGGTCGTGGCCACCTCCGAGAAGGCGGACTCCATGATACGCCATGGAAGCGACTGGATACGCGACATCGGGCTCGTGATAGCGGACGAGATCCACATGATACACGACGCTGGGAGAGGCCCCACCCTGGAGGTGGCCCTCACCAAGCTCATGCGCAGGAACAGCGACCTCCAGGTCATCGCGCTGTCCGCGACGATATCCAATGCCGACGACCTGGCCGCATGGCTCCATGCCGATCTCGTCAGAAGCGACTGGCGTCCCATCCCGCTCAAGGAAGGCGCCTATTTCGGAGGCGAGATAACCTTCGGCGACGGCAGCAGGAAGACAGTCGACTCCCAGAGCAAGGACGAGGTCTGGGGCCTTGTGGAGCAGACGATAAAGGAAGGCGGCCAGAGCATCGTGTTCGTCAACAGCCGCCGTTCCACCGAGGCTCTGGCTGTAAAGTTCAGCAAGCCTCTGGCGAGCATGGTTGGCAAGAGCCTGACTCCCGCCGAGGAGTACATCCTGGAAGGCGATGCCGAGTCCACCGCGTCTGGAAGGAAGCTGGCCGAGTGCGTGAAGTGCGGAGCCGCATTCCATAACGCCGGCCTCACCTACAGGCAGAGGCGGTTCATAGAGGACGGCTTCCGCCAGGGCAGGATCAAATGCATAATAGCGACGCCCACACTCGCTGCAGGGATAAACCTCCCGGCCAGAAGGGTGGTCATCCGCGACACCACCCGCTTCGACACCAACGCAGGGAACGTTCCTCTGCCGGTGATGGAGATAAAGCAGATGTGCGGCCGTGCTGGAAGGCCCAGGTTCGATCCTTACGGAGAGGCTGTGCTGGTGGCGAAGAACCAGATGGATCTGGACCACCTGATGGACGACTATGTGAACCACGACACCGAGAGGCTCACATCCAAGCTGTTCAGCGAGAAGGTCCTGAGGAGCCATATGCTCGGTCTGATCGCGACCGGCGATGCCTGGTCCGAGGATTCCATCCTGGATTTCCTGAGGGATACCTTCTTCGGCACCACATCGCAGATGTTCGGCATCGAATCCGTCGTCCAGAGGACCGTGGAGTTCCTCGAGGAGGAGTGCTTCATCGCCCGCACAGGCGACAGGATAGAGGCATTGCCGTTCGGAAAGAGGGTCTCCGACATGTGCATCGACCCTGTGTCTGCATCGATGCTCAGGGACGCCGTCATGAAGATAACGGACGACACCGAGCCGTTCCCGATACTGGTGGCGGCCGCCATGACCCCTGACGTCATGGGGATGTACCCCAAGAAGTGCGACGAGGAATCCATTTCCGCGGCAGCCAACACGATGGACGGCAGGTATCTGGTGGACCCGGACGAACTCGAGGACTACGATTACGAGTTCCTGTTCAGCGACCTGAAGACCGCTCTCCTCGTGGAGAGGTGGATCGAGGAGGTTCCGGAAGACATCATAACCGATTCGATGGGTATCGGGCCGGGAGACATCAGGTCCAGGATAGACATGATGGACTGGATCCTCTACGCGATGAACGAGATCGCCCTGATATTCAATCCGGATGCCGTCGTCAAGGTAAGGCCGCTCATCACGCGCATCAAATACGGGGTGAAGGAGGAGCTCATGGAGCTCGTAGGGTTCAGAGGCGTGGGACGCACCAGGGCCAGGAGCCTCTACGACAACGGCGTGGTCTCCGAGCTGGACGTCATGACGATAGACGAGGCCACCCTTGCGGCGATCCCGAGGATAGGGAACGCCTTGGCCAAGAGCATGAAGGCACGTTTCGGCACCAACAGCAGCAGAGAGCCTCCGAGGGAGATGACCGACGAGGAGGAAGAGGCCATGCTGGACGCCATGGCCGCCGAGTACGGGGAAGCCGCAGCTCAGACGGAGCCGGAGCCGATTCCGGAGGAGAAGCCGAAGCCCTCTCCCAAGAAGAAGGGCAAGACGAGCAAGACGAGCGCCTCGCCGCAGCAGTCCAACCTGTTCGACTTCTGATCGAATATAGGGTTCCGATCGATCCTCATCGGGAGCGGCATGAAATAGTCGCCTGAGCCAATAACGGGGCGTGCCGCATCTTCCGCCTCTTATAACGGGAGCTCTTTGTGAGAAAACAGGCGGTCGAGCATTGGATTTTTTCGATGCTGAGTCTGGAAGCGTCTTTTTTGTCTTTAGGCGATTTAATTTTCAAGTTTGGATGGGGACCTTTCGTTCGATGAATAGCGACCAGCTATAGTTGGATGCAAAAACAAGAAATGGATTTCATATTATGTTGCTTTTATATCATATCTGGATAATATTGTCAATGAGTTGATATTTAACACTCATTAATGTTAAATAATGATGTTGGAATATGTCTCCAATCACTTCTAGTGAGGTATGTTAATGGAAAACAGTAAGATGATTGCGATCATCGCTGCTGTTATTGTCGTGATTGCGGCGATTGCGGCTGCGGTGGTCCTCACATCTGGAAACGGGAACGACAGCAAGGACGTCCAGGTATCCAGTGTTTCCTTAGACAAGGATAGCATCACAATTGAAAAGGGTGCTATCAGCAAGATCACGGCCAATGTTCTGCCATCCAACGCCACCAACAAGGGCGTCAAATGGTCGACTAGCAATCCCTCGGTAGCAGCGGTCTCCGAAGGGACCGTCACAGGCATTGCCCCAGGTTCTGCGGTTATCACCGTCACTACTGATGACGGGAAGAAGACTGCGACCTGCAACGTCACGGTCAAAGATTCGACGCCTACAGGATATAAGTATGATTTCGAGTACACTGACAGCATCAGGCTCGCAGTCTTCGGGAACGTTAACGGAGATGACGACATTGACCAGAAGGACATGACTGCTTTGAAGCAGATTCTAAACGGAGAGGTCCTTTTCGACAAGAAAAAGAACGCATATGCCGACGTCAACGCTGATGGAATGATAGACTCCAAGGATATCGACTCCCTGCAGAAGATCCTGAACAAGGAGAAGACCACCCTCTACTACTGGGACGTCGAGCCTAAAATCGCGAGCATCCAGTGGCCGATCGACAAGGCCAATCTGAAGATCGCGACCCATCACATCTACCCCATCGATGCGCTCATCATCCTGGGAGAATACGACAAGATTATCGGTACCACCCAGCAATCCTTCAGCAACTCCATTACAGCGGAGGACAGGTATCCAGGCGTCGGTAGCAAGATCGCCAACGTCGGAGAGCCCAACAAAGGGTCCCCTGAGACTCTCGCCGCATCCGGTGCCAACCTCTTCATCGCACCCTGGTACAACGATTATTCCAAACTCGAGACGCTGATCAAGAATGGGCTCGACATGCAGATAATCATGCTGCCAATCACCAAGGTCTCCGCAGACTATGTCGACCAGTATGGGTCCCTGTTGATCCTCGGTTTCATCTTGGACGACATGGACAAGGCGCACAAGTACCTGGACTGGGCAGACGGAATTGAGAAGAAGGTCGCTGACGGAGTGGCTCAGTTGGACAAGAAATACACATTCATTTCTCCTTTCCTCTCTCTGAGCGATTCTGGAGCTACGATCTCTCTCGACTCTCCTTACACCAACGGATCCGCTCCTGGGGATGTCTACACTCTCAGCAAGCTTCCTATGAGAAGCGTTAACCTGGTGGTGGACTCTGGATGCCCCGATGTGAGCCTCGAATGGGTTTACTCCGTTAACCCGGATGTGATATTCATCATACAGTTCCAGAATGGGACCAAGACGGTTGCAGATGTGAAGGAGGATTTCGACAGCAAAGCGGAAGTCTTCAAGATGACCGGTGCTTATGCGAATAAACAGATTTATGGTGTCAATTACTACAACATAGCCAACTACTATGGAATCCCTCAGCTCCTGCTGATGGCATCATACATCTGGCCAGACATCTTCAGCGAGGAAGAGGGATGGCAGGCAATGCAGTACTGCTACGAGAACTTCTCCATGTACAGCAACCCGGACGTCAAGAACATGGGTAACGCTCAGCCCTACAAGATGGACTGATTCTAAACGATGGGCGGTCAAACCGCCCATCACCTTCCCTCTCGGAGGATTCAAATGGTGGAGAATGTTGCCGACGATCCTCTTATAAAGGACGTTGTAAGAAATTCGTTGGAGATATGGAACGCCCCTGCTGAGGCGGACAGGGATGACACCACGAATTCCATCATAGACAAGTACAAGAAGTACGTAATGCGGAAATGGGTTTTCATTTTCGTATGTATCGTAGCCATGATGGTGGTGATCCTGTTTGCTCTGACAATCGGGGAATACCCTCTAAGCGTAGAGAGATGCTACGAGATCATCTGGCAGTTCATAACAGGTCATCAGCCTGCCAACGCTTCAGAGACTCTGGAGAACAGCATAATCTTCGATATCAGGCTGCCCAGGATATATGTAGGGATACTCGCTGGTGCCGGACTCGCTGCAGCAGGAGTCGCTATGCAGAGCACCCTGATGAATCCGTTGGCCGACCCATACACCACCGGGGTATCGTCAGGAGCAAGCTTCGGGGCTACCATCGGGATCGTTCTGGAGATATCCCTTTTCGGCGTTTCCGCTCAGTACACCACGGTCATCAATGCGTTCGTCTTCTCGCTGATCCCTATGGCGATGATCATATTGCTGTCTAAGGCCAGGAATGGCTCGCCGACTACCATGATCATGGCAGGAATCGCGATAATGTACATCTTCAATGCTTTCACGACATTGATTTCGTTGATGGCCGAGCCGACCAAATTGGAACAGCTGTATCGTTGGACCGTCGGTTCTTTGACATTTGCAGGTTCCAGCGATGTTCTGGTTATGGCAGTTTTTGTCATTCCGGGCATCATAATACTGCAGTTCCTAACCAGCAAGCTCAACATCCTGTCCACCGGGGACGACACGGCGAAGTCTCTCGGGGTGGACGCAGATAGGATGCGTAGGATCATCCTGCTCGTGGTGGCCCTCATAGCAGCGGCAGTCGTCAGCTTCACTGGGCTCATTGGATTCGTCGGGCTTGTCGCCCCGCATATCGTGAGGATATTCGTAGGTCCTGACAACAGGTTCCTCCTTCCTGCTTCAGCAGCTTTCGGAGCTCTTCTGTTGATATTCGCGGACCTAGTGGGCCGTGTGATCATCGCTCCTGCCGAGCTCCAGGTCGGAGTCGTCACCGCTTTCATGGGCGGGCCTCTGTTCCTCTGGCTAATAATCAGGAAGAATACTAAGGTCTGGGGATGATCTAATGGCTGTCAGATTTGAACCAACACATGCTAAAGGAGAATCGTTCGATCTACCTGCGGATGGGCAGATGACGGTGGAGCTGCAAGACGTGGCTTTCAAGTATCGTGGGATGGACCAGCCTGTCATAAGCGGCATCAATCTGTCTCTGAACAAGCCAGGCCTCTATTGCATAGTGGGCCCCAACGGAGTGGGAAAGTCTACCCTGATCAAATGCATCAACAAGCTGAACATGCCTTCCGAAGGTCGCGTCCTTATAAACGGATGGGACACGAGGGAGCTGAAGCTGAAGGATGTAGCCAGATTCATCGGATATGTTCCTGTGACTACTATGGACGTATTCTCGATGCCAGTAATTGATGCCATCCTCCTGGGTGCGAAGTCAGAGTCCAAATGGAAGACCACCGACAACGATCTGGAGAAGGCCACTCGCGTGATGAAGATGCTCGGAATAGAGGACCTCTCAATGCGCGGATTCAATCAGCTTTCAGCTGGTCAGCATCAGAAGGTCGCCATCTGCCGTGGGCTGATCCAAGATCCGAAGATGCTCATACTGGACGAGCCGACTGCGAACTTGGATGTCAAGCACCAGGTGTATGTGACCGAGCTTCTCAGAGGCCTCGCAGAGGATTCCGGGATGATAGTGCTCATGATAAGCCATGATCTCAATGTCGCTGCCAAGTACGCCCATGAGATCATCGTGATGTCTCCTCCCGGGGTGATATCCAAGACCGGCCCGCCGGAGGAGGTCATAACCGAGGATCTTATCTCCGATCTCTACGACATAGAATGCAAGGTTACTTCGGATGAGGGCAGGCCGCACGTCGTGCTTGGTTCTGCCAGGTCCATCTGACCTTTAAACGCTGGATCTTCCGGCCCTTTTTTTTTAAAAAAAAATTGCCGGACGAGGACGTTCCCCGCCCGGCTTTCGTCCTCACTGGGACAGGATGCGCTCGACATCAGACACGGAGTTTCCGCATTTGATGGGCGGGGCGCAGTTGTTGATGATGGTGTCGGGGTCCTTCAGGCCGTTTCCGGTGCAGATGCACACGACGCGCTCGTCCCTGTCTATGACTCCCTGGTCGCGGAGCTTCTTGAGTCCGGCGACGGAAGCGGCGGAGGCGGGCTCGACGCAGACTCCCTCTCTCCTTCCGAGAAGCTGCTGGGCCTTGATGATCTCCTCATCGGTGACGGTGGTGCTGTATCCGCCGGTGGAGTAGATGGCGTGGAGGGCCTTCCTTCCGCTGACGGGGTTTCCGATCCTGATCGCGGTGGCGACGGTCTCGGGGTTGGGCTCGGCCTCGAAGGTCTTGCTCTTGGCGGCGAACGCCTTGGCGACAGGAGCGGATCCGGCTGCCTGGATTCCTGTGAGCATGGGGACATTGTCGATCCATCCGACCTCCTTCAGCTCGGTGATCGCCTTGTACACAGCCCAGATGTTGGCTGCGTTCCCGACGGGCAGGATGATCCTGTCGGGGACCTCGTAGTTCAGCTGGTCCATGATCTCGAACAGGACCGACTTCTGTCCCTCGGGACGGTAGGGGTTGATCGAGTTGAGCAGGTACAGCTTCCTCTCGTCGGCCATCTTCCTGGCCAGAGCGAGGGCGTCGTCGAAGTTCCCGTCGATGGACAGGACCTTGGCCCCGAAGAACAGGGCCTGTGCGAGCTTTCCCATGGCGACTTTTCCGGAGGGGAGGAACACCGCGCATTTGATCCCGGCCTTCGCCGCATATGCTGCGAGGGAGGCGGAGGTGTTTCCGGTCGAGGCGCATCCTACGACCTTGGCTCCCAGCTCCTTGGCGTGGGAGACTCCGATGGTCATTCCCCTGTCCTTGAAGGAACCTGTGGGGTTCAGTCCCTCGAACTTGACGAAGGTGTTTTCGACTCCGAGTTCGGCTCCGAGAGCCTTGGTCGGGTACAGAGGGGTTCCGCCCTCCTGGATAGAGACTTTGTGAGCTGGATCTACGGGCATGAACGGGGCGTATCTCCATACTCCGATGGGAGCCTTGCGGAGGTCCTCCGGCTTCATCTCCTTGACCTTCTCCAGGTCCATCTTGACGGTCAGAAGGCCGCCGCATTTGGGGCAGATGTTGACGAAGGGATCGTCCACCTCGGCTCCGCAGTCCCAGCAGATGACTTTGTGTGCTGCCATTTTATATCCTCCTGCATCCGGAACCGCATTCCGTGACCCAGGTGTCGCATTTCATTCCATTCTCAGCATAGAGCGACTTTATGCTGTCGGCGATCTTGATGCCGTCGTGAGAGCCCTTGTCGTAGAAAGATATGATGCAGGGTCCGGAACCTCCGAGGAAGGACACGAGAGCGCCGTGGGACATGGCCACGGATTCCGCCTCCTTCAGGTGGGGCACCAGGTGAGCCCTAGCAGGCTCGAAGACCGCATCCTTCACCGAGCGTCCGATGAGTCCCAGGTCTCCGGTCATCATCGCGTACACGAGGCAGGAGGCGTTCCCCACATGGAAGACCAGGTCCTTGACCTTGACCTCCTTGGGGAGGACCATGCGGGATTCCTTGGTGGGGACCAGCACATCGGGCATGGCTACGACCACGCCGAGGTCTTCCGGAGGCTTGATGGTGATGACTTCGAAGGGCTCGTAGGATCTTATCATCGTGAATCCTCCGAGCACGCAGGGCGCGACGTTGTCGGCGTGGAATCCGCCGGATGTGACGTCCTCGGCATGGGCCGCGCAGAGCACGACCTCGGTAGGGGTGAGCTTCTCTCCGCAGAGGATATGTGCGAGGTAGGCGCCTCCAGCCGCGGAAGCTCCGGAGGAGCCGATGCCGCTGCAGGGCCTGATCCCTTTCTTGATCCTGATCTCGATTCCGAAATCAGCATCGCATCTTCTGAGGACCTCTGCCGCCGCTATGCTCACGGAGTTGGACGCAGGGTCGAGAGGAATGGACTCGGATCCTGGTCCGGAGACCTCTGTGATGACGATTCCAGACTCGATCTTTCTTCCTTCGATCACGTCATATGGTTCTTTGAGAGCGATTCCGAATATGTCGAATCCCGCACCGATGTTAGACGTCGTGGCGGGAGCTGCTATCCTGATCCATTCGTCGGTCATAAGGCTCACACGTTCCTGTTGTCACCCATAACTCCTTTATTAGATAAGTTTGACTGCGGAGATTCTTCGGACTCTTGCCAGTCAAATTATAAAATCCACCATACGATGCACGTGCATGAAAGTCGAGGTAATCGGGATGAGGGGAGATGCGCCTTTCGACGACATCGTGAAGCATTTCACTTCGATGGGAGGGGAGGTCGTCCTGATGGACCCCGACATGGTCTGCGGCAAGGACCACGTCCTCTCGGCTCTCATCCACGCTGAAAGGTCCATGAAGGAAGGGACCAACAGGACCAAGACCCTCCTGACCGAGGTCATCCTGTACTGCGCCTGGGAGAGGCAGATCGGAAAGGCTCTCGCCAAGATGAAGCCCAAGGAAGGGAGGGGAGAGTACGTCGCCCTCCTCTTGGATGTGGACGATCCGAAGCTCGGGGAGCTCGGGATGGAGAGGGACGACTCCCTGTGCCAAGCCACCGAGGCGAAGGCCAAGGCTCTGGGTCTGGACGACAGGTATCTATCGTACGAGGACCAGGCGGTGGAGAACGTCGCCTCCGTCGAGCTCCTGAAGGCGTGATCAGTACGGCCTTTTCCCGTCGAAGACGTCCACGACCACATCGGCCACGGACATCAGGTTCTTGGGGCTGTTGCCGGCGATCACAGGACAGGGGTTGTCGTAGTCCAGCGGGCCTCCGAAAGAGCAGATGTGGCCTCCCGCCTCGAACAGCACGACCGATGCGGCGGCGAAGTCCCAGGGGCACAGCCTTATCTCGAAATACATCTCCGCGGCGCCCTCTGCCAGCATGCACAGCTCCACCGCGGCGGTCCCTATCCTGCGGATGTCGTTGCACCGGGGATGGAGCCTCTCGCTCACTTCGAAGCATGGCGCGGAGAGCCTCTTGTCGTAGGCGCACCAGGCGGTGAAGAATATGCCGTCCTCGAACGAGCGGTTGGAGACGCGTATGGGTTTCCCGTTCTTGAACGCTCCTTCGCCTATCTGGGCGGTGTACATGCTGTCGGTGAACGGGTTGTACACTACTCCGATGTACGGCTGGGCGTCCTTCATCAGCGCGACCGATATCCCCACCTCGGGGATGCCGCGCGAGAAGTTGGTCGTCCCGTCGATAGGATCGACTATCCACGTGTATCCCTCTTTCGCCACGGGCACGTCGTCCCCCTCCTCGCCTTTGAAGACGGACCCGGGGATGAGCTCGAGCAGCTCCTTCTTCAGGAACTTCTCGTTCTCTATGTCCGCGGACGTGACGAGATTCTCTCTGGTTCCTTTGTCTGTGACTGTGAAATCAACAGATTCTCTAACATTCTTCCCGGAAAGCCGGACGATTTTCTCTATCTCTGCCAGCACGAAACGGGTTACGGTCGATATTAATTTAAAAATATGGTTGGATACGCTGATATGGTATACAAGATAAGCACTGAGCTGGAGAACGAGATAATCGCCATCCAGCGCGTCATAGTGGAGAAGGAGAAACCCGTTCTTGTCGTTTTCGAGAGCCGCGACGAGAGGGTCCAGGGAAACATCGTCAACGAGTTCCTGAACCTTCTGGACCCCCGCGTGGCCACCTACTCGCACTTCATGGCCGGAGAGAAGATGGACTGCAGAGGAGCTATGAAGACCATCGGCCACGAGCCCCCCGCTGGAAAGATCGCCGTGTACGACAGGTCCTGGTACTCCTGGCTCAAGCAGTCCGAGATCGAGAAGGGACGCCTGAACGTCATCCAGGACCTGGAGCGTTATTTCGTAGCGGGCGGAATCATCCTGGTCAAGATCTTCCTCGACTCCGACGACGAGGTCAGGGGATTCGATAACGGATGGATGGACGCCCCCAAGGACTCGTTCCTCTACGACGACTCCAAGTACGAGATCTGGAACCGCAAGACGTCTTCCAAGATAATATCCAACACCGGAACGGCTATCGCTCCCTGGGACATCGTCAAGGTCAACAGCAACCTCGTCAAGGCGACGGACAACGTCCTACGCATATTCCTGGACCGCGTCAACGCCAGGATGCAGTCCGAGCCTCCGAAGTTCAACGACAAGGTCGAGCCGATCTTCGACAACCCTCGCAAGAAGGCGGACCTCACCAAGACCGCCAAGAACTACAAGTCCGACCTCCTGAGGCTGTCCACCGAGCTCAACAGGCTTCAGGGGAAGCTCGCGAACTCTGGAAAGAGCCTCGCCATCGTTTTCGAGGGATGGGACGCCGCCGGAAAGGGAGGAACCATCAAGCGTGTCACCGCCGCCCTCAATCCCAGAGGATACTACGTGAACCCCGTCGCAGCGCCTTCAGGAGAGGAGAGGCTCCACACCTACCTGTGGAGGTTCGCGGTGAAGATGCCCAAGGCAGGGCACATAGCCATCTACGACAGGTCCTGGTATGGAAGGATGATGGTCGAACCCATCGAGAAGTTCTGCACCGAGGAGGAGTACGGACGCTCCGCTAGGGAGATCCGCGGATTCGAGGAGTTCATGGCCGAGACCGGATGCATAGTCCTGAAGTTCTGGATGGAGATAAGCCCCGACGAGCAGCTCAAGCGTTTCAAGGCGAGGCAGGAGAACCCCCTTAAGCAGTACAAGATCACCGACGAGGACTGGAGGAACCGCGAAAAGTGGGACATCTACGAGAAGTACATCGATGACATGATCTCCGCGACCAACGCCGAACGCGCCCCATGGATCGTGGTCGAGTCCGAGGACAAGAAGTACGGCAGGATCAAGGTTCTCAAGAAGATCGTGGACACGCTCTCGAAAGAGCTGGACTGATACGTCAAAAGCCGTACTCAAATTACGACACCATTATATACGGACGCCGAATCCTCTCTTCATGGTCGACGAGTTCAAACAGAGGATCGCCGGAGAGATAGCCCTCTCCCCGAACCCTGGGCGCACGATCAAGAAATGGAGAGAGGAATTCGGCCTCTCCCAGCATCAGCTCGCCGACGCGATGGGCGTCTCCCATTCCGTCATCAGCGACTACGAGTCCGGAAGGCGCAAGTCCCCTGGAGTCAACGTGGTCAAGAAGATGGTGGAGGCGTTCGTCGAGCTGGACCTGGAGAACGGTTCTCAAGTGATCTCCAGGTACAATCCCGAGTTCAAGCTGGAATGCATAACCTCCATGGACGAGTTCCCAGGCGGAGCCGACATAGAGGACTTCATCGAAGCCATATCCGGCAGGAACCTCAACCCCGATCTGATAACGAAGAAGATGGTGTACGGCTACACCATCGTGGACTCCGTCAAGGCGATCCTCAGCCTGGGGTCCCAGGATTACCTAAAGATATACGGCGGGAACATAGAGAGGGCGTTGATCTTCACCAACGTCCATTTTGGCCGTTCCCCCATGATCGCGGTTCGCGCCCACCCGCTCACGCCTGCCATGGTGGTCTATCAGAAGCCTGAGAAGGTCGATCCGCTGGCTGTCAAGCTGGCCCACCTGGAGAGGATACCTCTGGTCGTCACCGACCTGAGCGTGAGCGAGATAGTCGCGAGTCTGAATGCTTTCAAAGAGGAATGATGACATGGAAGTTGGAATCGTAAGCTATGGGGCGTACGTCCCGAGATACAGGATAAAACCCGAGGAGATCGGGAGGATATGGGGAGTAGACGGAAAAGCGATGGGAAAAGGCCTGATGATCAATCAGAAATCCGTTCCTTCTCCCGACGAGGATGTCGTCACCATCGCAACGGAAGCCGCCAGATACATGATGGCCAGGGTCCCCCAGGTGGATCCCGACACCATCGGAGCGATCTACGTCGGATCGGAGTCCCACCCCTACGCGGTGAAGCCGACCTCGACCATCGTGGCCGAATCCATAGAGGCCACCCCTGCGATGACCGCCGCGGACATGGAGTTCGCATGCAAGGCGGGAACCGCGGGAATACAGGCATGCATGGGACTCGTAGGGTCCGGGATGATAAGGTACGGAGTCGCCATCGGAGCGGACACCTCCCAGGGAGCCCCCGGAGATGCGCTCGAGTACTCCGCATCCGCAGGAGGAGCCGCCTATCTCATCGGATCCGAGAACGTCATCGCCAAGATCAACAAGACCCTCAGCTTCACCACCGACACCCCCGACTTCTGGAGGAGGGAGGGACAGCCCTATCCGCTCCACGGAGGAAGGTTCACCGGAGAGCCCGCCTACTTCAGGCACATAACCTCCGCCGCGAAGATGATGTTCGACGCCATGGGGACCACCGCCGCTGACTACAAGTATGCGGTGTTCCACCAGCCCAACGGGAAGTTCCCCACCAGGGTCGCCAAGCAGCTCGGATTCGCCCCTGAGCAGATCGAGTACGGCCTCCTAACCCCCGAGATCGGAAACACCTACAGCGGCGCCGTCCCCCTCGGACTGGCCAACGTCCTCGACCACGCGCAGCCCGGAGACAGGATCTTCGTCACATCGTACGGATCCGGAGCCGGAAGCGACGCCTTCGACATCACCGTCACCGACGCGATGAAGGACTTCAAGAGGGACAACGCGCCCGTGCTCGAGAAGATCCTCGCCAATCCAGTTTACGTAGACTACGGAATCTATGCCAAGTTCAAGGGCAAGATCGTCATGCCGGAGTGATTCAGATGAGGGACGTAGCAATCATAGGAGTCGGAGTCACCAGGTTCGGAGAGCTCTGGGACAAGTCGTTCAGGGCTCTCGGGATCGAAGCGGGAATGAAAGCGATGGAGGACGCCAACCTCTCGGGAAGCGAGGTGGACGGCATATTCATCGGGAACATGTCCGCGGGACGTTTCATCAACCAGCAGAACATCGCATCGCTGATAGTAGACTATTCAGGACTGGCCAGCAACAACGTTCCTGCCACCAGGATCGAGGCCGGAGGAGCTTCCGGAGCCGTCGCGTTCAGGCAGGCAGTCATGGCTGTCGCATCGGGGCTCAACGACGTCGTCCTCGTAGGGGGAGCGGAGAAGATGACCGATCTCGACGATGTGAGCATCAACTCAATCCTGGACTCCACCGCGGACGCGGAATGGGAGGCAGGGATGGGGATCACCTTCGCAGGTCTTCACGCGATGATAGCCCAGAGGATGATCCACGACGGAACCGCCACCCGCGAGGAGATAGCCTCGTTCGCGGTCAACAGCCACTTCCATGGAGCCCTCAACCCGAACGCCCAGTTCAGGAAGGCCATCACCCTGGACACGGTCCTCAGGTCCGGTCCTGTCGCCAGCCCTCTGGGCATGTTCGACTGCGCCCCTATCACCGACGGAGCGGCATCCCTGGTGCTCTGTCCTCTCGAGGACGCCAAGAAGCACACCGACTCATACGTCAAGGTTTCCGCCGTGGAGCAGGCGAGCGACAGCCTGGCCCTGTTCCAGAGGAGCGACATCACCTCCTACGGAGCCACCGTGAAGGCCGCTGAGAAGGCCTACAGGAGGGTCGGCATCACCGCCAAGGACATCGACGTCGCAGAGGTGCACGACGTGTACACCGTTTCCGGAATCATGGCTCTCCAGGACCTCGGATTCTTCAAGAAGGGAGAGGCTGGAAAGGCCGTCCTCGAGGGAAGGTGCCAGCTAGGAGGAGACGCCGTGACCGTCAATACCTCCGGAGGCCTCAAGGCCCGCGGACACCCGATCGGAGCCACCGGAGTGGCGCAGATCGTGGAGGTCGTGGAGCAGCTCAGAGGATCCGCCGACAAGAGGCAGGTCGAAAACGCGAAATACGGATTGGCGCAGAGCTCCGGAGGAACCGGCTCCACTGTCGCCGTCTCTATACTGGAGGCGATCTGATGGCTTCTGTAGCGAAGGAATGGAGGGAGATCCCGGGAAGGTACAACCTCATCGGGTCCAAGTGCACCAACTGCGGAAAGATCTACTTCCCCAGCCGCGACTTCTGCCCCGTGTGCAGGAGGAAGAGCCTCGGGAAGATGGAGAAGCACAACGTCTGCCGCACCGGGGAGGTCTTCACGTACACCGTGATCTACGACGCTCCCGACTGCAACAACAGGATGAAGCCTTACGCTGCGGTCATGGTCCGCACCGACGACGGCGTCATGATCACCGGCCAGCTGGTCGATGTCGATCTCGGCGCCATCTCGATAGGCATGCGCGTGCGCGCCGTGCTCAGGAAGCTCGACGCAGACGGCGCAAGCGGAGTCATCCACTACGGATTCAAGTTCGTACCGGACAATTAAACACATTAAGGCACGGGAGACCGTGTCTTTTCTTTACTGTTCTAAAAGAAACACACCCTATCTAGGGCCGAGGCGTCCCGCCCCGCGACCCTTTCCTGGATATGGAATGAGGTTATACTGCTCTGGTTCAGTTGTTGACGATCACTGTCGTTCCGCTCGCGTTCTTCGTCAGGTAGTCCGACACGCTGCCGAACACCATTCTCTTTACACCGGACTGGCCTCTCGTTCCGCATACGACGACGTCGTAGTCGCGGGAGAGCATCGCTATATCCTTCGCGGCGTGGCCGATAGCTACCTTGTAATCCACTTCAACTTCCATTGCCTCGGCCTCGGATCTGACGAACGAGAATACCTTTTGAGCGGTCTCGTCTATCTCAGCGATCGAATAGTAGGTGGGTACGAGCCTGTATCCGATGTCTTCGACGAATACTGCGGTAACCTTACCGCCGGACTCCTTCGCCATGGACAGTGCCTTGGACACGGCCGCTCTATTCTTCACGCTTCCGTCAACAGCTAACAGTATCTTTTGGAACATTTCATATCCCAAAATGAATTAGACGTTTTGAATATTTAATGAATTTGCCTAAAATTAGTATATTATTGAGTCTACAATAAAAATCGTGACCGTCTCCGCATTAATGGAATCGGGTCATTAAAAATGATGCATAGACAATAAAATGGTGGATGAGTGTTCTCGACAGAAACTCATCTAAAGAGCCTAAAACCAGGCTTGACAGTCAGCAGCAACACAATGCTTTTTATAGGAGAATCTTCCCAGTCGCGCCCGTACTGCGCCACGAACCTGTATTCCCCCGGGGTGTCCGCGACCAGCTTGTAGATCGTCGTTCCTCCGGCTCCGCATATGCTCTTGTTCCTGGTGTCGGAGACGTAGCTCTCCTTCACATGCAGGCCGCCGTCGTCAACAACCTTCCATTTGAATCCTGTGGTGGGGTTGGACTTGAGCTTGAGGGCGTATTCCTTCCTGACCTTGGTCTCCCCCCTGACGGTCATGGGTTCCGGAAGGGCAGCCGTCTTGGCATCGTTCCCTGCAGGCTCGGTGGCTGTCAGGACGACCTCCAGGGAGTTTATCCCTTGTTCCTCCCATGGGCGCATATAGACAGCATGAAGGACGTAGGTCCCTGGGGCTCTGGCGGTCATCTCGAAGATGTGCTTCCCGCCGACTCCGCACAGGTAGCCCGGATTGGGGTCGGATTCGTACCTGTCTTCGCATACGAGGCCCCCGTCGTCCACGACGACCCATCTGAAGCCCGTGGTGATGTTGGCATCCATGGTCAAAGATACTGTCTTTCCGACGACCGTTTCAACCTTCTTCCTGTTCTCCACAGGTTCTACCTTGAGGTTCAGAGCGAGCATTTTTTTGGAGCGGGAGAGCAGCAACCTGTATTCCCCCGGAGGGCCCGCCTTCAGATTCAGGACCGGCCTATTCTGCTCGTCGATCCCCGCTTCGCATTCTATGCCGTCATCGTGGGCGACCTCCCAAGGTTCTTCTGGCTCCTCGGACAAGACTACGGACAGCTTGAACCCTTCCCATGTTTGCTGATACAAGCTGTCGCATTGGGGGAACACGTACAGGTCCACCTCGAAGGTGTCTCCGATCTCGTCGGGAGAGCGCTCGCTCTGAAGTACGAATATGTGTCTTCCGGGAACGTCGGATCCGACCGCATAGAACGTGGTGCCTCCCACCCCGTCCAGGCAGCCAGGGTTGTCATCGGGCTCGTACCAGCTCTTGTAGCTCAGCCCGCCGTCGGACTTCACCTTCCATTCGTAGCCAGTGGTCGGGTTGGTTTCCAGATTGAAAACGAACTGTTCGCCGATCGGGACGGAGCCTTTGAGGACTGCCATGGCTGGGAATCACCACCGATAAAGAAAACTGTTGTCTCGGCGGGCGGAGGCACAAGGCTATTATGATACCTCCGTCGCGCCGATTTAAAAAAGATAGTGTGATGCTTGGGCTATCAGCTTTTGACTACCATCGTTGCGCATTTCGACATCCGTGTCAGGGAATCGGATACGCTTCCTAGCAGCATCCTGGAGACTCCCTTGCGGTTGCGCGATCCGCACACGACGAAATCATAGCTGCGAGACAAGGATGCGATGTCTCTGGCTGCATGGCCTACGGTCACCTTGAACTTGATATCAACCCCGGCTTCGTCGGCCATGGATCTGACGTTGGAGAACACGTCTCTTGCCATGACGTCGACTTCTCTGAGGGAATAGAACGAAGGACTCAGCTTGAAGCCGATTTCCTTCACGTACACCGCGGTTATGCTCCTGTTCGATTCTTTGGCCATCGATATGGCCTTCCGTACCGCCGGAATGCTCGATTTGGTTCCGTCGACCGCTAGGAGGATTTTCTCGCCCATCTCGCATCACTATGTAGAAATTTGAGTATGGAATATTAAAAACATTCATCTTTGAATGAATTTTTATTGTAATCGCAATAAAAATGAATTAAAATCAATAAAAAATCTATCGGCGACTCCGATGAGGCATGCGACGCGTTCTGTATACTTGTCTTTTCGCCAATCTCATATACCAAGCGTGTTTACTCTTGGCCAAGGGAATACCATGGCAGAGATCGGAGAATGCATGAAGACGATTTCCACCGCGGAGGGGGACGTCTGTGTATACAGCCTCAGGGAGCTGGAGTCGAAAGGCATAATCAAGAACCTGTCCAAGATGCCGTACAGCATCAAGGTCATCGTCGAATCCATGCTGAGGCAGAGGGACGGAAAGCTCGTGACCGACGAGGACGTCATCACGGCGGCATCCTGGAATCCGACCGAGAACACGGACCGCGACATACCCTGGATACCTGCCAGGGTTCTGCTCCAGGACCTCACCGGCGGAGCCGCGGTCGCGGATCTGGCATCCATGAGGGACGCCGTTGCGGCCATGGGCAAAGACCCCGAGCTCATCAACCCGCTCGTTCCTGTCGATCTGGTCATCGACCACTCCGTGAACACCGATTTCGCCGGAAGGGACGATGCAAAGGAGCTCAACGAGAAGCTCGACTTCGAGAGGAACCAGGAGAGGTACGCCCTCTTCAAATGGGCCCAGAGGTCCTTCAAGAACTTCCGCGCGGTGCCTCCCGGGAACGGAATCTGCCATCAGGTCAACCTCGAGTACCTCTCTCCTCTCGTCCACGTGAAGGAGAAGGACGGGAAGAAGATCGCTTATCCGGATTCCTGCTTCGGAACCGACTCGCACACCACCCAGATCGACGGATTGGGAGTCGTGGGATGGGGAGTCGGAGGAATAGAGGCGGAGGCCGTCATGGTCGGCCAGCCCAGCTACATGAAGCTGCCCGACGTCATCGGATTCAGGCTCACCGGAGAGCTCAGACCCGGCATCACCGCCACCGACCTGGTCCTCACCGTAGTCCAGATGCTCAGGAAGAAGGGAGTCGTAGGAAAGTTCGTCGAGTTCTACGGACCCGGGTACAAGAACCTCGATCTCGCTGACAGGGCGACCATCGCCAACATGGGACCCGAGTACGGAGCTACCATGGGATTCTTCCCCGTCGACGAGAAGACGATCGAGTATCTGAAGCTCAGCGGAAGGGACCTGGACCACATCGACACCGTCGAGAAATACATGAAGGAGCAGACGATGTGGTACGACGGCGAGCCCGAGTACACCGACGGAATCGAGCTGGATCTCGCCACAGTCGAGCCCTGCCTAGCCGGCCACAAGAGGCCCCAGGACAGGATCCTCCTCTCCGAGATGAAGGAGAAGTTCGCCGAGACCCTCACCGCCCTGGGCGTCGAGGAGCAGAAGAAGCCTGTCGCGGGAGAGCTCGGAGACGGTTCGCTCGTCATCGCTTCCATCACCTCCTGTACCAACACGGCCAATCCGTCCGTGATGATCGCCGCCGGTCTGGTCGCGAAGAAGGCCGCCGAGCTCGGACTCAAGCCTAAGGATTACGTCAAGACATCGCTGGCGCCCGGTTCCAGGGTCGTCACCGAGTACCTCAGGAACTCCGGGCTGCTCGTTTATCTCGAGAAGCTGGGATTCCAGGTCTGCGGATACGGATGCATGACCTGCATAGGGAACTCCGGACCCCTGTCCGATGCTGTCAGCAACTCCATCAGGGCCAACGATCTTGTTGTCGCCGCCGTCGCATCCAGCAACAGGAACTTCGAGGGCCGTATCCATCCGCTCGTCAGGGCCAACTACCTCGCCTCGCCCCCTCTCGTCGTGGCCTTCGCCATCGCAGGAAGGGTCGACATCGACATGGACAAGGAGCCTCTGGCTGTCGTCGACGGCAAGGAGGTCTACCTCAAGGACATCTGGCCCGCGGACTGGGAGATCGAGAAGCTCGTCGATGAATATGTCACCAGGAGCACCTTCGTCTCGAAGTACAAGAACATCTTCAAGGGATCCGAGAGGTGGGACGCCGTCAAGTGCAACGATTCTCCTCTCTTCTCCTGGGACGAGAACTCCACATACATCAGGAACCCTCCGTTCTTCGACGACATCTTCGAGGAGCCCGAGATAAAGAGCATAAGCAGGGCCAGGTGCCTCGCCAAGCTCGGAGATTCTATCACAACCGACCACATCTCGCCCGCAGGAGCATTCGCCGCCGACTCGGACGCAGGAAGGTACCTCCTTTCCAAAGGCGTGAAGAAGGAGGATTTCAACTCCTACGGTTCCAGAAGGGCCAACCACGAGGTCATGGTCCGCGGAACCTTCGCCAACGTCAGGCTGAAGAACCAGCTCGTCCCCGGAACCGAGGGAAGCAGGTCCGTTTATCTCCCCGACGGCTCCGTAGACACCATATTCGAGACCTCCCGCAAGTACGAGGAGGACATGACCCCCCTGATCGTCCTCGCCGGAAAGGAGTACGGGACCGGAAGCTCCAGGGACTGGGCAGCGAAAGGACCCCTCCTCCTCGGAGTGAAGGCGGTCATCGCGGAGTCCTTTGAGAGGATCCACAGGTCCAACCTGGTCGGAATGGGGATCGTCCCGCTGCAGTTCCTGCCCGGACAGAACTGCGAGACCCTCCGTCTGGATGGTGCTGAGACATTCGACATCGACCTGGAGGACCTCGAGCCCAAGGGAACCGTCAGGGTCACCGCATACAAGAACGGCAAGAAGCTGGAGTTCGACACCATCTGCAGGGTGGACATCGACGCCGAGATCGAGTACATCGCGAACGGCGGGATCCTCCAGTACGTCCTTAGAAGGATGGCCGAGTAAACGCGAGACATCGCCGGAGGGGACCTTCCCTTCCGGCTTTTTTGTTTGATTAATCAGAGAGTCGGCCTCTTAGACCTCTTCACCAGCATGTAGAGGAACAGCGGGCTTCCGATTACCGCTGTGAGCACTCCGACAGGCACCCCTGTGGATCCCAGCACCCTGCACAGGCAGTCGCATATCACCAGGAACATCCCTCCGAAGGCGGCGGAAGCTGGTAGTAGGAACCTGTTGTCGGAGCCTATCAGCACCCTCACCATCTGAGGTGCGACCAGTCCGACGAATCCGATGACTCCGGTGAAGCTGACAGCCACGGCGGTCATGAACGAGACCACCACGAGGCAGATGATCCTGGTCCTCCAAGGGTCCGTACCCATGGTGACGGCAGGCTTGTCTCCAACGGACAGAAGGTTCAGGTCCACCCTGTAGCTATAGAGGATGAGCCCGCATACCAGCACCACGACAGCCACGATGACGACGTCGGACAAGGTGCATTCGCCCAGCGAACCGAGCTGCCACAGGTACAGCCTTTGCATCTGCTGAGGGGTCGCGATGACCTTCAGCATCTGCGTCAGGGCGCTGAACATGTACATCACGCCGATTCCGATGAGGATCATGGTCGTCGAGGTGATCTTCTTGAACACCGACATCCCCAGGATGAGGAACGCGGGGATCAGAGCGAACACGAAGGCGTTTGCCATCAGCCCTACGCTTCCGGATATGGGTATGATGCTCACCCCTAGGACGACGAACAGGGAAGCCCCCATGGAAGCCCCTGAGGACACTCCCGTCGTGTAAGGGTCGGCCAGAGGGTTATGGAGCATGCTCTGCATTACGGCTCCGGCTATGGCCAATCCCGAGCCCACGACGACAGCCATAAGCCCGCGGGGTATCCTCTGCGTGAAAACCACCCTCTCCGGGATGGAGTCGCAGGGCCCGTAGGTGAAGTAGTCGTAGATTATCTCTAGTCCGCGAACCAGGTCCACATCGTATTTTCCTATCCCTATCGACAGGAACGCCATGATGGCGGCGATCGCCGCGAACAGGATGGTGATACGGATCTTGAGCTTGGTATAGCTCTTGTACCGCTCGGCTCCGTCCGCTCCTTTGAGGCGGCTGACGATCCTGTCTGCGAACATTCACCACGACCCCCTGAACTGGCTGTTCTTCTTGATTATTAGATAGAGGAAGACCGGCGCTCCTAGGAGCGATATGACGGTCCCGACCGGAACCAGGTCGCCTGTGCATAGACGAGCCGCCGAATCTGCGCAGAGGAGCAGCAGGGCGCCTCCCACGAGCGAGGCCGGGAGGACGTAGCGGTTGTCGCTACCTATTATCGATCTGACTATGTGAGGCGCTATCAGCCCTACGAATCCGATGATACCGACGAAGGACACCACGGACATGGTCATCAGAGCGAGGAGGCACATGGTGACAAGCCTGAACCTGTCAGCATCGACGCCCATGGTCTTCGCGCTGTCCTCTCCCAGGGTAAGGACGTTGAACTTCCAGGAGACGGCATAGAGGGCGATCGCGCCGACAGCCATCATCCCAGCCATGAACGGGAACATGCTCCAAGTGACGTTCTCGATGCTCCCGATCTCCCAAAGGTACGCCGCCTGGATGGACTCCTCCTCTGCTGTCATGTAGACGAGGGTGGAGAGCGATCCGAAGAACTGGGATATGGCCACTCCCACCAGGATGAGGGTCACAGGAGTCATCTTGATCGTCTTCGACAGCATCAGGACCACGACGACCGGCATCATTCCGAAGATGAATGCGTTGAAAGTCACTCCGTAGATCCCTATGCTGGAGCCGAGGGAGAATCCCATTATGATGGCCAGCGTGGCTCCGAATCCCGCTCCCGAAGAAATACCTAGGGTATAGGGAGATGCCAAGGGATTGTTCATCAGGCTCTGGACTGCTGCGCCGCATATAGCCAAGGTGGCTCCTGCGACACAGGCTATGGCTATCCTGGGAAGCCTTACGGAGACGAGGACGTAGTCGTCCCACCATTCGTCCGTTCCGAAGGAGTAGGTGGCTCCGCACAGGTGGTCCCAGATGATCCCGGGGATGCTTAGAGGATCGATGTGCCTTCCTCCCAGGGATCCGGAGATGCAGACGACCGCCACGAGCGCGACGAGCATGACGAGTATGAACATGGCCTTCTTGGCCAAGGAGGCGTTGTACTCCTCCACGACGCGTATTCCGTCCTCGTCCTCGACGTACTCCATGGGGTCGGATTATTCCTCCAATCGTATTTATACGAAATTGTCAATCGACGGTCCATGGGAAATCTGGACTTGGAGATCAAGGACCTCGGATTCGGCTATAGCGAAGCTTCCAAGGTGCTGGACGGGATTTCCCTCCAGGTTTCGGGCCCTCAGCTCATATCGATCATCGGTCCCAACGGCGTGGGGAAGTCTACGTTGATCTACTGTCTTAACAAGATTCTTTCCCCAACCGACGGTACCGTCCTCATCGATGGTAAGGATGTCACCACCATATCGGTCAAGGAGCTTGCCAAGACCATGGGGTTCGTCCCTCACGCCACCAGCGACGTGTTCCCCATGACCGTGATGGACACCGTCCTCATGGGAAGGCATCCCCATTCCGGGAGGAAGATAACCGATAAGGATGTCCAGGAGGCGTATGCCATCCTCAAGACCTTTAACATCGAACAGTTCGCCATGCGCCAGTTCGACGAGCTCTCCGCGGGACAGCATCAGAAGGTCGTTCTCGCCAGGGGGTTGGCACAGAAGCCAAAGATCCTCCTTCTGGACGAGCCCACATCCAATCTCGATATCAAGCACCAGATGGACGTCACCCGCATCCTCAAGGAGCTCTCGGAACAGGAAGGAATGACTGTTATAATGATCAGCCACGACCTGAACATCGCCGCGAGGTATTCTGACTATGTGATCATGATGTACGACAAGCGCATCTATCGTCTGGGAACTCCGAGCGATGTCATCACGGAAGAGAACATCAGAGAGGTCTACAAGGTCGAATCCAAGGTCATAGAGGACGATGGAAGGCCTTATGTGATCCTCAAAGACCCCGATTTCCACCCTGGAGCGCTAGACCAAAGGTCCATATGCTCCAGATGATGATAGATATGCGCTAAAGTATATACATATTGGATGTTTAATCCGACTTATGGCTAGCAGCAATACTAAGCTCATCGCAGTAGCTCTAGTTGCGATCATTGCCATCGCCGCGATCGCAGTATTCTTCATGCTCAACAACGGCGACAACAACAAGAAGGACGATTCGTGGCAGAAAGACGTCACGGGCCGTCTCCAAGTATACGGCAATGCCAACGGCGACGACTACATCAACGATGATGATTTGAAAGCCATCGATTCGTTCATCTCGAGCGGATCCTGGGACAAGACGAAATATCTTTACGCCGACGCTAACGGAGACGGGAAGATAACCAGTGAGGACCGCGCTATGGTCGAGAAGATGATAGCAGGCGAGTCTGTGGATGTAAGGTATGTTAACGGGAACGGCGACATCAAGACCGCGCATTACCCCGTCACCGGCCTCGTTGTCGGAGGAACCGCCGTCCACCCCGTCATCAACGCCACCGGCGCCTATGACAAGGCCGTCGCCCTGACCGGAAAGTCTGGTTCAGTGGACGAGAACCTCAACAAGAAAACTTACAATCTCCCTTCCGTCGGAGCCAAGGCATATTCCCTCAACGTGGACGAGCTTTCCAAATACCCCACCGTCAACGCCGTGTTCACCCTGAACACCAGCGTCTACGATAGCATCGAGACCGTTCTCGAGCCTATAGAGGGGATCTCCTGCATTAGGATCAACCCTGACGACAGCGACAGGTCCACCCAGACCTTCCTGCTCGTCGGATTCCTCACCGGGCACTCCGACCAGGCGGCGAAGATCGTCGCTTTCTACGACAAGTACAACAAGGTCATCGCTGACAACGTCGCGAAGATCAAGAACCAGAAGACGACCCTCTCGATGTACTCTTACAGCATGTGCGGAACCGACTACTATCTCACGAAGAACACCGTGGCAGCCGGAGCCAAGAACCTGTCCGACTTCACCGACAACACCAAGAAGATCAAGGACAACCCGGAATGGGCCGCCGACGAGAAGTACCAGGCGGAGTACATAATCCAGTACAACGGCCTGGACATGATCTGGAACCCCACGGCCGACGAGATGAAGGAGGAGTTCGAGTACTACGGACAGTACTACACCCTCATGAAGGCCTATCCCGAAAACTACGTCGTCATCAACAAGGACATGCCCGACATCGCCAGGACCGCGTACGTCGCCCAGGTCCTGTACCCCGACGTGTTCGGAGCCGACTTCGGAGACAAGCTCTACAAGGAGCTCGTCAGCGTGTTCTACCC
>JAEEGK010003493.1_pt1 | contig 39058 bp, 52 predicted proteins | sample 8958771 | NCBI WGS metagenome assembly JAEEGK01 (sample SAMN16246547, study PRJNA631951) | gut metagenome | biome: gut microbiome; feature: rumen; material: SC-attached | host: Bos | place: Iran: Karaj | collected 2018-10
GTCGTGTTTTGGATAAAATCTCTTTACAAATTCGTCGTCTTTATATAGGTCAATATAGTCACAGTTTGTCGCTACATAAATATCGTTAAAAATGGCTTCAGGAACATCTCCTGGTTTCATATTACTTAACACTTCTAATACAGGTTTTTTCTCTTGTTGAGATGCATAAATGTAGGATGAATATTTTGGATTACGATATAAGTCAAATACTCCATGAGGACATAAATGATCTCCTGAACCAAAATCAACATGACTGTGGTAATCTAAGAAACACCAACCAATTGCTCCAAGGGTATTATCGTATTTCAAATTATCATCAATTACCTTTGCGTGTCTTAATGCAACTTCAACTCGCTTTTGTTCGTCGCTAGTTGCCTTAACTGGATCCATATGACCCATGTATTCGGTAATTAGTAATGGATGATTTTGAGTCTTAATTGTTTTAGGTTTTGATAAACCAATATTTAGTGAATCACAAACGAAATCGTTGTATCCGTAAATATCTTCTAAAAGTTCACTATTTTTAAAGTTTCTAACACCAATTGTTTGACGATATTTATCCAAATTATGCGCGATTTCATTGGTTTTTTCGTATAATTCGTGATCATCAACTGACTCATCAATACGAACTCCGTGAGCGATTACACATGGATGGTTTCTTTCTTTAAGTACCATTCTTCGAGTGTTTTCAACGCACTCTTTTCTCCATGTTTCGCTTTGTCCAATGTGCTGCCAACCTGGAATTTCATTAACAACAAGCAAACCAAGTTCATCACATTTATTTAAGAAATGCTCGCTTTGAGAATAATGGCTTGTTCTGACGACATTAACCCCTAGCTCATTCTTAAGAATGAGAGCATCATCCTCTTGGAGTGATTTAGATGCTGCGTATCCCATGTATGGATAGCCTTGATGCCTGTTTAAACCAACTAATTTAACTTTCTTTCCATTTAAGAAGAAACCTTGGTTAGTGAATTTTGTTTCTCTAAATGCAAAGCGATTTTCGTACTCTTCTGTCTCGCCATTTAAAGTAACGATTGTACGAAGTTTATATAAAGTTGGATTGTCTAAATCCCACAATTTAAAGTCTTCAAGTTTATAAGAATTACCAGAAAAACGTGCTTTTTCCCGATTATTTTCATCAAATACTACGTTTTCTACGGTTATTTCGTCTTTTCCGTTTACATCATAAATAACATCAATGTTCCCGTTTAAGTCCCCATAAATATAGAAGTTATTTAAGTATGTTGGAAGATGTGATTCTAGCCAAACTTCTCTATAGATTCCTGAGAAGGTTAAGTAGTCAATTGCAAATCCAAATGGAGGGTAATCTTTATTTTCTCTAGAATCAATTATCATCACTAAACGGTTATTGGATTTCTTAATATACTTTGTAATATCAATATCTACTGGTAAATAGCCTGAATAGAATTGGCCCAGTTTCTCTCCGTTAAGATAAATGTCCGCGAGAAACATAAATCCCTCAAAATGGAGGACATAAACTCGGTTCTCGTTATAGTTATCTACGTCAAATAGCTTCTCGTAAGTGAAAATTCCCTGATAGCTTTTCTCAGAAAAGTAGTTATAAGGGATTTCTACGGGGTTATGAGGGATGTTTACCTCGCTTGCCTCTAATTTATCGAGCTTAGTTAAATACGCGTCTTTAAAGCCTTTTATAAAGGACCAAGAGAAGTTTAGAGATTGTTTCATATCATTCACCTACAGATAACATATCTATTTTACTATCGTTTTAAGCATCAAAAAAGAGGAACCGGAGTTCCCCTTTGTTTGTAAGTGTTAATTATTTAACAAATTCAACAATAACCTTTTGGGCATTGTCACCGAGACGGACGCCTGCTTTAATAGCGCGTGTATATCCACCATTTCTTTCCTTATATTGTGGGGCAAGTTCACTAAATAATTTAACGACTGCTTCACCGTTTTTAAGGACAGCGGCGGCTTGTCTACGGGCGTGTAAATCTCCGCGTTTACCAAGTGTAATCATGTGGTCTGCTAAAGATTTGAGTTCTTTAACCATACCAGATGTAACGGTAATTCTTTCGTGAATAACTAAGTCTGTCACTAAAGTGCGAAGTTTGTTTTCGTGTTTTTGTTTGGTATAACCAGCTTTAAATCTAACACCAGCTTTACCATGTACGTTTTTTCTACCTTGTGCTGCCATAATTATTCTCCTGGAGCGACTTCACGGAATGAGAGGCCATTTTCAGCAAGTTTTTCCTTAACTTCTTTAAGGGATTTCTTACCAAGGTTTCTAACCTTCATCATTTCTTCTTCAGTCTTTTGTGTAAGTTCTGCAACTGTTGAAATTGCGGCTCTCTTTAAGCAGTTATAGCTACGAACTGAGAGATCAAGTTCTTCAATTGGCATAACTTCAAATTTATTTTCTTCAACTTTTTCTTCTTCCTTGATCATATTGAGATCTTCAACTGTCTTTTCAAGGTCGACAAATGGAGTAAGGTTAGTTACTAACATTTGAGCGGCTAAAGCGACTGCTGCTTGTGGAAGAATTGAACCATTTGTCCAAACTTCAAGGGTGAGTTTATCAAATCTTGAATCGTGACCAACACGGGCTGGTTCTACTGCGTAGGATGCACGTGTAACTGGTGAATAGTTGGAGTCGGTTACAATGTAACCTAATTGTTCAACTGCAATCTTTCCTTTGAGTTGTTTGTTGTTTTCTGCGGTCATATAACCACGGCTTTTACGGAGGTAAACAGTCATGTTAAGTGAACCACCTTCAACAACGTGAGCAATCTCAACGTCTGGATTGACGACTTTAACAAAAGCTGGAAGCTCTAAATCAGATGCTTTAACAACTTTTGGTCCGACTACTGAAACAGTAATCTTCTTATCTTCTTTGGATTCATCATCGACGACGAAGATGATATCGCGAAGATTTAAAATGATTGTGGTAACGTCTTCTTCAATACCTTTAAGTGCAGAGAATTCGTGTTGTGCGCCTTCAATAACGACACCACAAACTGCTGCGCCTGGAAGTGAAGAAAGAAGAATTCTTCTAAGGGAGTTACCAATTGTTAAACCATAACCTCTTTCGAGTGGTTCAATAACGAACTTTCCATAATTATCAGTTGCGTCGATTTGAGCAACTTTGAATTCTGAACGTTCAAATGGTTTTGCAAGATTTGCCATTATTATCTCCTCCTACGATTAGCCTCTTGGGCGTTTTGGTGGGCGGCATCCGTTGTGTGGTACTGGTGTTGAATCAGTAATTGATGTAACGGTTAAGCCAACGTTAGCTAAAGCACGGACTGCGCCTTCTCTACCGCTACCTGGACCTTTAACATCAACATCAACGGTACGAATACCTTGATCAAATGCAACTTTACCAGCTGCTTCACCGGCTAATTGAGCTGCAAAAGGTGTAGATTTTTTAGCACCTTTGAAGCCTAATGCACCAGCACTTGACCATGAGATGACATTACCTGCCTCGTCTGAAATAGTGACGATTGTGTTATTAAAGGTGCTATGAATGTGTGCGACACCCTTAGTAAATGAACGTTTAATTTTCTTTTTACGGGCTGTTGTTTTAGTTGCCATTGTTCATAACTCCTTTCATTAACCTTGTGATGCGACTTTCTTGTTCGCAATTGTTTTACGTTTACCTTTACGGGTACGAGCGTTTGTACGTGTTCTTTGACCACGGACTGGAAGACCATGTCTATGTCTAATTCCACGGTAACAACCGATTTCGCTTAAACGTTTAATGTTAAGGGCGGTTTCTCTACGAAGATCACCTTCAACATGATATTTACCGATTTCGTTACGTAAAGCTGCTAATTGATCATCGGTTAAATCTTTAACGCGAATATCTTCGCTAACTTTTGCACCTTTACAGATCTTCTTTGCAGTTGTATCGCCAATACCATAAATATAGGTAAGTGAAACAACTACTCTTTTTTCATTAGGGATGTCTACACCGACTATACGTGCCATGTTTCTAATATCCTCCTAATAAATTAACCTTGGCGTTGTTTGTGCTTTGGGTTTTCACAAATGACCATGACTTTGCCATGTCTTTTGATAACTCTGCACTTTTCGCAAATAGGTTTGACTGAAGGTCTTACTTTCATTTTTGTTTCTCCTTCTGTAGCCTTCTGCTACTTTTTTAGTTTTTGTATCGATATGTGATACGCCCACGTGTTAAATCATAAGGTGACATTTCGACCATAACTCTATCGCCTGGTAAGATGCGGATGTAATGCATGCGGATTTTACCAGAAACGTGGGCAAGAATTACGATTCCGTTTTCGAGCTTAACTCTAAACATAGTGTTAGGTAAAGTTTCGATAACAGTAGCTTCCACCTCGATGACTCCATCTTTTGCCATTAAGTCTTTTCCTCCTAGATTTTAGTTAGAATTTCATATCCATCTTTAGTAATAACGATGGAATTTTCATAATGGCTAGATAACTTGCCATCTTTCATTTTTGCGGTCCAACCGTCCTTAAGGACGCGAACTGCGAAATGACCTTCTGCAACCATGGGTTCGATTGCAAGTGTCATTCCCTCTTTTAGAACCGGCCCGCTTCCGGCTGATCCATAATTTGGAATGTAAGGATCTTCGTGTAACACTGATCCTACTCCATGTCCTGTATATTCACGAGGGAGAGAATATCCGTGAGATTCGCAATACTCTTGTATCGCGTGACTCACATCGCCTAAGTGGGCACCAGGACGAGCATGTTTAACGCCTTCAAAGAAACTTTCTTCAGTTACTTTAATAAGACGTAATGCTTTTTCTGAACAAATCCCGACTGGGTAAGTTCTACAAGCATCGCCTACGTATCCGTTTAAGGTTGCACCGACATCAACTGAAACAATGTCCCCGTCACGGAGAATCCTTCGAGGTGAAGGAATCCCGTGAACAAGTTCATCGTTAACACTGACGCAGACTGCACCAGGATAACCATAGTAATTAAGAAATGTAGGAGTTGCGCCATTCTCACGAATGATTTTCTCACACATATCTGCGATTTCTTGAGTGGAGATACCTGGAACGATTTTGTCTTTAATGCCTTCGAAGACCAAAGCGACAACACGTCCAGCTTTCTTCATTAATTCGATTTCGCGCTGAGATTTAATAATAATCAAGGCTTATTCTCCAAGGTAAGCTAATAGCTTAGGTGTAAGTTCAGCGGAACTAGTTCCGTCGAATTCTTTAAGCAAACCCTTCTTAGCATAGAAATCTAATAAAGGTTTAGTTTGCTTGTGATAAGCGTCAAGTCTAACATTTAAGGCTTCTTCATTATCATCTGGGCGTTGAACAAGTTCACCACCACAAATATCACAAACGCCATCTACTTTCGGTTTGATATTAATAACGTGATATGGAGCACCGCATTTTTTACAAACACGTCTACCGCATATACGTCTCACCAATTCTTCTTTTGGAGTTTCAATATCAATAACGTGGGTGATTTCTCGACCAATTTCCTTAGTCATAACTTCTAAAGCTTCTGCTTGAGGAATGGTACGTGGGAAACCATCTAATAAATAACCTTTTGCACAATCACTCTTGCTAAGTCTTTCCTTAACAAGACCAATTGTGACGTCATCTGGGACTAAGTGACCATCGTTAATATAACTTGCGGCTAATTTACCAAGAGGAGTGCCTTCTTTAATGGCCTCTCTAAACATATCTCCTGTGGAGATGTGTGGAATCTCTAAGGCTGAAATTAACTTTTTGGCTTGAGTACCTTTGCCTGCCCCTGGTGGGCCCATCAAGATTATATTAAGCATAAGTTTTTAGTCCCTTCCGGCTGTTGCCTGGACCTCGTCGAATGTCTTACCAGCAAGTAAGCCATTAACTTGGTCATTAAGTTCGAGTGAGACACCGACAGCAATGATAAGTCCAGTACCACCAATGGCTAAGGAACTATTTGCGCCGAATAAGCCAGATAAGCTAAGTACGACTGGTAACGCAGCGATGAATGTGAGTGCGAGTGCACCGATACATGTAACGCGGTTAACAACTTTCTTAACGTATCTTTCTGTCTCATTACCTGGTCTAACGCCAGGAATATAACTACCGTTTTTACGGAAGTTTTCTGCTAATTGTTCTGGATCAATTTGAAGTGTTGCATAGAAGAAGGCAAATAACATGATGAGGGTAATATAAATTAATAATCCCCAAGGCATTTTCCAACTTCCCATGTCATACATTTCAGTGTAAGAGAATATCTTAAGCCAGTTTGGAGTATCGCTTGAGATAAACGAAGCAATAACAGTAGGAGTCATCATAATTGATGAAGCAAAGATGACAGGAATAACACCAGCTGAGTTTACCTTAATAGGTAAGAAGCTAGCACGGCTCATGGCCGCTGTTTGTCCGCCAGATTTACCAGTGTGTTGAACTGGAATCTTTCTTTTTGCAAGTTCAATAAAGACAACGAATGCTAAGATAAGAACGAAGGCTAAGATATAAAGAAGGAATAAGATCCAACCTTTAATAACTAAAGGTGGTTCTTTATAAACTTCACCTGTTCCTACCCAAGTAGTGAATGCAGTTTTGATCTTGTTTGGAAGACCTCTAACGATACCTGCGAAGATAACCATAGAGATACCATTTCCAAGACCTTTGTCTGTGATTTGGTCACCAAGCCACATGACTGTCATTGCACCTGCTAACATAATTGTTACTATGTAAGCATATGTCCAGAAACCTGGATTGTTGACTGTGACATATTCACCATTTTCCATGGTTTTAATAATGCCATAAGCCTGAACTGCTCCTAACATAAGGGTGAGATAACGAGTAGCCATCTCTGTTTTCTTTCTACCATATTGACCTTGTTTTGATAACTCGGTTAAGGCAGGAAGAACGTCCTTAGATAATAATTGAATAATAATTTGAGCAGTAATGTATGGAGATACACCGAGTGCGAAGATTGAGAATGACTCAAGAGCTCCACCGCCCAACATATCCATGAGGGCAACCGCACTGGCGCTATTCATAGCATTGCCAAGTTCTTCACCAACGGTGACACCTGGGACTGTAATCGCCGCGCCAATACGAATAACAAGGAAAATCATGATTGTAAACATGATACGAGTCATGATTTCTTTGTTTTTGAGTATAGAGGCGATTTTTTTCATACTTAAATTTCCTCGCAAGTGCCACCAAGTTTTTCGATAGCTTCTTTAGCGGAAGCTGAGAACTTGGTTGCTTTGACTGTTAATTTAACAGTGAGTTCTCCATTTCCTAAGATTTTGACACCATCAAATTCTTTTTTGACAAGTCCTGATTCAACTAAAAGTGTTGGATCAACGACTGTGCCTTCTTTGAATTTGTTTAAGGAGCCAACATTAACTATAGCATACTCTTTACGAGCGCCATTGGTAAAACCAAATTTTGGAAGTCTACGGTAAAGAGGGGTTTGACCACCTTCAAATCCTGGAGCTTTTCCACCACCAGATCTTGATTTTTGGCCTTTATTACCTGTACCGGAGTTTTTTCCATTGCCGGAGCCCATGCCACGGCCTTTTCTAAATCCAGCAGTTTTTGCGCCTTCAACGTTTTTGAGTTCATTTAATTTCATCTTAAATTTCCTCCTTATTCAGCTTTAGCACGAAGTGCTTGGACTTGTTTATATGATTTAAGATTGCTTAAACCATTGTGTGTTGCACGGATAATGTTAATAGGTGCACGTGATCCATAAACTTTACTTGTAACGTTACGGATTCCAGCAAGCTCTAAGATAGCTCTGACAGGACCACCGGCAATAATACCAGTGCCTTCTGGAGCTGGTTTAAGGAATACTTGGCATGCTCCGAATTTACCAATAATTTCGTGAGCAAGTGTTCCACCCTTAACGATGTGGAGTTCATAAGTATTTCTCTTTGCAGCTTCAAGAGCTTTCTTGATTGCATCTGGAACTTCAGCAGCCTTACCTGTACCGAATCCATATTTACCTTTTTTGTTTCCGATAACTACTAAAGCGGAGAATCTCATTCTACGACCACCCTTGACGGTCTTAGCAATTCTGTTAATTTCGACAACGGTTTCTTCGTATTCTTTTGGTTCTTCTGCTCTTGGGCGACGATCACCGCGTGGGCCTTTACCATGTGGACGATCACCATGTGGGCGTTGTCCTTGTGGGCGTGGACCGCGAGCTGGTCTATCACCATTTTGTTGTTCTTTTGGAGCAACTTCAGCTTTTTCTGCAGGTGTTGCAGTAGCTTCGACTTTTAATTCTTCTGCCATCGCTATATCCTCCATTAGAACTCTAATCCGCCTTCACGAGCAGCGTCTGCTAAAGCAGCGACGCGGCCATGGTAGAGATAACCACCACGATCGAAGACGACATTTTTAATTTTTAATGCAAGTGCTTTTTCAGCAATTGCTGCACCAACTTGTTTTGCAGCTTCAACATTGGAGCCGTTTTCAAGTTTTAATTGAACTGAAGATGCTGAGCAGAGTGTAACTCTCTTAACATCATCAATAATTTGTGCCTCAATGTGTTTATTTGAACGGAAAACACATAAACGTGGGCATTCGGCGGTACCGGAAATTTTGGCTCTAACACGAGCATGTTTTCTTTCACGAATAACGTTTTTGCTAACTTTGTTAATCATTTACCAAATCTCCTTTCCTATTTACCTGCTGCTGCAGCACGTTTACCTTCCTTACGGATGATGTGTTCGCCTTTGTACATGACACCTTTACCATTATATGGTTCTGGTTCTCTTGTACCACGAATGAGGGCTGCTGTTTGACCAACTGCTTGTTTTGAGATACCTTCAACAATAATGTTGTTGGCGTCTTTACAAGAAATTTTAACAGTTGGTTCTGGTTTGATTACGATTTCATGGGAGTAACCAACGTTCATAACGATGTTTTCGCCTCTCATGGCTGCTCTATAACCAATACCAACGATTGTAAGTTCCTTTTTGAAACCTTCTGTAACACCGGTGACAGCATCTGCTAAGTTAGCGCGAACTGTACCGTGTAATTGTTTGGTGTGTTTTAATTCATTTGCTCTAGAGCAATGAACTTCAGTTCCTTCAACCTTAACGGTGATAACACTTGGAACTTGAACGTTTAAGGTACCTTTTGGACCTGTAACTGTTGCAACGCCGTTTGCTTGGCTAATTGTAACTCCAGCTGGGAGATTGATAACTTTTAAACCTATTCTAGACATAATAATTACCAAACGTAAGCTAAGACTTCACCACCAACGCCTAAGGCGCGAGCTTGTTTGTCACTTACGACTCCTTTACTAGTAGAAATAATTGCGATTCCTAAACCATTTAAGACTTTTGGAAGTTTATCGCTTGCAGCGTGAATACGTAAGCCTGGTTTAGAAATTTTCTTTAAGCCAGAGATAACTCTTTGGCCATTAGCACCATATTTAAGAGTGATGCTAAGTTCTTTCTTTGTATCGCCAGAGACTTTGAATTCGGAGATAAATCCTTCTTCTAATAAAATCTTTGCGATTTCAACTTTCATTTTGCTAGATGGCATGCTGACGGAGGCATAACGTAATGCATTAGCGTTACGAATACGGGTGAGCATATCTGCAATTGGATCTGTCATCATATTGTTTTACCCTCCTATCAATTACCAACTTGATTTCTTCATGCCCGGAATTTCACCTTTGTAAGCTAATTCTCTTAAGCAAACACGGCATAAATGGAATTTTGAATAAACTGAATGAGGACGTCCGCAACGTTCACAACGAGTATATTCACGAACTTTGAATTTCTTTGGTCTTGCACATTTGACCTTCATACTGGTTTTTGCCATTGTAATTCGTCCTCCTTATTTATGGAATGGCATTCCTAATGCTTCAAGTAAAGCATAAGCTTCATCGTCTTTAAGTGCGGTTGTGACGATGACAATGTCCATACCTCTAATTTTTGTAACTTTATCGTAGTCAATTTCTGGGAACATTAATTGTTCTTTGACGCCTAAGGTGTAGTTACCATGTCCATCAAAGCTGTTCTTGCTAACACCACGGAAGTCTCTAACACGTGGGAGTGCGATAGAAACGAGTCTATCGAAGAATTCGTACATTCTCATACCACGTAAAGTGACTTTAACACCGATTGCTTGTCCTTCTCTTAACTTAAAGTTAGCGATTGACTTCTTAGCTTTGGTGATGATTGGGTGTTGACCAGTAATTGTGGCGATTTCTTTAACGACGGTATCAATTGCTTTTGCATCTTGAAGAGCGTCGCCAACACCGACGTTAATAACGATCTTTTCAAGTCTTGGAGCTTGCATAACTGAAGAGTAGTTGAACTTTTCAATTAAAGCTTTCTTGATTTCGTTATTGTATTTGTCTTGTAAACGTGTTGTTTCAGCTGGTTTTTTGTTACCATTTCCAGCTTTTTTAACTGGTTTTGCAGCTGGTTTTGGTTCTTCAACCTTAACTTCTGCTTCAACCTTTACTTCAGCTTTTGGAGCTGCAGGTTTCTTGGCTGGAGCTTTTGCTGCTGGGGCTTTTGTAGCAGTCTTCTTGACTGCTGCAGACTCTGCTGCAGGTTTCTTGGTTTCTGCCATACTCTACCTCCTAGTTAAGCTTAGAACCGGATTTCTTGGAGATACGGATTTTATTACCATCCTTATCAACTGCATAACCGACTCTACTTGCCTTTTTTGTCTTTGGATCAACGATAGCAACGTTGCTAGCATCGATTGGGACATACATTTCCACAATTGTACCTTCTGGGTTTTGTTGTGTTGGTTTTTGATGTTTCTTGTGTGTGTTAACGCCTTCAACGACAACTTTGTTAAGCTTTGGGTATACGGCTTGAACGATACCTTCTTTGCCTTTGTCTTTTCCTGCAATAACGACGACTTTATCACCTTTAACGATTTTCATGATATGTCCTCCTTATAATACTTCTGGAGCAAGGGAGACGATTTTCATAGCGCCTTCACCTTTTTCACGAAGTTCTCTTGCGACTGGGCCAAAGACACGTGTTCCAACTGGGTTACCATCGTTATCGATTAAGACAACTGCGTTGTCATCGAATGCGATTTGGCTACCATCTGGTCTATTAATAGCATGTTTTGTTCTAACAATAATGCCTTTAACGATGTCAGATTTGTGGACACGGCCATTTGGAACGGCTTCCTTGACAGCACAGGTAACGATATCACCAATGCTACAGGATTTACGGAATGAGCCTCCTTTAATATTGAAGACTCTGACTGAACGTGCGCCTGAGTTATCAGCGACGACTAAGTTAGTTTCTCTCTGAATCATATCCTAAGTCCTCCCTAATTATTCGGCTTCCTTTTCAGCCTTTTTAGCAGGAGCTTTCTTTGCTGCTGGCTTCTTTGCTGGAGCTTTCTTAGCAGCTGGTTTTTCTTCTGCTACTTTTTCTTCTACCTTAGGTTCTTCAACCTTTGGTTCTTCGACTACTGGAGTTTCGACTTTTTCTTCTGCTTTAATTTCTTCAGCTTGTTCTTCCATTAACTTTTCTGCTTCAAGAACTTCCTTAATGGATTCTTGGTGCTTCTTATCAATTGAGACTAAGCGGAATCTTTTTGTGGCAGAGAGAGGTCTGCAACCCATGATTGTGACAACGTCACCAACCTTGGCTTCGTTTCTTTCATCGTGCGCGTAATACTTATTAGAATATTTAATACGCTTTGCATATTTTGGGTGTCTCTTATGAGTTTCGACTTCAACAACAATAGTTTTGTTCATCTTATCGGAAACGACGACACCTTGAAGAGATGTTCTACGATTTCTTTCCATGGTCTACTCCTCCTATTTGATCCCGAGTTCTCTTTCGCGTTGAACCATGTAGGCTCTTGCGATATCTTTACGAACTCTTCTAACTTCTTCACCGTGTTCGAGTTGGCCAACGGCTTTTCTACGACGGAGATTGAATAATTCTTCTTTAAGAGAATAAATCTTTTGGTTAAGTTCTTCTGGAGACATTTCTCTAAATTCTTGGACCTTCATTATTTACCCTCCTTCTTGGCAACGACTCTGCACTTATTTGGAAGCTTATAAGCTGCTAAACGGAGTGCTTCGCGTGCGACACTTTCTTCTACACCGCCCATTTCAAACATAACTCTGTTTTTACGGACGACTGCAACCCATTGTTCTGGGTTACCTTTACCGGAACCCATACGGACTTCGGCTGGTTTCTTTGTTTTGGCAAGGTGTGGGAATATACGAATATAAACTTTACCTTCCTTTTTGGTGTAACGGCTTAAGACAATACGAGCTGCCTCGATTTGTCTATCGGTAATCCATGCGCCTGTTACTGCTTGAAGACCAAATTCACCGAAGGAAACTTCGTTTCCACCTTTTGAAAGGCCTTCGTATTTGATACCGTGTGGACGACGATATTTAACTCTCTTTGGTTGAAGCATATTATCTACCCTCCCTTACGGTTTCATCTGCGCTTTTCTTTGGCTCTGGTTTGGAAATCCAAACTTTGACACCTAAACGACCATAAGCTGTGACTGCCTCTGCATGTGCGAAGTCAACATTTGTGCGGAGAGTTGAAAGAGCAATTGTTCCTTCTTTATAACCTTCGCTACGGGCGATATCTGCACCACCGAGACGACCAGAGATTAAGGTCTTACATCCTTTAGCACCTGCTTTACGAACGCGTTGAATTGCTTTCTTTTGAGCAGTTCTGAAGGATGCACGGTTTTCAAGTTCAGTTGCGATCCATTGAGCGACTAATTGAGCATCAAGGTCTGGTTGTTTGACTTCGACTACGTCGAGTCTAACTTGTGAACCTTTTAACATCTTGGCAACTTCTTTTTTAAGACGGTTGATGTTAGCACCATCTTGGCCAATAACGACACCTGGTCTTGCGACGAACATCATAACGACGACTTCGTGACCTTTGTCATTTTTACGTCTTTCAATTTCAATATGAGAGACGAGAGCATCTTTTAATTCTTTGGTTAGATATTTTCTGACTTTGACATCTTCTAAGAGGAATTTGTGGAAGTCTTGATTGTTTGCAAACCAACGTGAATGCCAATCGCGGTTAATACCGACACGCATTCCTACTGGACTAACTTTTTGACCCATTTATACGTTCCTCCTTATCTTTCCTTCACCACAACAGTAATGTGTGATGCTCTTTTAACAAGTCCTGATGCGCTTCCTTTTGCTCTTGGAAGGTAGCGTTTCATTTTAATGCCGTCGCCTGCATAACATTCTGCGATGTAGAGTTTTTCTTCACTCATGCCGAAGTTGTTAATTGCATTTGCGGCTGCGGACTTAACTACTTTAGCGACAATTGGGGATGCTGCCTTATTAACATTTGATAAGATACCAAGTGCTTCGTTAACAGCTTTTCCTCTAATTAAATCTAAGACAAGGCGTGCTTTACGTGGTGTAACACGAACGTCTTTTGCAACAGCTTTAGCTGAAGTAACTGCTGGTTTAGCTGGTTTTTCTTCAACTTTCTTTGCTTCCTTTTTAGCTGGAGCTTTCTTTGCAGGTTCTGCTTTTTGAGCTTCAACCTTCTTTTCTGGCTCAGCTTTTGGAGCAGCAGGTTTCTTGGCTGGTGCTTTCTTTTCTGCAGCTGCTTTTGTGGTAGTAGCTTTCTTTGCAGTGGTTTTCTTTTCTTCTGCCATTTTATCTACCTCCCTTATTTCTTAGCGGCTGCTGCCTTATCTTCAGCATTGTTACCGTGGTGACCTTTGAAGGTTCTGGTTGGAGCAAACTCTCCGAGTTTGTGACCGACCATATCTTCGGTGACATAAACGGTAATGTGTTCGCGGCCATTGTAGACTGCGAATGTGTGTTCGACAAATGATGGGAAAATGGTCGAACGACGTGACCAAGTCTTAATGACTTCTTTTTTGTTTGCGGCGTTTAAAGCGTCAACTTTCTTAAGTAAGTAAGCATCAGCGAATGGGCCTTTTTTCAAACTACGTGACATAGACTATTTTCTCCTTTCTTATTTGTCGTTAATTCTACGAATTATTAATTTTGTAGAAGGTTGTTTATTTCTTCTTGTCTTGACGCCAAGTGCACGTTTACCCCATGGGGTTCTTGGTGCATCACGTCCGACAGGGGACTTACCTTCACCACCACCGTGTGGGTGGTCGTTAGGGTTCATAACGGAACCACGGACAGTTGGGCGTGTGCCTAACCAGCGTGTTTTTCCGGCTTTACCTTTGTTCACTAAGATGAAGTCTTCGTTTCCGACAACACCGATTGTTGCACGGCATTCTTTTAATACTTTTCTAACTTCACCTGAGGCGAGACGTAAGATGACGTATTTGCCTTCGGCACCAAGTACTTGAGCACTTGTACCAGCGGCACGACACATTTGTCCGCCTTTCTTTGGGAATAGCTCAACGTTATGAATGAATGTACCTTCCGGGATATTCATTAATGGAAGAGCATTACCAACTTTGATATCAACGTTTTCGCCAGAGACGATCTTGTCTCCAACTTTTAAGCCTTGTGGGGCAAGAATGTATCTCTTTTCGCCATCAGAGTAGACAACGAGAAGGATATTTGCGTTACGGTTTGGATCATATTCGACCGCTTTGATTGTTCCTACGATTCCATCTTTGTTTCTCTTGAAATCAATGACTCTATAACGACGTTTATGACCACCACCGATGTGACGGCAAGTAATGACACCTTGGTTATTACGTCCGCCAGTCTTGCTAAGTCTAACAGTTAGACTTTTTTCAGGAGTTGATTTGGTGATTTCGTCAAAGGTTAGATTTGTCATTGCTCTACGAGAAGGTGATGTAGGGCTGTAATTTCTAATTGACATTTTTAATTCTCCTATAATGTGTAAATCCTATTTCAGATTACTCTTTGAATAAGTCGATTGCTTGTCCTTCTGCGACAGTTACGACTGCTTTTTTGAAACCGGAGATTGTGCCTCTGTAACGGCCGCCTCTTGTGGTTTCTTTTGCAGGAACGTTAACAATGTTAACTGAGGTAACTTTGACACCAAAGATTTTTTCGAATGCCTTCTTAACGTCTGCGCGGTTAGCTTTCTTGCTAACGCGGACAGTTACCTTATTTTGTTCTTGCATGAGAGACATAGTTTTTTCGGTGATAACTGGTTCAACAATTATATCGAAATCATGGATGCTAGCTTTTTTGTTAGCTGCGACTTTCTTTTCTGCCATGTTACTTTGCCTCCTCTAAGTTTTCTTCGACAACCTTTAAGGTTGCTTTGTCTAAGACGATCTTATCGAAGTAGAGAAGATCGAAGACTGAGACATTGTCAACGCCTGTAAGAACGACATTAGCAATGTTGCTTCCGGCTCTGAAGAGATTTTCATTTTCCTCTGAGAGGACAACGAGAACTTTGCCAGTAGCTTTAAGATCTTTAAGTACTTTTACAAGTGCTTTTGTCTTTGGTTCAACTTCAAGTTTATCAACGACAATGAGATCTTTAACCATTGAGGACCATGCTGAGCGGAGTGCTAAGTTATGTTCCTTACGGTTTTGTTTAATCTTGTGGTTTTGTTCGCCTGTTGGGCCAAACACTGTTCCACCACCAACCCAGATTGGGGAGCGGGTAGAACCTGCACGGGCGCGGCCTGTGCCTTTTTGTCTCCATGGTTTTTTACCACCACCGCTTACTTCATCACGTTTCTTGGTTTTTGCAGTGTCTTGTCTCATATTTGCTTGATAGACAACAACTGCATCATGGATAGCTTGTGTGGCTTCCTTTTCACCAAAGACATGTGCTGAGACAGAAACGGTTGAGACTTCTTCGCCTGCTTGATTGAGAACTTTTAAGGTAATTTTCTTGTCTGCCATAATTATTCTCCTTCCTTAGCCTCGGCTGGGGCTTCTGCTGCTGGAGCTTCTTCAACTTTTGGTTGTTCTTCCACTTTAGCGGCTTCTGCTTCTGCCTTTGCGGCTTCTTCTGCGGCTTTCTTAGCAGCTTCTTCAGCGGCTTTTGCTTCTTCAGCGGCACGTCTAGCTTCTTCTTCAGCTGCTTTCTTTGCTGCTTCTTCGGCAATTCTTGCTTCTTCTGCTGCTCTTGCTTCTGCTTCAAGGTCGACTAATTCGGAAACCTTTTGTGGGTGACCGAGTTGTGTCTTGATGGCGCTTCTAATAAGAACTAATGATTTCTTTGCGCCTGGGACTGAACCCTTAATTAAGATGTAATTCTTTTCTGCATTTGATTCGATAACTAATTGGTTAAGGATTGTTGCAGATTGATTACCACTATGTCCGGCCATCTTTTTACCCGGGGTAATACGTTGAATAAGACCCATGTTAGCCATAGAACCTTGAGTTCTGTGCCAGCTGTGACCGTGTCCTTTGACACCGATTGTCATATTCCAACGTTTGATTGCACCAGTGTAACCATGACCTTTTGAGGTACCGACTACATCAACGACGTCGCCAGCTTTGAAGAGATCTGCGGTGATTTTATCGCCAACTTTATAATTAGCCATTTCATCGCCTTTAACTTCTGCAAGGACCTTCATTACTGGAACACCAGCTTTTGCGAAATGTCCTTTTTCAGCTTTGTTTGCTTTGGATTCTTTCTTTTCTTCGAATCCGACTTGGATAGCTTCATAACCATCCTTTTCTAATGTCTTAACTTGAGTAACGACATTTGGAAGTACTTCGACAACTGTAACTGCGTACATTGTTCCGTCTTTGGCGAAGACTTCTGTCATGCCCATTTTACGACCAATGATTTGTTTCATCTTGTCTTACCTCCTAAAGTTTGATGTCGATGTCAACTCCAGAAGCTAAGTCAAGTTTTCTAAGTGTATCAACTGTTTCCTTAGTTGGATTTGTGATATCGATCAATCTCTTGTGTGTTCTGATTTCAAATTGTTCACGAGCATCTTTGTACTTATGGACAGCACGTAAGATGGTGTAAACTTGTTTTTCCGTTGGGAGTGGAATAGGGCCAACAACACCAGCCCCAGTCTTTTTCGCTGCTTCAACGATCTTTTCAACTGCTAAGTCGAGAATCTTGTGATCGTATGCTTGCAAACGAACCCTGATGGTTTTAACTTTTGCCATGAATTTTCCTCCTATAACTATTTGTTTCAGGCTTTCATCGAATGCTCAATGCGAATTCCCTGGCCACCTTTCATGACAACGCCTGTTGGTGTGTCAGCAACCTCGCATATCAACGCAAGCGATAACGTTTAATAAGATACGCCTATATATAATATAAATCAATAGAAATTTTTTAGGTGCGTGTGCGAAAACGCTTACTTTCAGGCAGATTTTAATGATTTTAGATGCCAATTTTTTGCAAATTTTTGCTTATTTTTGCCTAATTTTTATCTGATGATTTGGAAATTTTTATATCAAAGCAATTATTTTATAATTGAAATTTATAAAAATTTTTGATAAATTTGCAAAGAAAAAAGCTTCCTTATTTTTAATAACAAAATTTTAGAAGCCTTTAGATTTTATTTTAAATTTTTTAGATTATTTTTTGCTGACTCGCTATGATCAGTAATCATTTTTAGAGTTTCACAACTCTCAATTTTTGGGCATTCGGCACATGTGTTAAAACCTTTAGCGACAGCGCACTTGCGAATCTCGCATTGTTGACTGCAGAAATATGTTTTTACTCCATCACCATGACAACCTTCACAATTTATCCATTCAGGCTTGATTTCGATCTGATTCATTTCAGACCAAAGTTTAGCCACTTTCTTGCGTAGTTCATCATCATTATTTATGGTGGCTTTTCTTGCTTCACATTCCTCGCAATTTAGACCACAATATGCAATCTTATTTTCCATACTTTTCTGCTTCCTTTTTTAGTCCTTTTTCGTAAGTAAATTTACACCCACAATATAGCTGTTGATAGAGGTCATAATGAATCCTCATTTCACGAGCAATATCGATGCCTTTATTTTTCTTAAAATCCGAGAAAAAATAGCGGGTTTTTCCATATTTTTCCTGCAATTTCCCGGCAATTTCATTAATTTTTTGAGAATTCTTTTGACGCGAAATTGTCATGACTGTAGTAAAGAAATCATACCCATTTTCGTTGGCAAAATTGAAGGCTTGGTCCATACGTTTTTCGTAGCATAAAAAACATCTTTCTTTACCCTCATCTTGGTCCGCAAATTTTTCTAAATCTTTATTGTAATTTTCGTTATCGTATTTGGTCTCGATGACCTTAACTTCATAACCGTAATCACGCTTAAAAAATTCAAGAAATTTCTTAAGTTCGTTTAACCTTCTAAAGTATTCTTCTGATGGATAGATATTTGAGTTATTAAAGAAGATTGTTACATCAAAATGTGGGCATAAAAAGGTAAGTGGGAATGTTGAACAAGGACCACAGCAAGCATGTAAAAGAAGTGAAGGCTTTTTATCTTTTGGAAGTGCCTCTAATTCTTCTAAAGATTTCTTGTAATAGTTAATCTTGTTCATAGATAAACATTGCATCACCAAAAGAGAAGAATCTATATCTTTCATCTACTGCATGCTTGTAGCATGATAAAGTAAATTCTCTGCCCATAAGTGCTGAAACAAGCATAATTAAAGTAGATTTTGGCAAATGGAAATTTGTAATCAAAGCATCAATCGCTTTAAATTCATATCCAGGCCAAATGAAAATATTTGTTTCATCCTTATCGGCACGGAATTCACCAAACTTTTGAATATTAGCTTCAAGTGTCCTTGTGGAAGTTGTTCCAAGAGCAATAATACGTCTTCCTTCCTTTTTAGCTTGATTAAGACGATCTGCCACTTCCTGAGAAATTTCATAGGATTCTGTGTGCATCTTGTGAGCCTCAACAGTTTTCTCTTTAACGGGCTTAAAAGTACCTAATCCAATATTCAAAGTTACGTCTAAAAACTCTATACCTTTTTCTTCACATTGTTTAATTAGTTCATTAGTAAAATGGAACCCTGCTGTCGGTGCTGCAGCACTACCGTAAATCTTGGCATAAACAGTTTGATATTGTGAGTTATCTTCACATTTTTTCTTAATGTATGGAGGAAGCGGCATAGCCCCAATTTCATTTAAAATTTCTAGGAAAATACCGGTATATTTGAATTTTAATATACGAATTCCTTCATCTTTTACCTCTAAGCATTCTGCTAAAAGCTTGCCGTTATTGAAGTTAATTACAGAGCCGACTTTAATAGGTTTTGCGTTGCCGGCTAAGCACTCCCAAACATCTCCTTCAAGTTGTTTAAGAAGTAGAATTTCAACATGTGCTCCAGTTCCTTCTTTAGTGCCAAAAATACGAGCAGGAAGAACCTTTGTGTTATTACGAACAATAACATCTCCCGGTCTTAAATAATCAATAATATCTTTAAAGATTTTGTCTTCGTACTTTTGAGTTTTCTTATTAATGCATAAAAGTCTGCACTCATCTCTAACTTGTGCAGGAGTTTGAGCAATTAGTTCTTCGGGAAGTTCGTAATTGAATAATTCAATATCCATTAGAAGCCTCTTTTGTCTCCGTACTTCTTAAGCATTTCTTCTCTAAAGTCACCAAATTTATCTTCTTGGATAGCTTTTCTTGCTTCTTCCATTAAATGAATTAAGAAACGAACATTATGAATTGAGAGAAGTCTTTTACCAAAAGCTTCATCAGCGACATATAGATGTCGTAAATATGCTTTCGTATAATTTCTGCATGTATAACAATCACACTCTGGATCGAGTGGAGAGAAATCATCTTGATATTGCGCTCTTCTAATATTTACACGGCCTTGTGAGGTCATTAAAGTGCCATGACGTGCAATTCTTGTTGGAAGAACACAGTCAAACATATCAATTCCTTTTGCAATACCTTCTAAGAGGTAATCAATTGAACCAACACCCATTAAATATCTTGGTTTATCTTCAGGGAGATATGGGACTGAATAATCTAACATTTTAGAGAAAACTTCTTTCGGTTCTCCTATGGAGGTTCCTCCGATTGAGTATCCTGGAAAATCCATTTTTACAAGTTCTTCAGCACAGTGTTTTCTAAGCTCTGGAAATTCTCCGCCTTGGACAATGCCAAAGAGAGCTTGATCCTCGCGTTTATGAGCCTCTAATCCACGTTTAGCCCACCTTAAAGTTCTTTCGACAGACTTCTTAGCGTATTTTTCATCTGCTGGATAAGGAATACATTCATCAAAAGACATTATAATGTCTGCACCAAGCTTTTCTTGAATATCAATAACTGACTCAGGAGTAAAAAATAATTTATCTCCGTTTAGATGAGATTTAAATTGAACTCCTTCTTCAGAAATCTTTCTATTTTCTTGAAGAGAGAAAACCTGGAATCCACCACTATCTGTTAAAATTGGGCGGTCATAGTTCATAAACTTGTGAAGTCCGCCAGCTTTTTGGACAATGTCTTCTCCAGGTCTTAAATGTAAATGGTAAGTATTACTTAAAATAACTCCAGCACCCATTTCTTTTACTTCTTCTGGAGAAAGTGTTTTGACGGTTGCTAAAGTTCCAACAGGCATAAACATTGGAACCTCAACATCACCATGTGGAGTGTGAAGTATTCCATATCTTGCACCTGTTTGCTTGCAAATATGTTTAATCTCTAAGTAGAAATCTTTCATGCTATAAATCTTACCACAGTATAAAAAAAATATCGAAATCAATTAATGACTTCGATATAGAAACTAACTGGTCTAAATCCATCATTGCAGGATATCATCGCACTCATAGGGTCTTTCATCCAACCATCAAAGAAGTTGCCTTTTCCCTTGGCAAGTGAGACGACATATTCTTCCATAACTTTCCAAGCTTCAGGGCATAAATTCTCAGGTTTTTCCCCGTTTTTTGAGTAAAATGCATCTCCAACTTTGATGTTACAAGCATGCTGAATTGGATTCTCATATTTCTCAATGAGATCATTATATTCTGTTACTTTGACTGCAGTTATTTTTACCATTTTACTTCTACGTTTCTATTTGCGCCTAATGCTTTCATTGCGGCGTCATTATGTCTTATAAGTGAGAAGAGTACACATCCAATTATACAAACGGCAAAGAATTCCCCTAAAGCAACAAAGCCTACAGAGAACCAGAATCCTTCTCCTAATATTACTTTCAGTTCTCCAGCAACAATAAATGCATTAAAGACTACTGGATATAAAGCTGCAATGAACATGTTTTTAAAATCGAGATAACAAATGCACAAACATGCTAAGAAAGTTGCAGTTGTTCCAAAGATACAATCCCATGGAAACATTGGAGAGAATAGGTTAGCGATAAAACATCCTAATGTTAAACCCCAAATGTAATCTCTTCTATAGAAGCAGAGCAACATTAATGCTTCTGCTATTCTAATTTGTACTGCACCAAAAGAAGTTCCTGGTGAGACAATGGTTAATACAACATAGATTGCAGCAACAACCGCATTTCTAGTTATTGTTCTTACTAAATCTTTTTTCATACCTTGCTTTTTTCTAAGTGGTTATTCAAGGGAACACTTATTTTAATTAAATGTTCTGAGCAATTAACTCAGCGAGTGATAACACCTTAGCTCCTTCTATTTCTTTTTCAACAGAGTCTGTTGTTACAAACTCTTTGATTTTTGGGTTCAAGTGACAAGTTGAGAATATTGCGTGGGTTGCCGCAACATAAACTTGTGTTGCACCTTTTGCTAATAAAGCATCGACTGCATTATTAACTGTGCCGCCTGTGTCGATAATATCATCAACAACTAAACAAACCTTGCCTCTAACGTCACCAACGACATTAATGACTTCAGATTTATTCGGGGCTGGGCGGCGTTTATCAATAACTGCTAAAGATGCACCGTTAAGTTCACTAGAAACATCACGTCCACGATTTGCAGAACCATGATCTGGTGAGACAACACATACATCTGAATGAGCAATTCCAAGTTCATCAAATCTTCTAGCAAAATATCTTCCAAACAAAACGCTGGTGTCAATATTTGTAACAGGAATTGAGAAGAATCCTTGAATCTGTTGTGTGTGTAAATCGACTGAAATAACACGGGAAATCCCAGCAGTTTCAATCATTTGAGCAACTAGTTTAGCAGTTATTGGTTCGCCTTTTACAGCGACTCTATCTTGACGGGAATAACCGAAATACGGAGCAATCAAAACAACCTCGAAAGCTCCAGCATTTTTAAGAGCGTCAGCAAACATTAAGACTTCAAAAATTGTGTCGGTAGAAGGACTAATTGTAGACTGGACAATATAGCAAATTTTACCTTGAACTCTGCTTTCACATCTTGCCATTATCTCACCATCAGCAAAACGAAAAACTTTGGACTCTCCAAGAGGGATTCCTGCTACGTTTGCGATGTCCTTAGCAAGTTGTTTGCTGGACGTTAAAGAAAATACTTTTTTCTCCATTCAGTTTTATACTCGTCATATTTCTTTGATGAACCACGAACTTGGTCTGCTGGATACTTCTTCTCATTTTGATCTAATTTCTCATTAATAATTTGGTCAATATCGAGATGGTATCTGTCCGCCATAAGCATGGCATACATAAAGACATCAGCAAGTTCTTCTTTAACTTTATCAACAGACTTTTCCTTATCGGTCCACTGGAATACTTCGAGCAATTCTCCCGCTTCAATCATGATAGATTTTGCGAGATTTTCTCCAGTGTGAAATTGAGACCAATCTCTATCGTCTCTAAACTTCATAAGTCTATCGTAAGTTTCTTTTTTCATCAAAATACCCTATTTTTTTCGCTTATTTCTTGGCTTTGCCTTGATTTGCGACAGCTTCCATTTCTGCCTTAAGTGCGGCTTCGTCCATTAAATAATAGTGTTTTACGGCTTTCATATTGTCGTCGAATTCATAGACTAGTGGAACACCAGTTGGGATGTTAACACCAACGATTTCCTCCTTAGCCATATTGTCAAAATATTTGACTAATGCACGAAGTGAGTTACCGTGTGCAACAATTAAGCAACGTTTGCCTTCTAACATTGCTGGTTTAATAACGTTCTCAAAGAATGGAACTGCACGAGCAACTGTTAGTTCAAGAGATTCTGTTAATGGAAGATCTTCTCTTGGAACATCTCTAAATTGGGCTTGGTTAGCTGGGTTGCGTGGATCTTTTTCTTCAAGTGCTGGAGGTGGGCAATCATAGCTTCTTCTCCAAATCTTAACTTGGTCTTCGCCATACTTTTCAGCTGTTTCAGCTTTGTTTAAACCTTGAAGTGCGCCATAGTGACGTTCATTAAGTCTCCAAGTTTTAATAATTGGGAGCCATTCACGATCAAGTTCAAATAAAACATTGTTCATTGTGTGAATTGCTCTTTTGAGCATGGATGTGAATACGATATCAAAATCATATCCTTCTTCTTTTAAGGTCTTACCAGCGCGGTGTGCTTCCATAACACCTTTTTCTGATAATTCTACGTCGGTCCAACCAGTGAATAAATTTAATTTATTCCATTCTGATTCACCGTGTCTAATCATAACTAATTTGTACATAAGTTTCTCCTTTATAAATTAGTCTGCTAATGATCCCATTGGGTCCCATGGTTTTAATACGACAGGTTCAGATTCATAGGCTTCTAATTCTTCTTTGGTTAAATACTTTTTGTTCACAACTGCTTGATAAGTATATTGATCAAACCAGCTTGCAGACATAATGAAGTAGCCATCTTTTCCTCTATCATTTCCCCACGAGTTTTCAATCTTCCATTTTGTTGGAACACCTTTTTCATCAAAGGCAACACCTGTGATACACATAGCGTGATTCATAGCAGATGAACGGAAATCTAAAGATTCTCCTTTTTCCATCTTAATGTCGAGGTTGAGTAATGATTTATAATCAAATTCATTATCATCCCAAACACCACGTAATCTATCACCGTAACTGGAGACGTCAGAACCAAACCATACAATTTCACCATCTTTAAGTTGGCGAATTATAAGTTCTTTTAGTCTTTCCATTGGAAGATTCAAATGTTTAACAATTCTTCCGCCTTCAACGTTTCCTAAGTATTTAACTGTATAAGATTTGTTGAAAGGTTTTGATTTAGTTGGAGCATTAATACATGAAATGTATTCATCAATCTTGGTTCCAACATATTTTTCAAAGAATGATTTAGGAGTAAATCCTTTAACACATTGGAATTGTCCTTTATCATCTGTGTATTTAAGATCAAATGTTTTTGGAGGAATGCCATAGCATGAGATGAGAGCTTTATAGAATCTCTTCATATAAGAATCTTTAAGTTCATCAACAGCTTTCATTCCTTCTTTAGCCTTAACTAAACGTGCTTCGCTCGCGAATCTTCTAACTTCAGCATTAAGTAAAGAATTCAAAATTCTTGTATTATTTGAGGTGTAAGTTTCAACAAATGCATTCTTTGGGCAAATACCATACTTTTTAACTACGTTAACAAGCATATCCCATTGACCACCATCGCCAATTCCATTTTGAACTAAGAATTGAACTGTGCGGTCATCATAATCGGCATCAATTGTTTCAATTAATGCATTAAGTGTGTAATTAAGTTTTTCTAACTTATCATAAAAAGCAATATAGCTTTGTGAAAGTTTAAACGAACCAACACCAATCTTTTTCCCAATCATCTCGCGCATTCCGTTACACGCGGCAAAAATCCAACATCTACCTGATGCCTTTTGGTTGTTAACAGCCATAGTTTTGATATTAATATCAAAATTAAAATCCATTTCTTTAACAGTATCTTTTGAAGCGGCTACTGTTTGAATATCGGAATTTGAAAGAGCATGTCTAGCTATAGTAGAACAATTTTCGGAAAGGTATTCTTTTTCAATTTCATTTAGCGTTTCAAGTTTAATTTCCTTCATAGTCTTTCTCCTTTTGCGAATAATATTTTAATATAAAATTATTATTTTTCCACCAAAACACATATAATTATTTAAATGGATTACAAAAAATACGCGATAGTTGATTTACATTTGCACCTTGATGGCTCTTTGTCTGCCGAAGCCATTTTAAAGGTTGCAAAAAAAGAAGGAATTAAACTTCCAACATATAAAGAAGAGGAATTAAATCGCTTTTTAATGGTTCCTGAAAATTGCCAGTCACTTAATGAATATCTGGAACGTTTTTCACTTCCAAATTTAGTTTTGCAAACCAAAGAAGGTCTGGAAATTTGCACACTTGATTTATTAGAAAGACTGGCTACTGATGGTCTTAAATATGTTGAGATTAGAATGGCTCCACAGCTTTCCATAAACAAAGGATTAAGCCAAGAACAGGTTGTTGATACACTTATTCAAACATGCAAAAAAGCCGAGAAATATGGCATTTTTTCAAATTTAATCCTATGTATGATGAGAGGAAATGACACAAAAGAAAAGAATTTTGAAACAATTAATGTCGCCAAGAAATTTTTATGTAAAGGCGTTGTTGCAATGGATCTTGCTGGAGCGGAAGGACTATTCCCAAACGAGATGTTTAAAGATGAATTTAATCTCATCAATAGTCTTAATATTCCTCTAACAATTCATGCCGGTGAAGCTTCAGGTGCAAGTTCAGTTAAATCTGCCCTTGAGTTTGGCGCTGTTAGAATTGGGCATGGAATTCATTCAGTTGAAGACCCTTCCGTTTTAGAAAAACTTAAAAAGAAAAATATATGTCTTGAAGTATGTCCAAAATCAAATCTAGATACTAAAACAATTTCAAAATATGATGACCTTCCATTAAGAGAATTTATTAAAAATGGAATTAAGGTATCTATTAACACTGATGACATGACAGTCTCAAATACAACGCTTAAACAAGAATATGAAACTCTTGTAAAAATGGGTTTTAAAGAAAAAGATCTCCGCCAATTTGCGGAGAACTCAATCAAAGCATCCTTTGCAGATTTTAAAACAAAAGAATATTTACTTGATTTTATAAATAAAATCTCTAATCGTTTTTAATACTAAATCAGCCTCTTCTACATAGCCAATGTGATGAGACTTTTTTAATAATACCCACTTAGAATTTTTTATTTCTTTATTCATCAATTCATTCATTGCTGGCGTTGATTCATCAAACGCACCAGAAAGAATTAAAGTTGGGATATCAATTGTATGGAGTTTATCTTCAACGTTCCAGTCAGCTAAAGTGCCGGTTCCGTAAAACTCTGATTTACCCCACATCTTTTCATAAATCTCTCTATTTGTTTTTGGGAATCTTTTTGTCTCAAACGGGTATAAATCTTTGCTTCGTTTTCCAACATGATTTTTAATGAATTTTTTGACTGCCTTTTTATATTCGTTTTTGTCATATTCTTGACCGTTCTTTTGTGCTAAAAGTGCAGCTTTTTCAGTTGGAGAAAATTCATCAAAAATTTTATCGTGTTCATCATTCCAAATTTTAGTTGATGGGAGTGTTGAAAATAGAATTAGTTTTTGTAAACCTTTATGTTCAAAATGAGTTACGTATTCTAATGCCAACATTCCGCCCCAGGAATGACCTAAAACGTTGTATTTTTCAAGTTTAAAATACTTAACTAAATTTTCTAATTCATCGAGAAAAACCCGGAAATTCCATGATATTTTGTGATTTTTAGGTACTCTAGAATAACCACATCCAAGTTGATCATAAAAAATCAGAGGAACACCATAATCTGCTAACTTTTCAAGTGGTTCGTAACGTTCAACACAACCGCCCGGTCCACCATGCAAAATGATTAGAGGAACTCCTTTATTTAAGTCCCCTAAAACATAGGCCCTGGTGTGATATCCAAGGTATGGGATTCTATGCACTTTCTTGTTCATTATTTTCTTTTTTGGATTTGACTAATTTTTTGAACGCTTTGATACCTTCATTCAAAGCAATCGCCCCAAGAGAATTTCCTAAAGTTACAACCGCCAAAGCAAGATAGGTAACACCATTTCCATAGGTCCATGCAAATGCAAAATAATACATGTTTGCAATACAGTGATCAAACTTAAGGAACACGAATAAACCAATAGCTAAAAAGATACCAATTATCTTAAGATAAACTTTTTTAAATTCTTTGTATGAAAGAATAGCGAGATAAACTAAAACACCACATAAAACTGAACCAGCAAACACTTTAATTATTGGTAGGAATTCTAACGGGAACAATTTTCCATTAGCGATTCCATTTGCAGTTGCCATCAATGCTGTTTCGCTAAAAACGACTCTACAGAATGCTCCCATTAAAAGAGAGCCTAAAATGTTTCCGATATAAACAAACAACAAGAAGAGCAAATAACTCTTGTCGTTATCAAACAAATAACCAATCTTCCCGGTGAACAAATTAAAGCTGAGGAAGCACACCATCGTTAAACCGATTGGAAACAATAAAGAACCTAAAATTCTGCCCCAAATTGGAGCGGATGATAAAAATGTATTAGCAACGATATTTAGCATCCCGCCAAAACCGATTGCCATACCAGCATAAATGCCAAAAAGTACTGTTTTCCCATGTTTTTTCATATTATTCTCCTACTAGCGCATTTCCAAACGCTTGTCCTAATTTAACCATTGAAAGTGAGTCATAGTGAGCTTTATCTGGATTTTCAGCCGGCTCATGTTGAGTAGTTAAACCTAATGCAGGTGTGTCAACATAGATATTCAAATCTGATAATTTCGCAAACTCTTGTTTTGCCTTATTAATTACCTTCGGATTTAACCAAACACCAGGTTCTTCATTAATACCAGCATCAATAAATTTGATACTATCTGATACAGCCTGTAAATCGTGTCTTAAATAAGATACGAAAGCTAATGTATCGTTATAATAAAGCTGCCAATCGGTTTCCCATGCATCGCTTTCGCCCTGCATCCAGCAAATACCATCAATGTCTAATGTATAGCCTTTACTTCCTAATAAGTTAAGACATTTAAGTGAAAAGTCCATCGCGTAGTTATAGAGTTCCCCACGATTACGACTTCCATCTAACCATTGATTTCTAAGAGCTGTTCCTCCCCAAGTCCATTTAATGATAAATGATTGCTCGTCAGGATACTTTTTGGACATTATTTCGGCCATACCAATTTCTGGGCCGTATGTATAAGGAGCACATCCACACCCTAAAGAAGCTTTTTGAAAAGCATAATTAGAACTGTTGTTTCCTCCATCATTAAAGAAATTAATTAAGACGTTCTCATAACCTGAAGCATATTCATTGAACTTTGCTTCATCATTTGTTTTAAGATATTGGTCATACGAAACACCATCAGCATTTGATTGGCCATAAAGAAATGCAATATGAGCGACTTTGTTATTAACCATTTTAAGATTATCGACAATTTTGCAGCCCTGATTGTTGTAAGTAAAATCAGTTTTTACCTTAAAGTCTTTTCTACATCCAGTTAGTGCAATAGCGGTTAGGCCGTAAAATAATAAAAATTTAGTTTTCATATACATAAGTATAGTTAATTATCAAAGAAAAAAACAGGACATTAAGCCTGTTTTTTGTTCTTTAATTCTTCGAGAACTTCTTCTTCAAGCTGTCTATAGGCAACCTTACCAACAAGTGTTTTAGGAAGATCTTCTCTAAATTCAATTTCTCTCGGCATTGCATACTTAGCAATGTATTTCTTACAGTGATTTAGAATTGATGCCTTGAGAATATCTGATGGAATCTTTCCAGGTTTAAGCACAATATATGCTTTAACCTTATGCATTCTATATGCATCAGGAACACCAATGACACAGCTCATTTGAACTGCCTCGTGTTTCTCAATAATATTTTCAATTTGAGCAGGATATACGTTGTAACCAGAAGTAACAATTAAACGTTTAATTCTTCCTCTAAAGTAAATGAACCCTTCCTCATCCATATAACCGAGGTCTCCAGTATGGAGCCAAACTGTTCCGTTTTTATCTGTGTGAAGTGTATCAGCAGTCTCTTCTGGGTTATGAGTATATTCTTTCATAACAGTTGGACCCGCTAAGACGATTTCGCCTTCTTCGCCATATGGAAGCTCATCATCAGTTCCAGGTTTTACAATTCGATAGTATGTATCTGGGAAAGGAACACCAATTGAACCTTCTTTGGCTTTAGTTACAGGAGTTAAACAAGATGCAGTTACACATTCTGTTGTGCCATAACCTTCTCTAATTTGAATTGAAGCATTATGTTCTTTTAAGAACTTATCAAATTTTTTCTTAAGTTCAATTGAAAGCGAATCACCACCAGAGAACACACCTTTTAAACAAGATAAATCAGCTTTTCTCATGCAGTTAGTTCTAGTAAGTGCTTCATATAATGTAGGAACACCTGCAATAAAATTGCACTTGTATTTAATAACTAACTTTGAATATGAATCTGCAGTAAATCTTGGGACTAAGATACATTGTCCGCCGCCACCTAGAATTGAATGAATACAAACACCTAAGCCAAAACCATGAAATAAAGGCATAGCAGCAAACATTGTATCTCCAACTCTAAACATTGGGTTTGTTGCAATAATTTGAGCGCATAAAGCGTTGAAATTATAGTTAGTTAAGGCAATTCCCTTTGGAGTACCTGTTGTACCGCCCGAATAAAGAACAACTGCTGTTTCATCTTTATCCTTGTGAACTCTTACAAGTTCGTGACCATTTGCGAGTCTAATAAAGTTCTTCCACATGATATTTGAACCATCTTTTGGAACTTTAGGAATCTTGCGGCCAGTTGTAATTTCATAACCAACCTTCATAACTGGATTTAATACATCCATCAGGTTTGCTAAAAGGAAGTGCGGGACATTTCCTTCTTTAATGGCTGGTAAGAACTTTCTATAGAATGCGTTGATTGTTAAAACCAACTTACATTTTGAATCATTAACGTAGAAGAGAATTTCTTTTTCTGCACTTAATGGGTGAATCATGTGAGCAACACCACCAATTAAGTTAACAGCATAAAATGCATAAATTCCTTGTGGACAGTTTGGCATACCAATAACAACGTGATCGCCTTCTTTTAATCCTAATTGTTGCATTGCGATTGCTGTTTTATGAATGTTCTCAATAAGCTCCTTGTAGGTAATTTTGGAGTGCATAAAATTGAGAGCAACAATGTTTGGATATTTATCTGCTGTTTGCTCCAAAAGTTCAATCATCATGCCCTGGAAGTAATCAAGGTGCATTGGGACTTCACCCATCGATGATTCCCAAGGAGTTTTGTATAATTCTTTCATTTTATAAATCGACCTCTGTTTCAAATGGAAGCTCTAAAAGTTCAGGATTTTCTAGGACTTTTCTGAAAATTTTCATAGATTTAGCATAGTAATAACCATCTGCAATTCTTTCATCAATAGTCAAACCAATATCAAGAACTTCTTTCATTGTGCAGTTACCTTTTTCATCATAGAAAGGTTGCATTTTCTTTTGACCAATGACAACAAAAATTGAGTTGGTTCCGTACTCCGCTAAATGGTGATAACCACACTTAAGTCCGATAGAACCTAAATTAGTAACGAATGCAGAACAGTGGTTAGAATCACCCTCCATTAAATCATCAGGAAGTTTGCCTTTCTTTGACCATCTCATAATTGTGTTAAAAACAATACAAGTAAGCCAATGTGGTAACTTCTTGAAAATATCTAAAGCATTATCGGCGCTAGATTTCTTTCCTTGCTTGCAAGGAATAACTTGATCTTTTACAGCTTGGTGAACATCGAAAATTGTGGTCTTTTCATCGCCTCTAATAACAGCCATACCTTCTTCAGCATCATCTGCAAATTGTCTTTTTACAATAAAACCTAAAGATCTTTCATTCTTTTGATAATAATGTCTATTAGAAATGAATCTATTAAGTTTTGGTCTAACAACTAAAAGTTTTAAAAGTGCTGCTAAAATGACATGGAAGAATGTATATTTGAATTCTTCATCTGGATGCTTTTCCATCCATGCTTTGATAGGAGCTAAATCGATTTGCTCAGAAATATAAGCTTCATTCACACATCTGCTGCCGTAAAGTTGAGCCATAGCGATGTGAATACCATCAATATCTCTAATTAACTTGCCATCTTTACGATCACCTGGTTCTCTACCTTGTTTTTTCATTTTGTGTCTATGAATTAAGCAAAGAATTCCGATAATAAGTGTTGCACCCGCAAGTCCTGCAAAAACCCAAAGAACAATCATTGTGGTATTGGAAATTGCTAAAACAACAGCATTGACTCCTAAAAGGAGAAGAGCAATAATCCACGCAACCCAAAGAACAAATGATACTGTTAAAGGTTTCTTGGTTTCCTCTGTCTTAGTATCAATTTCCTTCTTAAATACGAACAATCTCATAAATAAGTATTCAGTTACACCATTTACAAGAATATTGATTACGGTAATAACCATGTATGGGATATTCCAGCCAATGGCATAGTAAGAGAATTGAAGCGAAAGAGGTGTAAAAACAACGTAATAGGCAAGAACCTTAAGCATAGCTTTAGGAACATTACCTACAGATTTAAATGTAACACTTCTATTAATTGTGAAATTCCAAAGTACTGATAATACTAAGGCGACAAAATAGAATATATAGTAGTATTGTCCTTCGAATTTTGCGTAAAATACTTCATCGAATAGAGAACAAACACCAAATTGAATTAATCCAGCTGATGCAGCAATTAAGAAATACTTAACTGTTCTCCAGAATTCTTTCCAAAACGTTTTATGTTCTGTCATATATAGTCTCCTTTTTTGAAACAAAAAAACCTTGAATATACTATCACTTTGATTTAAAAAAGAAAAAGACAATCGTAGGAGATCATCTTATTTCAAGTCTTTTAATTTAAAAAATTAAGTTCCAAAGATAAGTAATTGGAAATACAAGAATCAACGCTGGTAAGGCATCTATAACTTTAAACTTAGTAATTTTAATTATATTAAATGCAATGATCAGTTCAATAATTCCGCCTACTGCATAAAAATTACCTTGAAAGTTTTCGGCATTCAATGTTGGAGCAAGTAACTTTGCAAGGAAAAATAGTGAAGTGAAAACTACAGCAGCCGGAATACTTGCTAAACATGTTGCTTTTCCAATTGTTGTAGCAAATATAAACATAGTTGTTAAATCCATAATTGCTTTGCAAATTAGAATGGTGCTGTCACCAGCCAATCCTTCTGTAATTGCTCCAAATATTCCTGTTCCGGTGCAGCAAGATAAAACTAAAACAATGTTAAATTTAGCAGCCTTTTCTTCATCGGCTTCATCTTTAAAAAGTTTTCTACTTACTTTGCCAAATAAAGATGAAACACGATCATCCAGCCTTAACAATAATCCAAGTATAAGTCCTAAGACCAACGAAAGAACAACTGGAGCTAATTGCTTAACACGAATTGTAAAAATAATACCTAACGCCAAGGCAACAAAACCCATCAAGATATTTAATGCGTTCGTTACTCTTTCGCTTAATCTATTACCAACTAGTCCGCCAAGGAACCCTGCTAATGCTACGGCACAAACATCAACTACAATACCAACCGGAAATGCCATATGTATTTTTCCTCAAATTTATTTTGCTTTCTTTCTTAGTTCCGCGATCTTTAATGCAGCTTCTTTGTCAATCAAAAATATACCGTTTTTCTCGGCAATTTCTGCAATTTGAGATAATGCAGCCTTCATAAATGGACGAGGAATTTTTACATATAATTCACACGCTTCTTTAGTAAACTTAACAGGCGTATCTAGTCTTTCGGCGCAATACATAACTGATTCAACCGAGCCTGCGTTTGTTGCAGCAATTGGCTCTGCAACAGGCCTACTTCCGCCAAATCTCATATACCAGAAGTTCTTAGAATCATGATAGCCATAATCAACCGGAACTTTAGGAAACGAATTGCGCTTTAATCCATTCTTTAAGTTGTCTGCGTATTTCTCCACCATCAAAATTTTGTCTATCTTCAAAATGAAATGACAACCGAATTTCGATGTAATTCCATTGAAGTCTTTATAAGGAGGTTCAACACCTTCTAATTCACCTATGTGTTTCTTTGATTCAAAACCGTTTTCAAGGGATTCATCCCAAGTGCACTCAAGAACTTGGTATGCATCTTCAAGAATTAAAGGTCTAATACCTTCAGCTTCACCTTTAATAAGTTTGAAGCTGCAATTCTTCATCTTTTCTTGAGGGGATTTACCAGGAAATCCTAGACGCACTAATTCTTTAAAATCTTTTCTATTATCGTTTATAAAATTTAGAGCACATTTACCAGTTCTTAAGATATTTTGTGCTGTGTTAGATGAGTTTCTACATTCTAAAATCATCGCATAGTAATCTTTACCAGCGATGTAATAAGGAAACACTAATGAATATGCCCCAATAGTTGTAGAACCATCTTCCGCTAAAGTCGATATGGCAACTGTTGGCATGGGATAAAATAAACTGTTTTGATAGAAATTATCAACTATTTTGACTTCTCTGTAATTAGACATAAACCGACCTCTCTAATATTATAACAAAGAAAACTATACTCTTTTTGATTTGAAGATTTTATTTTTAAGGGCTGGAACACCTATATAAATACTAACCATAAGAGCACTTGCAGCAAGATACGCAAGAAGCATCAATAATGTGGCAAACACTCTTAAATGAGAATTGATGAGTTTTTGTGCTATTCCTTCGATTAAAGGAACACCACCAGCGCCATTAAGCAACATGAAATCGAAATTTTTAATATAATTAAACGGTATAACAAAAACGGCTGCCGCTAATAATCCAATCATTGAAACAAATATATCTTTCCATTTAAAAATATGAAACTTGGTAATAGGAATATATAAAGCGACAAATACCATAGCTAAATGCCAAAAGAATGAATAAAATGCTCCAAAAGTGAACATTGGATAATATAGAAGCGCTCTTAAAAAAATAAAATTCGCAATTCCTCCAGCAAAACCAATTGTCGCTAAAAATGTTGATGCAACATCTTCCAGCTTTGAATCGGTTTTAGATAAACCTGCAATTATTAAGGCAGGCATAAATATCGAACAAGTATCTAATGGTAAAATATAAAGATTAAATCCTCTCCCCGTTTTTATATCCCAGTATGACTCCCAAGTTGTTTTAATTAAATAAAGTAGAGTAAATACAATTCCCATTACTAAAAGAATCTTCTTTGAGCGTTCTTTCTTTGTATTTCTTAAGAAAAACAACAAAACGCATATAGAGACAATCCCTATTGCAGTCAAAATATATTGAACTGGGCTCATATAGTCTTGACCACTATAACCCTCAATACTGTATTTGTAATCGAAGAAGTGATATTTTCCTGTCCACATACCGGTTTTTTATTATACAACCTTAAAATTAAAAGTCATTTAAAAAGGCTCTTTCGAACCTTTATTACAAATGAGTATTTTTTATAAATCGTAATCTTCTTTTAACTTTTCAATAGCGGCGACGGGATTATCTTTTTCCTCTTGATTATGATGTTCTTTAACACCGCCTTCAATAAATAATTTTGCCAAAAATCCCGCGATTTCCTCGAGAATTTCCTTATCTTTATCATCAAATCGGTTAATTACAGGAGCATCAACATCAATGACTGCTTTAACTTCTCCACCAGAGATAATTGGCACAACAATTTCACTTCTAGATAAAGTTGAGCATGCGATATGACCTTTAAACTTTTTAACGTTCTTAACAATTTGAGTTTTCTTTTCTTCAAAGGCTTTGCCGCAAACACCTCTACCTTTCGCAATAATGGTGCATGCTGGTTCACCTTGGAAAGGGCCTAGATATAGAGAACCACCTTCAACAAGATAAAAACCACACCAATTTATATTTTCATAATTTGCTAAAACAGCAGCAGCATTTGAAAGATTACTCACTAACGGAAGATCATCTTTAACAAGCGCTTTGATTTGTTGTAATAATTTGTTTTCCATATATTAAATTATAACATTTCTTTTAGAAATTTCATTATTTATAAAGTAATATATTGTTATGGAAAATATAGGACCGTTCAAACTATATACAAGTTCTCCAAACGATATACAATTCGGAAAACTCTACACAATGGAAGTTGAGCTTCCCATTTTGTATTCAAAGAAAAGAATCGTTCGCGTTTATCTACCTGAAGATTTTAATAAGAACAAAAAATATCCTGTTCTTTTTATGGCGGACGGACAAAATATAGTAGACAAATTTACTTCTGCTTTTGGTGCTTGGGACATTGATGTCCACCAACATAACCTAATTCAACAAGGCTATCCTTCATTTATTGTTGTAGGAATTGACTGTCCAAAGGATCCTGTACATAGAGCATTAGAATATTCTTTCCCATTTATTGAAATTGAAGAAAAACATACAGGTGAATATAACAAAGAAGGGCTAGAATTTGAATCGCATTTATTATATAAATACATTGCATTAGAACTTCTTCCGCTATTAAAACAATATTTCCCAATTTCTAATAAGAAAGAAGAAGTTGGAGTGGGCGGTTCATCAATGGGTGGGGTTTTTGCAACCTCATTACTAACTTCATACCCTGAAATATTTGGATTTGGTCTAATCTTTTCACCAGGGTTCTTCCTTTATCCAAAAGAAAAAGTAATGAAATACCTTGATGAGGCTATTCCAAAATTAAATAATCATAAGTTATATTTCTATTGCGGGAATATTGGCTTTGAATCTCAATTTTTAGATAGAACTTATTCTGTTTATAGATATTTCAAAACCAAAGGTGTTCCAGAAGAAAACATTGAGATGGAAATTGATTCGCAATGTGGACATAATGAAGCATCCTGGTCAAAGCATTTTGAGGAGGCCATTAAATTTTGGTCAAATTAAATGGTTCTGTAAAATCTGAGGGGGTTTGGTGGGGGTAACAACCCCCTTTGATTTTATAGATCCTTTGTTTTTTAAAATTGTTTAATAATTCGTTTTTATTCCTTATATTCAGGAGTAACTATTTCACCAATAACAAGTGGGACTTTTAAGAATTTGTCACCAACCCTAATCGATTTATTAACATTAAAAATGTAAGGATGATCTAAGATTAAATCAAATTTTTCATATTCAGGAACAAAAAAAGCAGATTCAGCTTTCATTCCTGCGATGGTTGCTGAACAGGAATAAAATCCATCGTAATTAAACTTCATAACAGAGAATTGTTTTAAGTAGTCTAGATGCATTGGACCTTCATAAGCCTTGGCAATTCTTTCTCCGGCTCCTTTTTCTGTAATAGCAGGAAGGATTTTATATAAATCACTTCTAGTTAGTTCGGCTTTATTATCAAGCGAAAAATATGGAGCTTGAATGTTTACATTATGTGTTGTTGTTAAAACTTCTTGATTATCAAAATCAGTATATGAAGATTGTTTGATCGAATAGTTCTCATCAAGAACATCTTTCATAATTGAACTTGGTAATGCTGTCTTTTGATTTGGAAGGAAGAAAGACATATTAAGTGAGCCAATAGCCAATGACGAACCACAGAAATTATCATTTTCAAATACTTGAGTAAAGTTACTAGTTTGAATGTAATCCACACTTGATTTATTATTATTTGAATAATAATCCATCTTATGTTTTCCGCTCTTGTATTCTTTTTTATATGCCTCTTTTGCTTCGGATTTAAAGTAATCAAGACAGTAGTAAACTGACATTACATTTATAGCGGCCGGGTCTTCATCATCTAGATTGATTTCAGGAGCTGGCATATCTTTTAAACCATTATCCTTGATGTATTGATTTGCCTTTTTGCTAGTCAAAGCTTCCATAAATAAAGAAGCATCGAAAACTTCTTCTAAATCTTTGTACAATTGTTCATCTTTCTCTTTAATAAGTTCTACTTTTTCAGGATTAAACCACACTGAATTTAGGTTATATCCGCCAACGTTTTTACCTTCAGAATTCTCCATCAAGGTCGCTAAAGTTTTAATCATTTCTTTAACAGATGTTCTTAACTCATCCATGTTATTTAATTCAAGATATGAAAGAACATCGTTTCTAGCATCATCAGTAGAGATTGCTCCACATATAGCAAGACAAAGATAAGCATCTGGAATTGAAATGCCTAAACTTTCTTCTTTTTCGCTATTGTTAACTTCCATCATATATGAAGTAAACTTTCTAGCAAACGCCATATACGAATCATATGTTTTTTGAGACATATCAAAATAGTTTTCCTTCACAATCTTTCTAACTTTTGGAGTGGTTAACTGATTTAACTTATTCTTGTTAAAAAGTTTGCAAGAAGGCAAGGCCATTGCAATTGCTATAAGAGTTAAAATTTTTCTATATTTCACAGCCATATTTTACTACAAGTTAAAAACTAAATAAAAAAATATAAGAAAGTTGTTCATTATAACCTTTTCATAAAAATAATTAGTCGGAACTAGAAGGCCCGGGCTTTTTTATTAATAAGATAAGTTTTGTGATTCCAAAAATAATAAGCTCAAGAGTAAATGTAAAAGCTAAAATTGTCGAAGCATTCACTATGACCCATAGCCACACGTTATCTAAGAAAATATTCCAATAAATAAGCGTTGAGAAATGTAGGAAAAGATAAATTCCGAGGCAAATTCTACCGGTTTTCTCGATAATTTTGTTTTGGAACGTAAATTTTTGAAGTGCTGTAACGATTAAAACACAAAGTGCCCATGACGCCATTGGTTCATAGAAGAATAAGCCAACCCAATATACAACAATTCCTAATATTGAAAGTGGAATAAAAAACTTTTTAGCGTATGGGTTAAGTTCTTTATAGAAAAGGGCATATCCTATTCCAATCGCAAAACACGGAAGCTCTCTCGTATACATTCCGCCTTCTCCGAAAATCATGCTTAGAATCTTTAGAGTTAAGGTAATTCCTATAACGATAAATCCTGCGATGTAATTTCTTTTTTCAGTCTTTAATTTACTGCATATAAAGAACACAATCGCAAATATCAAATATAGCGCTAATAATGATGCAATAAACCATCCGTGTCTATTCATTCGGTTAAAATGGTTAAACAAATCAAGATTTAAAATTCTTAAAATTGCATCTTTTGTTTCAAAAGAGTTTCTAAAGAAAAATATCCACTCTAGGAAGTTAATAAAAACGGCAACCAAATACAACTTAACTGCATTTTTAAATAGTAGTTTCTTTAAAAACTTATTTCCGTATTTTTGATACGAAATTAATAATCCATATGCCGACAAAAAGAAGAAAACACCGACCGCGATTCCGCCTGTAGATTCTGTAATGGAGTCAGCAACCCATAAACCCCCCGAATAAGGTCTCTCCCAGTTTTCGTGTAAATAATCTAAACCAAGATTATGAAGCATAACGAAAATGCAAAGAATTCCTTTAATAAAAGATGAGGTTTTCTTGTCTAAAACATTTTCTACTTCTTCTGTTCTTTTGCGCACAAAAATAAACGGAAGAATAAACGCGATTGAAAAGAATATTAGAATCAACATAAATTTATTAAATCATTATAAATGATAACACACACTGTAAGCAAAGAAAAAGACACCCTTCCAGTGTCTTATAAATTTAAAATTTATTATTTAGCTAATGCTTGAGCAACTGAGACAGCGACTGCGACTATTGCACCAACCATTGGATTGTTACCCATACCGATTAAGTCCATCATTTCAACTTGTGTTGGATTAATTGTTAATTTGTCGTCTTGTTTTTCATAGTTGATATTAATATAATGTAGTCAGAAGAACAGAGCCTCGCAGACACTTTACTGGAATAGTCTTGGGACTCTTTTTTTATGTCAACTTAAGAAGTAAACATAGAAAGAGGCATATCACAATTAAGACCAAAATTGCTTTTATGTCTTTGTCTTGTTTCAATGCGGATCACCTCGCTCTCTGTGTCAAGATTTGCGAGGCTCTCTGTTCCGAGTTTTAATGACTTTGCTTTGTCGAAAGAAATAATAGCAAATAAACTTTGTTTAATTAAGTATTATTTACGAACAATTTGCTTTACCCTATATTTATATTTAATTAATACTTAATGTAGTAAATAAATAATAAATATCTAATATAAATATGGGGTAAGTTTTTTTAAAAAAAGACAACCGCTTTTGCGATTGCCTTATTTTGAGTTTAATTCTCTTATTTTGCTAATGCTTGAGCAACAGAGACAGCAACTGCGACTGTTGCGCCAACCATTGGGTTGTTACCCATGCCGATTAAGCCCATCATTTCAACGTGTGCTGGAACTGAGCTTGAACCTGCAAATTGAGCATCAGAGTGCATACGAC
>JAEEGK010003496.1_pt1 | contig 39045 bp, 24 predicted proteins | sample 8958771 | NCBI WGS metagenome assembly JAEEGK01 (sample SAMN16246547, study PRJNA631951) | gut metagenome | biome: gut microbiome; feature: rumen; material: SC-attached | host: Bos | place: Iran: Karaj | collected 2018-10
TATTTATTTTTATTGTATTTGCATCTTCTAAAGGATGAATTATACTTTTTAAATAATGATATAATTCATTTATTTGAGTTCCTTTTAAATGAGGATCATCTAATAAATAATTATATGCTTTCAATATTCCTATTATTGCTTTAAATTCTGGTTTTTTTTGAGTTAATATTTTTTTAAAATCATTAAATATTACATCATGAACTTCTATTTTATAATCATTTAATAATACTGAGAATTTTCCTATTAAAATTCCTACAATATTCCATACACATCCTTTTATTGTTGTTTTTAAATTACTTAATTTAATATCATTTAATAAATTATCAAGAAATTCTTTTGGTTTATAAATATTTTCTATAATTGTAACATTATAAGTTTCTATTATTTTAGCAGTTAAATTTAATATTTTTTCTTTGACAACTTGACTTTGTTCTACTCTATAAATTCCTGAATTCATAGTTTTAATATGATGTAAATAATTAACACAATATGATGAATATGTTACAATAAATTCTTTTAAAAAATCTATTAAATGACTTCTAAAGGAAATTTTATCTCTTTGTGTATCACCACATTGTGTATCTAAATATTTAAATACGTTTGTATCACTTCATATTAAGCGGGAAGAAAGAAACACTAAATTATTATATTACTATCTATTTACTTATTTGATCTGGTTTTAGTTTTTCATTAAATGATCATTTATATAATTTTTGAATTAAAAGAGTTCCTCCTTCAGAATGATAATCATATATATTAGAAATTACAGATTGAATTTGTTCTTCCATTTAATTTAATTTTGGAAAATTAATTTTGAAACTAAATATTACAAAATTGTTATAATATAACAAAGCATTATTAATTTTTTTAATTTGTCTTTAATTATTTAAATTTATTTTTTTATACAAATAATATATATAAATTATATTATATGATCAATAAATAAATTTCTTAATTTTTTTTTAAACCAAAATTTTTCATAAAATTATAAATATAAATTTAATTAATTTTTTTAAAAATTGAAAAATTTTTTTTAATTTATTACATAAATTTTCATTTATATCTTTTTAATTAGATATAATTATTATAGGATTTTCTTCCAGTCGTTAACCCAATAATATTTTTTTTGCTTTTATTATTATTATCATTTTTTCTTTGTGAAATATATTCAATTTTTTTTCCTCTTGTTGATGAAAATCTTTCATTCTTATTTTTTGGTTTATTAGTTTTAGTATTTTGGTTAATATTATAATTTTTATGATTTTTTTCTAAATTTTTATCTTTGTTTTTACTTTTAGAAAATCTAAAACTAGTATTGATATGTAAATTAAATGTTTTTTTTCCTTCATCAAATAATGTTTTTTTAATTAAAACAACATCATCATGCTCATTATGATAAAATGAAGGATTAGAAATATTATTATTTACTTTAATATTTTTTGGACTTTGAAAATTAGTTATACTAGTTGCATTTGTAGTCATTGAATTTAAACTTTTATTTGACATTTTCATAAATTTTGTTCCATATAATTTTGAATTATTTATTTTTAAATATTTATTATTCATTTGATTATTTAATGTTAAATTTTTGGTATGATTATTATTATTTTCACATTCATCATTTATTTTTATTGTATAAAATGCATTTGATGCAGTTTTTGTTCTTATTTGATGGGGTTTATTTTTATTTCTATTGAAACATAATTTATTAATTGTATGACTATTATTTAATAAAACTTGTTGAGAAGAATAATTATTAAATGGAATTTTTTTTACTATTGGTTTATTATTTGGAATAAATACATGACTAGTTGATTTTGTCCTTCTACTTTTTGATAATCCTTCTTTTGAATGATTTATTAAATTTTGTTCTTGTTTGGTATCTTTGAATTCTTTTATTTCTTTTATTTTTAAAGAATATGATTGTTTATTATTTAAAGATAAATCTCCCATTTTTTTAGAAAACTGATTTCTTGAAAAAGATGGTTTTTTATTTATTTTCTTATTTTCTTTATCTTTAGTTGGAACTTTTCTAATGTCTTTACTTGATAATTTTATGGTTGTGTAATTGTAATTGAATAAATTATTATTTTTATTTCTTTGATGATTTGAATAATAAGTTTTAATTGTTTGATAATTTTTGTCTATATATACATTTTCATTCATTGAGTTCAATAAATTTTCTATTATTTTATCATTTTTGAAATTTTTTTCTTTTACAAAATCAATATCTTTTTCAATTTCTTTGTAATCATAAACTTTATTGATTTTTAAATCTAGACTTATGGTAATATCATCATTAATTCCAATATTATCAATTGTAGTTTCTGAAATATTGGTATTTCCAATATTAGCTTTAATAGAATTATAAGATTGTGTTTTTTCTATTGAATTTAAAATATTAGAAAATTCAACATTTAATTTAAATTTATCCTTAAATTTATTTGTTATTATAGTTTTTTTCCTTTTTCTATTTAATTTCATTATATTTTCAATAGATTTATCTACAAAACAAGGATATTTAAAATAAGTTTGATATTGAAGTAATTCCTCAAAAAATAATGAGATTAAAGTATTATTATAATAAGTGGTTAAAAACTCAGAAAAATCATTCCATATTAGAAAATCTTTGAATTTGGAAACATAATGTATTTTCTTATTATAAATAATTGTATTTATTTTCATTTTATTGTATTTTTCTTGAAAAATATTATATTTTTGTAAATTTGAATTTATAATATGATTAAAGTTAATTTTCGACATTTAATTAATCAATATTTTTTATTAAAAATTTATATAATTAATTTTAATTTATTTTTTTTTTGAATTAAAGTAGAATTCATTATACCTAATTCAATAATTGTTTTATCATAATCTTTTTCAGGAATTTGTTTAGGAGGATAATCATATATAAAAGTAAATTCATTATTTGGAATTGAACTTTCATTTTCAATTAATTCCTTAATATCATTAATTGTATGAAAAGGATTTAAAATTTTTTTTACAGTTTGACCATTAACTAATTTAATTAATATTTCAGTTGTTTCAAAATTTGGATCTAAATAAAAATAATTTTGTTTTATAAAATCTTCAATTATAATACATAAATTACAATCTTCTTTTAATTTAATTTTTGATCCTTTAATTATTTTTAAAGGGAAAATTCCTTTTTTAATTCTTTCAAATATTTCTAAATTTTTATTTGATTTAAATGAAAAATACTTTTCAAAATTATTTTCTGTTTTTATAATAAAACAATTTTTATATAATTTAATTGTAATTCTTTCATCTGCTTTATCTTTTTTTTCTTCATTATTCCCAATTTGTTTTAATTTTAAAATAAAATCCTCATTACTTATTTTACACATTTAAATTTAAAAAAAAATTAAAAATAAATAAAAATTTCACTATTATTATATATTTACAATTTTTTAAATACAATAAAACTATCTTATTTTTTTTTATGGTAATTTTCAGCTTTATATTTTTTCATTTCTATAGTTGTTAATTCATTTATCACAGCAGTTAATTTATCTTTTGTTATATTTAATTCTTGATTTAAGTTTTCATATTCTTTTTCCATTTTTTTTTTTTCATTATTCATTTCATTTTTTAATTCATTTATAAGATTTTTTAATCTAGAATTATCTTTTTCTAATTCAATTTTTCTAGTTTCATTTTCTATAAATTTTGTATTTAATTCTTTATAGTAATTTAAATCCTCTTCAATTGTTTCTTTTTCTTGATTTAATCTTTGAATTTCTAATAAATAATTTGAATCATCTTTATTTTTTTTTCTATTTTTTATCTTATCTTCATATTCTTTTTTAATATTTTCTATTTCATTATTTTTATCTTGTAATATTTTTTTTTCTCTTTCAGAAAAGGATTTTTGTATATCTTCAATTTCACTTAAAAAAGTTTTATTATCAAAATTAGTATCATTTATTCTTTTTGTTATTTGATTTTCTTTTTGTTTAATTTCATTTAAATCTTTTTGATTTGATTTTTTTAATTCTTCTTTTAAATTATTTATATTTTGTTTTAAACGTATTATTTCATTTTTTAGTAATTTTTCATTTTTTGAATTATCTTCATGTTTGGTTTCAACAATTTCATTATAATTATTTTCTTTTTTTTCTTTTTCATTTTGTAATTCTTGTTTTAATTCCTCTATTTTTTTATCTTTAATTGTTATTTGCCCCATTAATTTTGTTAGAGTCTCAGTTTGTTGATTTGATTTAGAAGATTTTAATTGTTGAATTGTTTCTTCTAAATTTTCTATATTTTCTTCCTTCTCTTTTAAATTTATTTTTAATTTTATATTTTCATCATCTTTATTTCTTAATTGATTCTTCAAATCAACTAATATATTATCATTTTTGGTATTATATTCATTTGTTAATTTTACTATTTCTTTTTTATATTTATTTTCTAATTCTTTGTTTTTTTTCTCTAATTCATTTATTTTTTCATCTTTTAATTCTAATTCTTTTTTATCGCTTAAATTAATATCAGTTAGTTTTATATTTTCTTTTTTCAATTTTGTAATTTCATCATTTTTTTTTTTAATCTCACTAGAATTATCTTTTGTTGATTTGTCTTTTTCATTATTTAATATATTTATTGATGATTGTAAATTATTATTTTCAAATGTTAACAAATTATAATCATCTTTTAATTTATTATATTCTTCTTTTTGATTTCTTATTATTTGATTTTTTTCTTCTATCATTTCTTTATTTTCTTTTTTTAAATCATCTATTATTCCTTTTAATTCGTTTTCTTCTTCTTCAAAATATTTTATTTTGTCTTTTAATTGTTCAATAATTTTATTTTTATCATTTATATTTTCATTTTGATAATTATTTTGATTATTTTCAACTTTTTTAAATTTAATATTTAATAAATTATATTGTTCTTTTAATTTTTTATTTTCTAAAACAAGATTATAATTTTCATTTTTTAATTTTTGTATATCATTATTATTTAAATTAATCGAATCTTCATTATTTTCTGAATTAATTTCATCATTATTAAAAAAAAGATTAGGAAGTTCAAATTTTAATTCTAAAGTTCCACTTCCTAAAACACATTTTTTAATTTCAATTTGTACATTTTCATCATTTTTAATATCTTTTATTAATATATTTCCTATTCCTGCAGTTTGATATCCTCCTTTAGTATACACTAATAATAAAATATCTAATTCAGATTCATTATTAATAATATCATTTTTATTAATATTTAAATATAAATTATCATTTATTAAGTCTGATGGTTGATTTTTTATTACTTTAAACGGATTTTTTGACTCTACATATTCTACATTATCATTATCTTTAAGTTGAATTCTTATTTTAAAATGGCATGTTGCTGAATAATCAGAATGTAATTTTAAAATTTGAATTTTTATTTTAGAATTCATTTTTTAAATTAATTGGTTGTTAAATATAGGAAAAAAATTGAAAAAAAATTTATTAATTTTAATTATAAAAATTCAATTTCAAATTCATCATCTTTTAAATAATTTTCATTATTATTTTTATATTTATATTTTTTATTATTTTCAACACCAAATGAATCAATTAATTTTCTTAATTCCTTTGATATTAATTTATTTTTTTGTTCATTTTGTGCAGTTTTTATTTTAATGTCATTTATTCTTTTATTTATATTTACTATGTTTGTAGATATTTTTTTCTTTTCTTCAATTAAATCTACAATTTTTTGAGAAAAATCTTTTATCATTTTTGTAAACTTCTCCATATCCTCAGTTTGTATTTTTGTTTCATTTTCAAATTCTATTTTTTGTTTTTTTATTTTTTCTATTTTATTTTTTAAATTATTATTTTCTTTTATAAACAAACATTTTAATTCTTCAATTGAATTATTTTTATAATCTACACTTTTATTTAATTTATGTTTTTTATATAAATTCTTTGAAGGAGATTTAAATTCATTTCCTCTTTTAATTTTTTCAAATTTTGGTGAGAAAATTGTTTTTCTTTCACTATAATTATTTCTATTACTATCTAAAGAATTTTTAATTTTTATTTGTTTTGAAGAAGTGTCTTTAAATTTTGAAGGGTATTTTGTATTTATTCTAACACTTTTTGGATTTTTTAATTTATTTGATTTAACAGTTTCTTTATAATTTTGATAATTAAACCCTCGAGTTTGTCTTTCTGTTGATGGAATAAATAAATTTTGATTATATGATGTTTTTATATTTTTTCTTTTTGTTAAAAACTTTGAAAGATTCATGATAAATTTTTATTTATAATTATTTATTATAGTGATTAATCTTAAAAATAATGCTTAATTATATTTTAATTGTATATATTTCAATTTTAAAAAAATAAAGCTTTATATTTTAAAAAATAAACTCTTGTAAAAATTATTATTATTTTTTATACTATTATTTACATTGATAAATAAAAATAAAATTTAAAAACAATACTACTTTATATTATTATTATATCATAAACATAAAATTTACAAATCCATCACAAATATTTTCATATCACCAGTTTTTATAATCGTTTTATTTTTTAAACCAATTCCATCTTTTGTAAGTAACCATAATCCATTTGTCGATAATTTTTTATCATAATCATGATATAAACCATCATATATATACCAATTATTATTCTGATAAATTAACGTACATTGTACTTTACTTACAGAATCATCATTATATTGATAATTACATAATTCACTTCTTCCTATAGTAAAATAATTATATTCATTATTAGTAAATGATATTTCTGATTGTTTTTCAGAATTATTAAATTTATTTAAAAATTTAATATTAATTTGAGTTAAATTTTTTTTTAAATTTTTAATATCAAAATACATGTAATCAACACAAAAACTAATTATCATATTTTGTTTAATAATTATTTCTTTAGTTAATTTTACAAAAGTTCCTGTTCCTGATAAATTATCCTTTATATAAAATTTCTTTTTATCTTCATTATAATTAATAAAAAATTGAATAGGACTTATTGAATTATCATTAATGATATAATCACAATTTTGATCTCTTCCGAATGAAATTGTTGAACCTCTTTCATAATTTATATTTAATTGTTTATATTTTGATATAATAGAATTTTCAGTAATTCTTATTTCATCAATTAAAATATTAGAACTATCATATAATTTAAATAAAATTGAATTGATTAAAGATTTTGATTCATTTAAACTAATTTTTGTACTAAAATTATTATAATTGGAATAACGAGCCATTCTTTCTTTATTATTTTTTTCAAAATTTTGAAGAAATTCTTTTTTTTCTGTTAAAGCAGTGTTTTTTAAATCACTTTTCATTTCATTTTCTTTTAGTATTATTGATTCTTGTTTTTCTGAAACTTTAGAATCTCCATATAATAAAAAAATAGTATTTTGATTTTGTTTTGGAAAATGACATCCCATTTTTTATTAAGATATAATATTAAAATTATTTATAAAGATTTTTTATTATATATCAATTAATATATATATAATTTTTCAACTATAATTATATAAAAAATTGTTATGAAATTTCTTGATATAAGAAGAAATCTCCAAAATTTTCAATTATAATTTCATTAATTATAAAAATATTATATTGAAAATTTAATAAAAGAATAAAAAAATCAATAAATTCCAAAATAATTAAATAATAACCTTTCACACTTATTTTTCTTATAATAAAAAATAAGTTGTTTTTATTTAATTAAATTATTTATTTCACATATAAGAAATATTAAATAAAAAAATTAACAGAATATCTCTATAAAACTTTTCTTTATTCACAAAATTTTAAAAAGGATTATCATTCATATTTATATCATTATTATAATTTGAGAACTTTAATCCATCAAAATCTTCTTCATAAATAGGAACAATATTATTCAAATCATTGATATTATTTTGCTCCCTCTCAGAATAATAATTATAAAATACATTATTATTATTATTATTATTTGTTTTTTCTTCATCTTTATTATATTCCTCAAAATTAATATCGAATGTATTTTTTCTATTTTCAATATTATTATTTGTTGAAATTTGTTCTGATAATTTCCTTTTTTTTTGTGGAAAAAAATTTTTATAAATATTCATATCAATACCAAATAAATTACCTGTATATTTTTGAAATTCAAAATTATCACTATTTATATATTCACTATTAAATCTTTCTCTATGTTGAAAAATATCATTTGGATGGGGATGATGATTATTATTTATTTGACTATTTAAACTTTTTTTCCTAACAAAATATTCTTTCATTTCCTCATAACAATTTTGAGTTTCTGATATTTCATTTTTATTTTTATTTTCATTAAAATTTAATTCAGAAATTTCCATTGATTGTCTATGTGAAATATCTTTATGAATATTAAAAATTTTATTTTTACAATTTAACCCTTTTTTCTTTTTAAATGAAATATTATCATAATAATAATCACTTATATTTTTTTCATTATCAGAATCAATTTCAATATCATTTTTATTACTACTTAAATTATCATTATAAAATTTACAATTAATAACACTTATTAATTTTTCTTTTTGATTATTATTCAATTCAAATTTTCCTTTTTTTTCATTTGAAATAATCATAATAACATAATTTACAATAGTTTCAATATCAATATTCCCTTCATCATTTAATTTAAAATCTTTATGATTTTTTTTACTTGAATCAATTAAATTTTTTTTAATTCTCAAAAAAAATTTTTGAGCATGAGATCTTGCTTGAGTACTTGATCTTGTTTTAATAATTTTTTGAACATTTTTCCATTCATTTCCATATTCTAATATACCATCAATAAATTTTTGATGTTCTTCTTCACTCCATCTTCCTGAATTAAAATTAGAATTTTTAGAAATTCCATCATCTTCTGTTGAAGGAAATCTTATTATATGAGAAGTTGCTTCTGTACTTATTGTCTTTGAACTTTGTGGTGTTTGATTTTGATTTTGAAATGAAAAAATACTATTTTTTTCATCTTTATTGAATTGTATTATGTTTTTGTTTTCATTATTCTCTAACATTTTTTTTATTTGTAAATTTTTATTTTATTTTTATGGTTTTTATATTTTTTATTTGTGATTAATATTGAAAAAATTTTTAATATATAAATAAAATAAAATACTTTAATATATAAAATTAAAAATATTTTAAAATTGGATTTTTTAATTTTTTTTTTTTTTCTTTATTGAAATTCATCAACTAAATTTGTATTTATACATTTATTTTTTCTAGAAGAAGAAATTATATTTAATAATTGACTTTTAGCCTTTTTAACAGTTGGATCACTATAAAAAATATGTTGAGCTAATTTATTTAAACTATCATTAGAAACATAACCAAGTGGTTTTAATTTAGGTCTCATTTTATTTCTTAAACCACTATATCTATTTTCAATAACTTTTAATTGTCTATACATTTCAAAATTTGGAATAGATCTCCAATAAAAATTAGTATTAATATTAGGATAAAATATTTGTCTACTTTCAACTTTACCATAACGATTTGATATTCTTTTCATTTCTTTATTTAATTTTTGCTCAAATGAACTTATTGGATGATATATATGAGTTTCATCTACTTTTCCTTCAACATAATATTGATTTTTTACATGACCAAAAAAATGTTTTGGTGGTTTTATTTGAGCATGTATTGGTATTTTATATTCATAATTATATCTTGTTGGATTTAAATTAAATTTTCCTATTTTATTTTGGAGGAATGTATTACTTACTTGTGGTTTTATTTCTTGAGATTTGTATAATTTTGATGTTGAATATTTACTTTGGTTATTTGATGATTTTATTTGTTCATTTGATTCATCATTTGATATTGACATTATTATTTTTTTTTTTTTTATTTTTTAGTTATTGTTTTGTTTTAATGTAATATAAAAATATAAAATATATATTTTATTAATAAAAAGAATTTTACACTCTATAATGTGATTTGCATATATGATATAAATTTTATAATAAATATTTCTAAATAATATACTTATATAATAATATTTCATTCAAAAAATTTCAAAAATATTTTTTTAATCATCTTTTTAATTACTATAAAATAATATACATTAGAAAAAAAAATATATAAGTTATTTTTTTTCTTATTCTTTCATAGAAGCATCAATTAAATTTTTTCTATTTTGAAATTCTTTTAAATATTCATCTTCAAATTTAGACAAATTACTATTACTACTTTGATTTAAACTAAAATCAGGGAATAAATTATTATAAACATCACTATTAATCCAAGAATGCATTTTAATTTCATTTAAACTCAATCTTCCTTTAGGATCATAGCAAACTAATCTTTCAAATAAATCTTTAAAATTATTAGAAATAGAAACATCAATATCATCAAAAGGAATTAATTTCCAAAATTCATCAAATTTATCATTTATAATATATTTATATCTATTATCAGCAAAGGTTGCATTATCAAAAGGAAAAAAACCAAAAATTAAAATAAATAATATAACTCCCATTGAAAAAATATCATTTTTAATTCCATCAAAACCTTTTGTTGCAGATTGAAAAACTTCAGGTGAAATATAACTACTTGTTCCAATATTTTCATAAATTAAACCATCATTTATATTTTTTGAAAAACCAAAGTCAATTAATTTTATTTTAAAATCTTCAGTTAATAAAATATTTTCTAATTTAATATCACAATGACTTATCCCACTTTTATGACAAGTTTCAACTGCATCTAATAAATCTGAAAATATTTTTCTAGAAATTTCTTCATTAAAACCTATTTCTGGAATTTTAATATAATTAAATAATTCACCATTTGGTAAATATTCAAATATTGCAAATTTTACTTCTTCATTTGAAAAATAATTTGTTATTTCAAAATTTTCTAATGAACCTCCTCTTTCTAAGAATCCTTCTCCATTTGTTATTAATTTTACTATATTTTTATTATGAGGAATTATTGTATTTAAAAATAAAGTTTCTGTTTCATATGCTTGTTCATCTGTATATAATTTAATAGCATATTCAGAATTATCTTTATTATTTAAAGATAAATAAACGTATGATGTTGCTCCTTCTCCTATTTTTTTTATTATGTAGTAATCTTCTTGTTTGTTATGTAAAATTGCAGCATAGTCTTCAAATTTCATTTTATTTTTTTTTTTATTTAGTTAATATATTTGTAACAAATAAAAAGAAAATTTATTCTTTTTTTTAATAATCATTCTTATAATTAATTAGATATTTTAAATAGTTTATATATTTATATAAAAAAATAAATAGTTGATTGTATATTATTATCCATAATAATACTTTATATACTTATAATGATGAAATAATAAAATTTTAACTGAAATTTTAGTATTTTTTACATTAATTTATTAAAAAAAATTTCAAATTAGTGTCTACTAACTTCAATAATACCTGTAAATTTAACATTTAAATTTTTTTTTTCATTTTTTTTTGCTGGTTTAGATAATTTTCTATAAAAATCTTCTCCTTCATCTCCATATATTTTCTTATAAACTATAAAAATAAAAATAAATTTTTACATTTTTTTATGAATTTTTCCCTTTCTTTTGGATCATTTCTATTAATAGATGTATTAAATTTAGTAATTAAAAATATTTTTTTTTCCTCAATTGTCATAGATTCAAATTTTATATAATCATCTTCTAATTTTGATTTATTTTTCCAAAAATATTTAATAAATTTCAAGATAATAATTATAAATAAAGAAATGATAAATGATTTATATATCGTCAAATCATCTAATATACGTTTTAAGAAAGACATTTTTTTTATTATTTACAATACTATAAAATAATATTACTTTTTTAAAATTTTTTAAATATAGAAAAATAAGAATAATAAACTCACTTAAATAAAATGACATAATAAAATTCAAAAAATATTATTTTTAATAATAATAAAAAAAATTCCAATTATACAAAATTTTAATATTAATATTTATATAATTTTAAATCTTAAACAATTTTTAACATATATTCTCCAAAACTTGTTTTTATAAATAGTTTCAAAATCCCACAATTTTTTCTATTAATATCATATCTTTGAATACTAAAAAAATGACAAATTTTACATCAAACCTTTTCAAAGAGCATAAATTAATAGAAAAATGTGATACCATTTATATGATTTTATTATCTTTATTAAACATTCCAATTTTCTAATATTAATTATGTTTCATATTATCATTTTCATCATTAAAATTAAATTTTATAATTTTTTATTTCACTTTTTTGAAGAAAGCTTTTTAGATAAAAAATCTACTCTTAATGATTTACAATGAGTTAAATAATTATAATTATATCTTCATAAAATATATATTAGTACTCTCAAATATAGTTTTATTATTTTTTTTTTAAATTATAAAATTAACATTAAATTAATTTTTTATTAATTTGGTTTTTTTGATTTTTTTTTAATAATTGATTTTAAATGAAAAAGAAATTTTATAAAATAATTTTTAAATTTAAAACAAAATAATAAAAATGAAGAAAAAGAAAGGAATGTCATTAGAAGAAAAAAGGCAAATTTTATTAGGTTTATTTAAAAAAGATCACTCATTTTTTCATTATAAGGAAATAGAAAAACATTGTACTCATCACAAGATAAATTTTATGATAGTAAAAGATTTATTACAAGGAATTTTAGCAGATAATTTAGTCGAAACTGAAAAAATTGGCTCAAGTAGTTTTTATTGGTCTTTACCAACAAGAGTTCTAGCAGCAAAAAAAAATATTTTAAATAGAGAAAAAGAAAGAAAAGAATTAATTAATTCAGATATTGAAAATACAAATAAAAAAATTCAAGAATGTAAAAATTTAAGAAAAAATGATAATAGACAAGAAAAATTAGATGAATTAGATGATTGTTTAAAAAAAAAGGAAGAATATGATAAAATAATTAAAGGTTTTAGAAAATCTGATCCAGAAAGATATGAAAAATTAATTAATGAAAATAAATCATATGTACAATTATATGATAATTGGGCTGATAATATTTATACTTTAGAACAATGGTTAAGAACAAAAAGACCTGATGTTAAAATAATTGATATGTTTCCTGAATTAAAAGAATTACATTTATTTGATGAAGATGAATAAAAAAAATATGGAATTTAAGTTATTATAATATTAATTTAATATATATAATTTTATTATTTTTTCTTAAATTAAAATTTTTGTTTCTTTTTTGATAAAATTTAAAAAAAAAATATAAAAATAAATTGAAAAATAAATTTAAAAAAGCCATCATTATAATTTATATATAAAAATAAAATAATAATAAGACCAAATTATTAATTTTTAAAAAAAGGATGTTTAAGTGCATTTTTAGCACTAATTCTTTCATCAGAATCCCAAGCAATCATTTTTAAAATTAAATCCCCAGCTTCCTTAACATCTTCATCATCATAAAACTTATTTTCATTAATAACATTTTTAATATCAGCTTTTTCAATTTTATCCATATTAACAAAATAATTTAAAAAAGAACTAGGTAACTGAAATTTTTCAAAATAACCTTTAGGAGGATTCCCAAGAATACACATATGTTCAAATATTTGTAATCCTTCAGTTTTCCCAGGAAACAAAGGAATTAAAGTAAATAATTCAGCAAAAATGCATCCAGCAGCAAAAATATCAATTTTATCATCATAATCACATTTACCTAAAAGTAATTCTGGAGCTCTATAATATCTAGATACAATATAAGGTGTTGATTTAGTATCTTTTTCAATAAATTTTGAACTTCCAAAATCACAAATTTTTACTCTTTCATCTTCTGTAAATAAAACATTTTCTGGTTTTAAATCTCTATGTACAATATTTTTTGAATGACAATATTCTAATCCTTTTAACATTTGTTTCATTATTGATTTTATTTTATTTATTGGGATAAATTCTTTTTTTTTTCTTTGTTCTTCTAAATAAGTTTCTAAACTTCTTGTAACATATTCAAATACTAAATTTTGAATTACTTTTCCATCATCATTAACTGAGTAAAATGTATCTAATAATTTAACTATGTAATCACAATCTTTTAATTCTGATAAAACTTGGTATTCTCTACTTAATTTTGAACCTACTTTATGGGTTCTTTTTATTGCTACTCTTGTATCATGAACTCTGTCATATGCTTCTATTACGTATCCAAATGCACCTTGTCCTCTCAGAGATATTGGCTCGTAGTCTGGTATTGAAGAATTTAACATTTTTTTTTTTTTGAGGGAGTTTATATTTAAATTTAATTTATTTTTTAGTCGTATTTATTTCGATGAAAAATAATTATTTTTTTTTTTTTATGATTTTAATTTTTTTTATATTTTTATGAATATTTAAAATGTTAATTTAACCATAATTTTATTTTAATTTTAACATATTTTTTTTAAACATACTTACTATAAATATAAGTATTATTTACATTCTTTATTAGTAATAAATACTTAAAGATAAATCACAAATTTAGTATTATTTTGATTTTTATTTATATGATAATTATTAAAATATTAAACAACATGTAGCATCTGTTTTTTCTTTAATATTTTTTTTTGAATACTCATTTTTATTTTTAAAGTTTTTATTATTTATGTTTCCATCTGATTTATTCATTTTAATAAAATTTTTATTTTCTATATTATTTTTATTTACCCAATTTGAATAAAATGAATATGGATTTTTATATTTATATCTAAATGATTCAGGAGAATTATTTATATTATATGATATTGAATTTGTTTTTGGAATTGTTGAAATATCAATTATTTGTTCTGATGAATTTATATCTTTTGATGAAAGCTTTGTATTTATTTGTGACTCTTTTTTATTTTTCCTTATATAAATTTTTTTGAGTATTAATTCATCATTATTATTATTTAATTCTGAAATTTTAGATGAATTATCATTATTATTTATTTGTTGAATTAAGATTTGATTTTTTGATGGTCTAAAATTGTTATATAAATTTATTTTAATTATGTTATTTTTCATTTCAATATATTCTTATTTAATAATTTAGTTGTAAGATATAATTATTTTGAAAATATTCTTTTTATTTATTATAATATTTTTAAATGTTTTTAGATTAAAAATATTTAAATATTTTTTCTTTTTATATTGGTTATTTTTCATAATATATTTATTTTTTATTAAAGTAAACTGATTTAATTTACATTAATTTTAGTTTTTTTCAAAAAAATTTATAATTGTTTCAAATATATTATATATTTTATAATTCCATGAAATAATAGACCTATTATAATGATTTATTTTGAATTATATATATTTTTTCAAATTATCAATTTTAAGTATTTTATCCTAATTGATAGTTTTTTAATTCTATTAATCCCCATATTGAATAAATGTAAAATTTTATCTTCCTAATTATTAATGGAGAAAATTTATAATATATATTATTTGCAAAAATAACTTATTTTTTGGAAATTTTTATTATTTTTTTAAATATTTATATATACTTTTCAAAAATATGAAATGTCAATTGAAAATAAGGTTTTAATATATATAAATAAAATCTATAAAATTTAAATTAATTATTCTTTTTTTTAATTATAAATTATCTAATTATTGATGGGAAAAAGGAATAAAAAACATAATAAACCTCATCAAGACACTTTATCTACATATAAAGAAATAGAAAAATTCATAAAGGAAGAACAAGATTCAAAAAGGGATAAATTTACATTTAAACAAAAAAAAGTGAAAATGCCATATAAAATGTATATGGGAATTAAAAATAGTGTATTAAAAAAACATCAAAAAGAAATGGAATTTAATAAATCAAATGATATTATTGCCCAATCAGGAAGAAATCAAAAATTTATGACAAAGATAATTTTAGATAAATTTGAAAAACAAAAAGAACAAAAAAGAAACAGAAAATTACAAATTTCAAGAAATAAAAGAAAAAGTCAATTAAAAGATGGAACATTAAGATTAAGTAAAGATTTTAAAAACAAAATAAACCAAAAATAAGATATATAATAAATATTTATGAAATTAACTGAAATTTAAAAAAAAATAAATTATGTATCTTCAATAGTATTAATAATAAATTTCATGAAAACCCTAATTTCATCAATTCCTTTTAATATATATTGATCTGTAATAGTTATATTTTTTTCTTTTGCATCTAATTCAATTGTTGCTTGAGAATAAATTGAATCATCATCTTCATTATTAAATGAAATTGTTATTTTCATTTTTTCTTCATTTGTTGAAGAATATAAATTAAATTTAAAAGTAAATGGTAAATTTTGTATTATATCATTTATTTTATTTCCTTCTTTAGTACTATATACTTCATTATCATTAGAATAAATAGAAAAATATAAATTTTTATCTCTTAGTTTATCTTTATCTACAATATTAGTAATTTCTGCATCAATTTCTTTTAATATTGTTATTTCATCTTCAATAATTCCTTTTGATTCATCTTTATTTTCATTTTCATTTTCTGATTTTTCTGTTTGTTTTAATTCTTCATTCGGTTCAATCATTTCATTAATTTCTTCATTTATATTTCCTTTTTCTGATTTTTCTGTTTGTTTTAATTCTTCATTCTCTTCATTAATTTCATCTTCATTTTCATTATTCTGATTATTTTCATATTCAATTTTTTCACTTTCAATATTTTGATTATTTTCAGAATTCAAATTTTCATTATCAATATTTTCATCATTATTTTCATTATTATTAAAATTAATTTCTTTTTCACTAACTTGACTATTTTGAATTGAAGGCAATTTTTGAATACTTTTTTTACTTGAACTAACACTACTAACACTTTCTTCTTTAACTAAACCATTTAAATTAGTAGGATTTTTTTTTCTTTTTCCTTTTGTATCATAATTAGAATTATTAGAACCAAAAGGAATAAATTTACCTTGAACTTTTATATTTCCAATATGTATATTTTCATTATTTAAAATTTGAAAATTATCATCAATTGCATATTTATCAATAAAATTTTTAGCAAGACAACAAGTCCAATCAAAAGAACATTGACCTAATTCAATAATATCATTATTATTTTTTAAAAATAAACTAATTGTACAATTTGAAGAAATATCATTTAAACTTTTTTTCTTTAAAAGACATCTAGTCGACCAATTAAAAGAAACATCATATAAATCATCACAAATAATATCTTTACTATTATTAATTTTATCAATTCCTTGTAATGAAAATTTTAAAAAGAAAGAATAAGGTGAAATAATACTTTTAGGTAAAATAATATTTTGTGCATTTTTAACTTGAATTTTTAATTCACCATTTATAATATCATTAATATTGAAAAATTTCATTTTAGAAGAAGAAGATGCTTGTGGTTTTTGTATAATTGAACTTTTCATTAAATTATCATTTTCTCCATTATGACTTATTGATCTTTGCATATCTTTATTATTTTTTATTGATTTATTTGATGAATTTTCACTTATATAATCTTCATTATTTAACATATTCATTTCATTTGTTTTTTTTAAAGAACTTTTTGAAAAATCACCTATTTTTTCTCCTATATTTGTTATTTCTGGAATTGATGATGATACTGTAACTTTTCTATTTAATGTTTTTGTTTTTGAATTTTTACTTTCATTTGATATTTCATCATATTCTCCTGATTTTTTTTCTTCTTCTATTTCTTCTTGATTATCAAAATTATAATGATCATAATTTTCTTCTTCACCATCTATTTGTTGTTTCATTTTTATTGTATTTTTTCCTATCATTTCTTCATCACGTATATTTTTATAACTTAAATTTGAATATCTTTTCTCTGATTTAAATGTATCTTCACCATTATCATCTTCTACTTTTTCATTTTCATTTATTTTTAATTGTTCATTTTGGGAAATTTTTTGTTTTTTATTTTTGTTATTTAAGTTAAATCTTATTTTTTGAGTTAAATTTGATATTTGATCAATTATATTTTTTCTTTCATTTAATAAATTAGTTAAAATGTTTATATCAATTAAAGGATTATTATTATTTTTAATATCATTATTATCATTATAATCCCAATTTTCAAAAATTCCCTTTGCATCATTTTTATTAACATAAAATTTCTTACATGAAATATCCATAAAATCTTGATAAGATATTTTATCATCTTTACATCTATTATTTAATTCTTTATATAATTCTTCTACTGTTTTATTATTTTCACTTAATTTATATATTATATTATATAAACATTCATTTAATTTCTTAACTTTATTTTCACTTCTTTTATTGAATGCATTATATATTTTATTAATTGATAATTTCATATTATTTTCAAATCCAGAAACTTTAATTATTGAATCTCTAATATCAAATGGTACTTGTAAATAATCTAATACACTTATAAATTCATTTTTTAATAAATGCATATCATTATCTTGATCATATAAATTTAAAACATAATCTAATCCTCCATTTTTTTCACATAATTTATTAAATGAATAAATATTTGATTCTTCTTCTAAAGAAATATCTACTTTATCTGATAAAGCAGGATACAATTTTGGATTTATTGATTTAAAATTAGATAATACATTATTATTATAATTTGGAATTCCTCTTTTATTTTCTACTTTTATTTCTTGAATTTCATTATTTAATTCACTTAATTGTGCAGTTAAGTCATTAATTAATTTATCTTTTTGAATTGAATCATTTTGTTGTAATTGAAAAGCTTTATTCTCAAATACTTTTATATTTTCTGTTAAATTTTTTATTTCTTCTGTTAAATTAGCACTTTTATCTTTAAGTAATTGATTTTGATTTTGATATTTATTTAATTCAACTTTTAATTTTAGTACTTCTTCACTTTCTTTTGCATTTTTTTCATCTTCAAATTTTTTATTTAAAGCCTTTAATTGTTCTTTTAAATTATTAATTTCTTTTTTTTGTTCAATAAAATATTCATTTTCTCCAGTTTGGGCAGCATCATTTTCAAAATTATTAAAAGTATTAATTCCACTATTAACATTAATATTATTATTATCTATACTTAAATTAGGTCTTCCTTCAATACTCATTTGTAAATTTTTTTGAGAAGTAAATACAAAATTATTTCCTAAACTTTTTTTTCCTTTATTAAAGAAAAAAGCCATATTTGATTCATCACCATTTCCCTGTGGTAATGTTTTACTATAAGGTGATAAAACATTATAAATTGCAATTGCTGATTCTTGTGGAGATAATTTACTTAAATATTTATATAAATCATCCATATTATGTATTCTTTCTAACCAACTTCCACTATATAATTCTGGTTTTGTTAAATGTTGCATTGTTTGAACTCCGTAATTTTGTATTTCTCCCATAAAATTTACTAATTTTCCTTTATTTTGATTTTGAAGTAAACTTAATAATTTTGGATCTTGTTCAAATTCTTCTTCTTCAACTTCAATTTTTTTATTTGATTTTAACGTTTTATCTTTTTGAATATTATTATCTTCACTTTTTTCTTCTTCTTTAATTTCTTCATTATTAATTTTATTATCATTAATATTTAAATTATTATTATAATCATCATTATTATTATTTTCAATATTACCATTATCTAAATTATTAACACCTTTTTGTTTAATTTTATCCATTTCTTCTTTAAATTCTCCTCCACAATACATAATAATAATTTCTCTTATTTTTTCATTACAAGCAATTTCCAAACAATTTCTATTAGTTCTACTATCTTTCAAAAAGGGATTAGCACCATTTTCTAATAATAACTTAATAACTTTTCCTTTTCCAGCATCAGCAGCAAAATGTAAAGGAGTCATTTTTTCTTCATCAACACAATTAACATCACATTTCCCTTTAATTAACAATTTAATAATATCAATTTGTGCATTAGTACCATTCCAAATAGCATAATGTAAAGGAGTTCTTCCATAAATATCAATATCATTAATTAAATCAGGAGCTTTATTTAATATTATTTTAACTATTTCAGGATTATTACTACAAGATGCATAATGTAGACAATTTCTACCAATTGAATCTTTTGATAATATTTCACTTTTATTTTTTAATAATACATTAAAACAATTTAATCTTCCAAATTGACATGCTAAATGAAGAGGAGTTCTTAAGAATTTATCTCTTACATAAACTGAAAAATTTTTTGATATTAAAAATTGAACTATATCAGAATGTCCACATTTAGCTGCAATATGCAATAAACTTTTTTTATTTGTATCTACTAAATTTAGAATATCTGTTAAATATTGATTATTTTTTTTAAAGTATTCTATCATTTTTTGTAAATCACCTCTTTCTGTTAAATCAAATAAAACTCCTAATGGTGATTTTAACATTGCTGATGTTGATTTTTTATTCATTGATGTATTCCATTGAATATTAAATTTTGCTTGTGATAATCTTTCTTTTGCTTTTGATTTATTTTCTTTTGACCATTCTGTTCCTGTTTTTTTTCTAAAGTTTTCTTCAAAATTTGGATTTATCATTGTCATTGCTAATTCTTCTATTGATAATGATTCAAATCCTTTTTTTTGTATTTTTTCTATTATTTTTTCTTCTGCATATTTTTCGTCTTTTGAATATAAATTTTTATTTTGAGATTTATTTTGAGATATTTTACTAAGAGATATATAGGAACTCATTTTTGATTTTTTTTAATTTTAGTGTTTTAATTTTTTTTAAATTTTTTTTTATTTTTATTAATTTTGACTTTTTTTAATTTTTATTATTTATAAATATTTTTATTTATTGTCTAATTTATTATTATATTAAATTATATTCATTGCTTTTTGTATTAAAATTTATTTTTTTTCCATCAATATTAATATGATTTTCTAAAAAAGAAATTAAAATATTTGGATATAAATCTCTTATTGTTTTATAACTTTCTTCACTTTCTTTTTCTACACCTTTCCATTTAACTTTTAACATTAATTTATTATTTTCTTCATAAATATTTGTTAATCTTTCAGGAGATTTACTTAAATCTAAATATTCTTCCTCATTTAATTCATTTTTGTTATTTGAAGATAAAATAACTTCATTATAATTTTCATTTCGTTTTCTTCCAATAAAATAATTATTTTGTTCTTTTTTAATATTAGTAATAGGATATTCATTTAAATTTATTATACCTTTTTTATATTGTTCATTTAATTCTGTTTCATATTTATCAATTAAAACTCTTATTGATGATAAATTTTGATATAATTCCCATGAATTATAATTTTCATTATAACCAAACCATTTAACATAATAAGATATATTTCCATCTCTTTCAATTCTTTTTCCTTCAATTTTTTCAATTTTTTTTTCTTGTTTATTCTTATTCATAAATCAAATTTTATAAGATTAAATTTTTTTAATATTAATAAGTTTATATTTATAAGGATTTAAAATGAAATAAGTATATTTTAATTTAAATATAATTTAATAAAAAAATTATATTTGGCTTTTATACAAATTTGACTGTAATAAAGAAGAATTATATTCATCAAAATCATTATTAAATAACATTTTATTTTCAAATCTTGAATTTTCAATTTGTTGATTTATAATTTCAGTATCTTCATCAAAAAATTTATCAAATTCGATAAATTTAATAAAAGGTTTTGAAGTATTAATTGGTTCTAATTCAGATAAATCTTTAATAAATTTTTCAAGTAATTGAATTTTATTTTCATGAAAAGAACCATATCCAAATTCATTAATATTAATAAATATATTTGAAGATTGAGGTAAATTTACAATTCCTTTAAAAAGACTTTTTAAAGTTTTATATAAAGTTGCAAATTGATTAAATTTTTTTGTAACTCTCCAATTTTGATTATTATAATTTATATCAATTATATATTCTAAATAGGGTTTACCTAATTCATCTTGTTTTAATCTTCCTTTTAGTATTTTTAATTTTAATCTTTCTGGGATAAATTCTCCTGAAATTAATGTTATATTGTTATTTATTGTTGAATTTAATTGACAATTTAAATAATGATTTTGGAAATTTTCATAAGTAAAATTTTTTAAACATGATTTACATTTTAATCCTTTTGTATGATTAATTATATCTTTATATTTATTTAATAATGTTATTTGTTCTTCTAAATTTTTTATTTTATTTTCAGTTGAATTTAATTTTAAATTTAATTCATTATTTTTTTGAGTTGTTTCATTTAAATTTTGTATAAAATTAGTGTCTGAATTTCTATCTGAACGCTTTTGATTTTCAATTATTTTTTGAAATAAATTTTTATTTTCTTCATTTTGTGTTTTAATATTTTCTTTAAAATATTGTACAAAATCATTCATACTTTGATTTAAAAATTCATTTGATTCTGTTCTTTTTTTTTCTGATTTTAATATTTCATTTTGAGTTCTTAAATTTAATATTTCTGAATTAAATAATTCTTTATTATTTTTTAAATCCTTCATAATATTATTATACTTATTTTTCCAATTTTCAATTTCATTTTCTAAATATTGTACTTTTTGTTCATGAATTAATTTTAGTTTATCATTATTTTTTTTTATTAATTCCATTTGTTCTTCTTTCATATGTAATTCTGTTTCATTATGATTTTTTAAATTTATTAATTCTTTTAATTTATCATCATAATTTGATTTAATTGAAGATAATTTTCTTTCATAATTATCTTGACTTATTTTCTTTTCATTTTGTAAATTTAATATTTTATCTTCATATTCTTTTTGTTTCATTTTCTCATTTGCAATTTGTGAATTTAAATAATTAATTTGAATCAATTGTTCATTTGTATTTTTTAATTTTTCTTGTAATTTATCAATTATATTTTTATAATTTAAAATAACTTTATCTGATTGAGACCTATTATTTTTTAATTGACTATCTAAAAATTTTCTTACTAATAACATTATTTTATCAAATAATATTTCTTTTTTATGAGGAAAATCTGGAGTTAAATTATCAATTTGATCTCTATAATTTTCCATATCATTAAAAAATTGATAATAATTATTTGAATATTTATCATTATCTTCAAAATTTTTAGAAAATTTCTTAATTAAATTATCAGCTTCTTCATTAAATTTTTCTTCAAATATTTTCTCATTTTCTTTGTTAAATTTTTTTAATTCATTTTCTAATTTCTCTTTAATTTTCCCAATAAAATCTTTTTTAGTATCATCATCAAACATAGAATTATTTTGAAAACTATTTAAATAATTATTAAGTAAATTATTAGTAAATTCTTGTATATTTTTAACATAATTTCCATTATTTTTATTAAAATTTCTATAATTTTCAATTTCTTCTTTAAATTTTTTAACAATATTATCAGATTGTTTAATACATTCATTTTGAATAACATATTTCCAACTATTTTCAATAACTGGAATACTTCCTCCATTAATTGAATTTAAAATACTTTGAACTAAATCAACTAAAATACTCCCAGTAACATTTTTTTTCATAAACATTTTTGGTTTAGTTATCTGTAGAACTTTATTTTTAAAAATTTGTGCTTGTTCTAAAAATTCTTTTCTTAATCTTTGATCAGGTAAATTTTGCATAATTTGTAAATCACTTTCTTTTTCAACTGGTCTAACCATAGTAAAACAATCTCTTTCAGGGAAATAAGTTTTAATTAAATTTCTAACTTTATTTTTTTCTTCAATTATTTCATTATTCCCTTTAATTTCTTTAAGTGAATTTTCTAAATATTGTTTTTCAGTAATAACATTTCCATCTTTATCTTCTAATTTCAAAGAAAAATCTCTAAGTAACCATAATAAACTAGGAAAATATTCTGCTAATTCTTCTTCATTTTCTTCATTAGAATTATTTTTCAATTTAATAGTTTTACTTAAATTTAAAACAAAACTTAAATTATTAATAGTATTTTCATCAATATAACCAACAGAATTATAAATAAATAAAGAACTAATTAAAACTGCAATTAAAAAAATTTTTGAATCATGATTTATTTCTTCATCATATGCACCTAATCCTTCTGTATCAATTAAAAAACAAGGAAATTTTTCTTTACAATATTTATTTTTTATCATTATTGGATCTGACCAAATCCAAATTCCTTTTGTACATGCTTTAAATGTCGGACCTACCCCAAATCCAGAACTTTGTATATTTAATAATACTCTATTTAATAAAAATGATTTTCCTGTTCTGTATTTTCCTACTAAACTTATTATTGATATATTTTTATAGGGTAAGTTTGTTAAAAGATTTTTTGCTTCTTTTGGTATTATAAATTTATTGTTTTCATATATTACAAATGGGATTGCTTTGTTTTTTGGAAGGATTGGAGATTCTAGGTTTGTTTGTAATGGGAGATTTTCAAATGAGTTAGGGTTCATTTTTAAATTTTTATTTTTTTTAATTTTTATTTATTTTGATTTTTAATATTAAATGATTTTAAATTAATTTAAAAATATTTTTTAAATTTAATAACTAATAAAATCTATGAATTTATATTTATTTAAATTAATAATATTGAAATATATAATAATAATGAATAACAATTATAGAATAGCAGATACAGTTAAAACAAAAAAAGATTTATAATAAAATTTCATTATAAAATATTGAGAATTAATATTCTTGAATTTAACATTTAATATAGTATATTGATAATCTTATTTTTAAAGAACTATTGAAAGTAAAATATATTAATATATTTTTGTCTTTTAATACATTATTTTAAAGATTAAGATAAGAATTTTTTAAAATGATAAAATTTTTAATAATAATTATAAAATAGAATAAATTTTTGATTTTTTATTAAAGAATAATATTTAATATATTTGAATAATCAAAAAATATAATTTAAATTTTTTAAACCTCTCTGGGTTTGAATAAAGATTCAAAAATGCTTAGAATAAATGAATCAAAAAGATTTAAGCTAATAATAATAACTTCAAAAATAAAAAATTTTTTATATTTTTTGCTAAAATCATACACAAAAGAATAATATGAATTATATATAGAAGTATTAATTTCCATACATGAGCCAAATTCTTCAAGTTCTTTAAATTTTCCATTTTTATATTGTTTATTGATTAAATATAAATAACCTATGTTCAAAATAAATAACCCCAATCTCACTAAATAATTAAATAAACTCATAATTAAGATAGTATTTTTAATAGCATTAATCTCACAAGACTTTAATGCTTCCTTAGTAATTATAAAAAAAATTAGATTAAATACAGGAATAAAACATATAGTTATGATAATTATAATAAATAGTGCTTTTGAATAAGAATGCAATTTACTCATATCAATATTATAAGTTTTTAAAGCACCTTTTTCTTTAAAATCTGATAAATAATAATCACAATTTATTGATAATAATCTCATTTGTTCATTATTTTCATTTAATTTTATTTGAGAATTACATCCTTGATTTAATTGATTTTCAGTACAATTATTATTATAAAGTTCATTTTGGCATTGACAAAAATAAATTTGGTTTGATAATTTTATATTATAATCTGAATTTATACAAGATTCAATATTTGATAATGATATTTCTTCATTATTTGATAATTTTCTTAATTTGCTTAAATATACTAATGAAATGATTGTTAAAATAAATGTTCCTAATCTTATGATTAGTCTGAATATAGTTAATATAAGCATACAAATTGCATTTTTTTCCATTTTATTTATCTTTTATTTTGATATATTTTAAAAATTTTGATTAAATAAATTTTGAAAAAATTTACAGTTTCAAACTAAATCTTTTTGAAAATTAGATAAATTATTATTTATTATCAAATAAATTTTATTATTAAAAAAATTTAATTTAAAAAATTAAAAATATATTAGTTTAAAAATAAAATAATATTCATTTATAAAAAACAATTTTTAAATATTTTTTTCAAAAAATTTGTAAAGATTATAAATTTGAATGAAAACAAATTAATTTAAATTAAAAAATGAACAATAAAAAACAAAAAAAAGTAAAGTTTCAATGTGATAATAAAGATAATAAAATAATAAATCCGAACACAAAAAAATTATTAAATATCCAATCAACCGTGAATTTAAATTCAAATAATTATAACATGGAAAATAAAAACCAAATATCAAAAATGAGTAATAATTTTTCATATGATTTAAGAGTTTTTATCAAACAAACAATTGATGAAAAATATATTGGAATAGTAAAAATTTTAGGAGAATTAATGGATAAAATTCAAAATATACAATCATTCTTAGGACAAAAAAGAATAAGACAAAATGATTCAATAAATCATACTCCAAAGAAAAAATATTCAAAATTCGAAGAAAAAGATATTGATATTAATAATGAATTTCAAAATGAATTATATTCACCAAATGTTAATAGTGATAATGAAAGTATTGTAAGCGATACATACAATGCTAATTTTAATTTGAGAAAAAGTACAAATATAAATAAAGATAAAATTAAACCTGTTGAAAAATTTTTAATGGATTATTTTAATAAAGATTGTTCTAATTCCATTTTTTATGGAACCCCAAAAAAATCAAGAATTGAAATTACTTCTCCTAATATTATAAAATATGAAAAAATGGCCCCTAATAAAAAACAATTTATTATATTAGGTAAAGAGAAAATAAAATTTAATGAAAATTTCAAAATTCAATTTATAGTAAATAAATTTGACAGTCATTTTTATGTGGGTTTTATAAATTTAGATTTAGCTTTAAAATCAAATACAATGTGTAGATTTCATAATTGGAAATCAGAAGCTAGTATTCTATTTTCAACAAGGAAGACAATATGGAATTATTTAGATAATACTCTTATAAAAAAAGGAGGAATTAAAATAAAATGCAATGAAGTAAAAATAACTTCTTCAATTAATTTTAGTTATAGTTTAAAAGATAAAATTTTAAAAATTGAATTAAGAGATTTTCAAAAAGTAATAAATCTATCTTCAATAGCGAACAATAAAAGTGATTATAGATTCATCATTTTTTTTGAAGGTCCAGGAACAATTATTCAAATAAAAAAAAATTAATTTAATTTATATACTTAATTATTTATTTTTAATATATAATAATATTTAAATTATTTTATTATTTTTTTTCAATGAAATTTAAAATTAAATAATTTTTCATTTGTTTTTATTATTTTATTAAAGGAAAATAATTTAATAAGTTAGATAATTTAATTTATTATATAATTTTAATTAAAAATATTTTTTTATTTATATTTTAAATATCATATGAATAATATAAATATAAATAAAAAAATAGTTAAAAAATGGATGATCAACAAGAGAAGAATATATTAAAGAAGAGAATGAATGATATAATGGATATTGTTTATCCAAAATTTAAAGAAAATATTTTAAAAGAATTAACAAATGAAAAATTAAACAGAGAAAAAGAAATATTTAATTCAAAACCACCAGAAATTATAAAAAAACAACATAAAAACATAATTTGTTCATATTGTTTCAAAATAAATTTTAACGGAAATAGATATGTATGTTGTGAATGTGATAATTTCAATTTATGTGAAGATTGTGAAAATAAAAAATGTCAAAATTATTTTTATCATAATTCTAATCATGTATTTCTTAAAATATTTGAACCAATAGATATAGATATAAATAAATATGATAATATAATTGAAGGAAATAATCAAATATTAGATTTAAAAAATGGAGTTGCTTTAGCAAAAATTTCAGTAATTAATACTGGAGTTGAATCTTTAAAAGATTGTTTTGTTAGTCCAATTTGTTTTGGTAATCCTTATTTAGGAGGAAAAAAAATTAAAATTAATGAGGATATATTAACAAATGAAAAAATAGAATTAATTATTAAAATTGAAAATAATAAACAATATAATGAAAATGTTGAATCAAAACACTTTATTTCAACATGGAGAATGTTTACAAAAGAAGGAATTCCTTTTGGAAATATTATTTCATTTGATATTAATCTTATATTTTAATAAATTTTAATATTTAATGAAAAAAAATTATTTAATTACTTTTAATTTTTTATTTATATAATATTATAAGATATTATTGTTCACTTTCTTCTTTAACAATTTCAATAAAATCATCATATGTTAAATAACATTCTTCATTTTTATTATTATTCATATTATCTTTTCCTACTGCTTCGGCTTTTAAATGAATAATCATATTTTTACACATTTCATCAGTAAATGATGTTTCTCCTAAAGCATTCATAACATTATTAATATCTTCATAAGTTATTTTATTATCATGATTAGTATCAAATAATTGAAAAACTTCTTTTAATTCTGTAATATCTTCTTTTTTATATTTTCCTTTAATTGAATCTTTCATTTTTTCTATAAAAGTTTCTTTTGAAATTTCTTTTGAATCTTGTCCATATTCTCTTATTATTTCATTAATATAATAATTATTTACTTTTGAACGAAGTACACTTAAAAATTTTTGTAAATCTTCAAAAGTTATTTTATTATTACCATGAATATCTAATTTTTTAAATATTGCTTCTATTTCTTTTTCATTTAATTGATGATTTTGTCCTTTTATATAAGTTATTACACTTGATAATTTTTTTTTTTCTTCTGGAGTAAGAGAATTATAATAATTTTGGGCTTCTATTTCTGGATCTTCATTATTTTCTTCATTAGCATTTTTTGAAATATTATTTGAAAAATGATTTGAATTATTACCCGAACCACCATTTGAAATATGATTTGAAATATTATTTGGAATTTCATTCGATTCAGATTTACTTATTGATAATTTAATATTAGATTCAGAAAGTTTATTTGAATTTGTTTCCATATAAATAATTTTTTATTTATAAAAGAAAAAATAAAAGTATTTTTAAATTTATTTATTATATTTTTATTTAAAAATAACAATATTTGTAATTTAAAAAATAATATACAATAGGAAATATATTTATGATTGAATTATTTTAATATTTTTGTTCAATCCACATTTCTAATTCTTGTGTATTATTAATAACAGTAGTGGGAATTATTTTTAAAATACATCTAGAAACACTGAGTAAATGTATTAACTTTGAAACAAATAAAAATCCAATATATATACAAATTCCAATTTCAATTGCACTAAAAATAATAAGAAGTGTAATTACAAGAGTTTTTTTATTATTTAAATAATCTAATAACCCCGAAATACAAATTAAAGAAAAATTATCTGATACAGGAGCAATATATTTATAAAAAACATATTCTAAAGTATTAAAAGCATCACTTTCATATAAATAATAATTTTTAAATTCAACAACTTCTCCATTTTTTAAAGTAATATTACTACCTTCTTTTAATTCTTGATCTTTATAAATATTATCAACAGTTTCTTGTATTAATTTTAATAAACTTTCTGTATTATTTGCACTTTGAATTAATTCATCTTTCAAACATTCATCATAATCTGAAGTATTATATAAATAAACAGCTGCACAAGCATCTAAAAGAAATTTTTCATTATAAAAAATGTCCATATTTTTAAATATTGAAATTCCTTGAACTATATCTTGAATATTTTCTTTTTCTATTAATTCAGTAAAATTTAAATCATTTTCAACCTTACAATCAAACATTGTACATTTTACTTTTACAATTAATGAACTTGCTAATATTATTTTTCCAAATAAAAATTCTTGTACATTTATTATTTTATTTGTTGAATGAACCATTTGATTTGTTATTAAATAAATTGGAATTAAAAATCCTCCCAATACAATAAATAAAATTAATGTTTGAAAATATGACCAATTTAAAATTGTTAATGGAATATATTTTTTTGCATCAATATTAAATCCATTTGAATTAAGTGAATTAGGATTATTTGCATTTTGATTATTATTTGTATTTATTGTTGTTGGATTCATTGTAGTTCCATCTTGATTTTTTTCATTTCCTTTTTCTCCATTTTTTTTTTCTTCCTTTTCTCTAAATTTTTTTAAAGAAATATTAAATGCTTCTATTTTTTTAATAGTATCTTCAATTTTTTCTAATTTTATTTTTGAAACTTTTTCAAATCCTTCTCCCATATTTTCATTAGTTAAATGAAGTAAAATTCCATATCCAGCACATAAAATAACCATTAAACAAGAATAAATAAGTAAAATTACTATTAAAATAGAATTTGAATCAGAATTAAAATTTTTTAAAATTGAAGGTATAGTTCTTAATTTTTCATATTGATTAGGAAGTAAATTATCATATGAATTTTCAGTTGTCATAAAAGTTACATATTGAATATATCTTATAGAATTTATAGTTAAACCATCTTGACTAATATTCAAATTAAAATAATCATTTTTTAAAAATGAATTTATATTACTTAAACATTGTGCAATTACCATTGGAAATGATTCAAGATCATTAATATTTTTATATGGATAAGTTATTTTTTGATTATCCCAAAATAATTTTTTTTGATCTTTATCTGAAATAAAATTTGATATTTTATCTTCAATTTGACCAAATTCTTCAGTAATATTATCATACCATTTAAAACAATATCCTTTCATTTCTGTAAAATATTCATAATTATTAGAAATAAATGAATTAAAAAAATATCCTAAATTATTCATTTTATTATTATATAAAGCAGAAAGAGAAATAATAGTTCCAATTAAATTATTCATCCAAAGTGAAGTTTGAAATAAATTTATATTTAATTGACTAATTTCTTTTAAATTATTATAAATTTTTAAAAATAAAACAACATATACAATCACATAAGCAAGAGATAAAACACCAATTAAAAAAACAACAGCTTTAATATATTTTAAAGTAAAAAAATTTGAAATATTGTTTAATAAATTTGCTCTTATTTCTTCAATTCTATTTTTTTTAACTAAATCAGCATTAAAACCAGAATGATTATTTTGTGAAGCATTTTCATCTAACATTTCTTCAGCTTTTTTTTGTCCATGAACAATACTCATTTTTAAAATATCATCCTTACATAAATCAATTAATTTTTTTAAATTATCATTATCATCTAATAATTTCTGAAAATTAGATTGTTGTTCAACAATTAATTCTTTTTCTTTAAATAATATTTCAAATAAAGGTTTTATTGAAAGTGCTTTATCTTTTCTATATTTAACTAATCTTTCATCAATTTCAACAATAGTATCATCTGATAAATTAACACCATCTGTTTTAGTATCAATACATCTTACAATATAACTCATATTTCTAGTACCAAATTTATATTTATCAAAAGTAAAATTAAATTTATATTCTTTACTATTTGAATCTCTATTACAATCATCAATTAATTCTTCTAATTCATCAAATTTACCTTTTGCAAATAATTCTTTATATTGTTTTATTTTTAATACAAAAGCTTTTTCTTCATCTGATTTTTTATTAAAATCCAAATTAGCATTTGTTTGATTTATTTTAGAAGAATCACCATTATTATTAAAATCATTATTACTTCTTAAATAATTATTATTTGGTGTATTCCCATTTGGAGTTGGAGTAACGCCATTTGGAGTACTACTTTCATTCTTTTCACTTTTAATAAGATTACTTTCTCTTTTATAATTAGATTCATTACCAGGTGAAAAATTAGAATTATCTTTATTAATATTTGATATATTTCTTGATATTTTTGATACTTCATTTTTAGATTCATAAAATCTACTTGTATATCCTCCATCTTCTTTTACATTTTTTCTATCATTATCATCTACTAATAAATCACTTTCTCCAAATTCATCAATTGAACTATCATTTGAATTATTATCTCCTTCTTCTTCATTATTTGCATTTACTGCAGTTGCATTTAATGTTCCGTTTGCTATTGCTTTATTTTGTTCTGCTAATTTTATTAATCTTTTATTTGTTGAATCTGAGTAATCTATTAAAAATTGAGGTAATCTTATTTCATATTCTAATTCTATATTTTCATTTATTTCTATATTGTCATGTACTCGTTTTTCTACTTCTAAAGTTTTTGAATTTTTTAAAGGATTTTCTTTTTCTGAATCCTCATCATTTGATGATAAGTCTTCTAATGTTATTACTGATGAAGAATTTTTATTTTTTTTATCTCTTATATCTTGTTTTTTACCTTGGAGAAATATTTTATAAAAATTAACAAATTTTTTACATAAAACATAAAATGGTATTTCATTATTTTGAAATAATATTTTATTATCACAATGTAAAATTTTTAATAATTTTCCACTCATACCTTGAATATTAAAATGATGATCTAAAAATATAATATCATCAATATTTTCTTTTGTTATTAATCCTACAAAATATACACTATCATTTAACATTGGAAATAATTTTATTCCTATTTTTATCATAACAATTGCATTATCTTTATCTTTACCAAAAGTTTTTAAATCCTTTTTATCAATTATTCTCTTTTCTCCATAAATATAATATTTTTCCATGAAACTTCTATGAATTTTAGAAAAGATTTTTGGCATTAAAGAAGTTAAATTCATTCCTTTTAATTCTTCAGGTTTGTATTTAAATATATTTTCAATTTCATTATTTGTTCTTTCTATTGAACCTTCTTTTCCTTTATCACCATTTGCTATTATAATTCCTGTATCTTTACTAAATAATAAAGCATAAAAATTTTGTGCTATATGATCTGATAAATTCTCATTTTTTCTTCTTAAACTTTCTAATTCTCTTTTTTTAAATTCATCATCATTTATTTGTTCAACATAATCAAAATATAAATGAAATAATTCATTTACACCATTATAAAGTTTAATTAATTTATCCCATATAATTTCAATTCTTTCTTTAGTAATTCTTATTTTATCAGTTAAATTAAATATTTTATTGAAATTAATTCTTTTTGTTAAATCTATTTGAGAATTTCTAAAAATTTTCCAAAATTCAAGTGATAAATTAATATCATTATTAATTTCATCTACAAAATTTTGACTTAAATCATCATATTTAAAATAATTAGTAACATTTAAATCTTCTAAATTAGGACAAGGCTCATTTGGTGGTTTTAATTTTTCTACTAATATTCTAGAAATTCTCAATTTTAATCTAACAAAAGAAAATTGTTCTTGTAAAGTCATTTTCATTTCTTTTGCTTTTTTATAATAAAACATAGCTAAACAATTATTTCCAATTATTTCTAAATAATATAAAGCTAAATTAATTACTAAATCAGGAGAATATGAATTATCTAAAATAAAATATGTTGAAATTGTTGCTACAAAATTTATCATAAATACTCTATCTTCAATAAATAATTTAGATCTATCAGACCATTCATTTGTTATTGGTAAATATAATTTTTTTTTTGTTTTAGCAATACAATCTTTATTTGGACATTCTAAAACATGCATTTGCATTATTCCTGATAATAAAGCTTTATCTTCTGGATTTTCTTCTAAATGATTCATTTTATCTATTAAATTTTTTATATAGTAGAGTAAATAAAATCTATTTGTAATTTTGTAAAAAGGAGTATCTAAAAAAACACTTTCTTCAATTTTATATTTTAAATTAAAATAAAAATATAAGATAATAACACTTGAAACTAAATAAATTATTCCTTTTTCTTTAAAATCAATATATGCAAAAATAAGAAAAAAAATTGAAGTCCAAATATATAAAATATGAAATAATCCTGCTAAATTATTTGTAGTTTTATCATAAAATGGATAATGATTTATAAAAAATTCCATTTGTATACTTGACATAACTAAATTATAAATTAAAAATAATTCTTTTGATAAAGAAGTAACTTGAGTCAATAAAAAAGAATAAATTATTGTATTTAAAGATGTATATAATTCATAATTACAAGCAATTCTTGAATAAAAACTTGTAGACAAATACATAGCATCACAATAAAAAAATTGAATGAAAACAGTAAAAAAAGAAGCTGTAATAAAAATTAATATTGAAATTACTGCTGGAAATATATTATCTTTTAATTTACATGATATATTTTTAAAATATGGATTTTTTTCTTCAAAACAAAAATTTGAAAATGTTAAATCAAACATTATATTTGAACCTATATAAATCATAAATTTAATATAAAAATTCAACATCATTTCAGAATATGAATAAAAAGAAGTTTTTTTTATTTTATAACAAGTGTAAAAAAAATGACTAGTAAAAAAAATTAAAATTAAAAAAACTATAATTAAGACTGATTTGAAAGTAGAATATTTATCAATTAATAAATCTTTAAATCTTATTATTTTTTCGACATAATTAAATATTTTATCTGATGTAGAAGTTTTTGGGTCAAAAACACCTAAAAATTCAGAATAAAAACCAGATATCATTTGAGTATAAAAAATTAACATGAAAAATAATGCTTCATTTCTTGAAGAATTTTGATTATTAATTAAAAGATCCATTAAAATATAAAATTTGTGCTTATAAGAAATTTTATCTTGAGAAAATAATGTAAATTCTTTTGAAGACATTTATAATAATTTATGAAAATTTATAAAATACTAAAATTAAATTTTTTTTTTTGAAAAAAGTATCTATAATTTCTAAAATAAAATGAATTTTTCTCAAATAAATTATATAATCTTTATTTATATAACTACGATATACTTTTTATAATAATATTATTTTATTCAAACAAATTAAATAATCAAATTATTATTAAATCAAATTTATTGAAAATATAAAAAATCAATAAATAATAAATTTTTAGAAAATAAAAAATATTTAAAAGGAAAACATAAATTAATTATAATAATTATAAAATAAATAATTTATTATTACAAATTTTATGGATTTATATGATACTTTTTCTCAAATTCTTTTAAAGTTAATCCATTTGTAAACATTAATTTTCCATTTCCAGTATGTGAATATTGACTATCACTTTTTCTATATTTTTTCCTTGAAACATTACATGATTCCATAATAGCTTTACTTAAATGTTCTAAATCATTTTTTTTATATTCAATTCCATTCACTTTAATTTTTTCTTCTTGTTTTCTCAAACCATAATCTTCATATCCTTCATTTGATGAAGAATTATTCTCATTATCATCTATTTTTGTATTATGATAAGTTTTATTTTCTATTTTTACTAATGATATATTTTTTCTTTTTTTATTATTAAATGCTAATGACTTAACAACATCAAAATTATTCTGTTCTTTTTTAGTTAATTTTGGTTTATTAACTTTTAATCCTTGAATAAATAAATCAACATTATCTAAAGATTTCATTAAATTTTCTTCTTTTACATTTTCTTTTGAATTACATAATAAATTTACTAATTCATTTGGTGAAGAAATATTAATTATATTTTTTGAATATGAACCATTTTCCAAATTATCATTATTAATATTTCTTTTTTTAATAATTGCATTTTTTTTTTTAAATATTTTTTGGGTACTATTATAACCTAAATAATCTTCATTAAAATTAATATTAAAATTTTGACTAGTATCAGTATTACTTCTATCATGATATGTTTTATTAATTTTTTTAGGTAAAAAACAAGTATCTTTAAAAATAGTATAATTTTCAACTGCATTAAAATATGTTTTATTATATAAATCTGAATGTAAAGCTTTTGCATTAGAATTATCTACTCTTTTATTTTTTGGTATTTTAAGATTTTTTGAAATTTCTTCAAAAACTCCTTTTTTTTTATCTTTTTCAATTCCAACATCTTCAATTAATTGTTCAATAGACTTTTGAGTATCATCATCAAAAATCATATTTTCAGATTTATTTTTAATTTTGATAAGTTTTGCATTTAATAAATCATTTAAATGATTTTCAATTATTTTTTTTGATTTTTTTCCTACTTTACTTGGTCTATAATTACTTAAAATATGATAAATTCTTTCTAAATCAGTTCTTGGTTTAAATCTCATTTGAGGTTGAGTAATTTTTGTTGTTAAATTTTCATTATGATTATTTCTTGATTGATATGATATTATTTTATTTTCATAATCTTTTTCTTTTTCTTTTTCATTTATATAAGTATTTAATCTTTCTCTATCTGTTTGATAAAGATTAAAAACAAATCCTTTATGAAATAAAATTTTATCGCTTTCTTCAAATAATAATTCTTCTCTTGTCGTGGTAAAAGGTTTTGTTATTTCTCTTAAAAAAATTGGTTTTTCTGCCATATCATACATAAATTTTTTTATTCTTTTTTCATAATTCTTGGAATATTGTTTCATTTTTTTTTGTCTAATCAATTTTAGGCGTTTTTCTTTTTCTATTTCTTTTTTTTCTTCTTCTAATTTTTCCTTTCTTTTTAAATCTGTGTAATAGTTATACATTTATTTTAAAAAAATTTACTTAATATAAATGAAAGTAAAATTATTATATATTTAATTTTTTAATATTTATTAAAATCTATTCTTTTATAAATGACAGCATATACATCTTCATAAATAATTTCTTTTTTTAAATCATCAATTATAAAACAAGCAGTATCATTAAATAAATACCATTTTTTCTCAAAATGATGTTTACAATAAGCATTATAATGTCCTGAAACATTATTTCCTATGAAATTAATAACTGATATTAATTCATACTTTTTTTCATGATTTTCTCCTTTATAATATTTAGATAAATCCAAATATTCATTAATCGGGAATTTTATAGGATTTTTATATAAAAACCCTTTAACTTTTTTTTGAAAATGAAAAATAATTACTTTTGGTAAATAATAAAAATCTATGTTTTTATATACACAAACCTTTTTGTTACAATAATTACAAAAATAAGAATCCAATTTTTCAATTCCTACATAATTATCTAATAAATCTGTTAAATTTTGCATTTCATTTTTTTTATTAATTTGAATACTATTTTCATCTTTCCTATTTTCAATATCTAAAAATGGATCTATTATTATTAAATTTAATCTAATATTGTCTTCTAATTCATTTAATTTTTTAAAATAATCTTCAAACCAAATTATATGTACTTCAAATTCGTTGAGTTCATAATTATTGTTTTTTGATGATATAAAATTTTTCAATTTTTCTATATAATTACACAATAAATCATTGGTTATTGGAATTGGAATATAATATTCTTTTTTTTTGTTGGCTCCTAATTTGAAATTTAAAACAAAAGGAAAAGGGAAATTTTTACTTAAATTATTATCATTATTTACATAGGAATTATAATTTTTTTGTTCTAAATATTCAATTTCAGAGATATCATCAGTTAAGTCTTTAAAATAAATAGTTTTCATATTATTATAATTATCTTGAAGATCAAAGTAATTTTTAAAATAAGAGAAAATATTTTTATAAAATTCAATTAGATCATCATATAAATTGAAGAGAAAAAATTTTGGAAACTGATATTTATAGAAAATATTTTTTGAAAAACAAACACTTAATACCTTTAATAAATATTTTTCACTTAAAAAATTAGTAGTATCTTGATTTATTGATGATAAATTTTCTCCTTTAAAATTGAAAGAATTGGATTCAGAAAAATTTTTATCAAAAATATTTTTGGTATAAGATATATCTTCACCTAATAAAAAATTATTCTGGGAAAAGTTTTCATTCTCTTTTTTTTTATTTTGAAGAGATAAAAAAGAAGAATGCTCTTCTTGAAAAATTGATATTTTTTTATATATTTCTTCCAAATTTGTATTATTTAAAAAATCTAAATTTAATTTTGTATTTTCAAATTGAATATAATATAATTCTATATTATCAGGAATATTAAAAATTTGATATAAAAAAGTGTTTTCTTCCCTGATGATTGATTTAAAATCACATTTATCTTTAGTAGGAGATGAAATTATAAAATTATTATATTTGAATAAGTCAAAAATTATTTCGTTAATGAATTTAATTTTTATCGAATCATATATATTACTCAAAATAGGTATTCTGATTTCTATTTTTTGTTTTATATCATAAGGGCATATTATACATTTACAGAAATAAAGAGAATATCTTCCAGAATAAATCTTGTTTTTATTTTTTTTCTTGGAAATTATATTTTTATACTTTTGAATATCTTCATCTTTTAATTTATCTTCGCTTTCAAAAATAGGCAAAGTTATTAAATTAAAAGTTTCCATTACATTTTTAGAGTGGTAACAATTGAAACAAATTGTTTGTATATTATACATTCCATAAAAAGTGTCAACAATAATTGAATCATTATTTTGTTTGAATACATTCCATTGATGTTTAAATAATTCATTTACTGACATAGATTTTTGTAATTCATTATTATAATTTTGATTTTTTTTATGTTTTATTTTTAAATCTTCATGAAGAATATCAATAAAATAAATTAAAAATTCAATAATATCATGCTGAAGATATCCTTTATATAAATTATTATTTTCTGCAATTGAATTTAATAAATTACTTGTTTTTTCCTTTATTTCATTATTTTTTTCTTGATCATAATAATATGCTTTTTTCATTTTATTATTCATTTCAAAATTTGTTAATACAACATTATTGTCATACCATAAAAATTTTAATACTTCTGCAAAATTTATAACTATTTTTCCACCTGAACCCATTTTATTATCCTTATTAATAAATTTTAAATAAGTATCTGAAAGAAAAAAATTCGATAAAGGGAAAATTTGATTTATGACTTGTATAGAACTATTTAAAAAACAAATGTTTCCTAAATTTGGTAAACCAATTTTGCCGAAATATTTTTTTTCTTTGGTGTTTGGTTTTATTTCCATTCCTATTTTATTAAATTATTAATATATTTTTATTCTTAACATTTTAATTTTCAATTTATATTTTCTAAAAATATGTTAAATAAGTTATCAAATTATAATATTTTGAGTCAATGGATAAAAATTCATTTTTTCATTTTAACAAATTATTATTTAATTATAAATATTTAATTGAATTTTTTACATCAAATCAAAATAAAAAAAATATTTTCTTAAAATAATCTTTTTAAAATTTAGGGTTATTATAATTCTTTTGAGTTCTGATGATATTTTATTCATTTGATTAGATATAATTTCCAATAAATTATTTATTTTTCCTCAAATCCTAAATTTAAGAAATATTGTTTCTCCTTTTTTA
>JAEEGK010003497.1_pt1 | contig 39026 bp, 19 predicted proteins | sample 8958771 | NCBI WGS metagenome assembly JAEEGK01 (sample SAMN16246547, study PRJNA631951) | gut metagenome | biome: gut microbiome; feature: rumen; material: SC-attached | host: Bos | place: Iran: Karaj | collected 2018-10
ATTATAAAAAAATGAATATAACACAAATAATTAACACTTATAAATAATTTTTCAATTAACATAAAGTATTAAACAAAAATAAATTAATACATAATTGTTATTATCTAAAATAAAAAAAAAGGAAAAAAAAAAACAAATATATAAAATAAATAATAATTAAAAAAAAATGATAAATAGAAGAACAAATAACAAAATTCAAGAATCATTTGAAGAATTAATAGAAAAAGCAAGAATAGAAAATGGACAAGCAGTATATTTAAATATATATCATATGTCATATGCAAATTATATAATACAATTATTTGGTTTTGGTTTTTTCCACACAACAATAGAAGTAAATAAAACTGAATATTCATTTACTCCAACAGATGATAATAATTCAGGAATAGTTTTTAATGATATAGGAGAAGGAAAAAAAGATATTTGGTTAAAAGAAAAAATATATTTGGGAAATACTATATATGATGATGATGAAATTAAACAATTATTATTCTTAAATATACCTTATTGGTTAGGTAAATCATATGATCCTTTTTTAAAAAATTCTAATCATTTTACTAAATTTTTAGCTGAAATATTATTAAGAGTAGAACCTATTTTAAATTATCCTCTTTATGTTAATCGAATTATTGAATATGGTATTTTTTTAAATGGATTTTATTCTCCTATTAAAAGGTTAAATAATGAAAAAAAAATTAAAAATGAAGATGAAAATGAATCTCAAAGTGAAAGTGAAATTAATCACTTTCATGAAAGAGAAAATTCTTATAATGATAATAGAGATAATTATTCTAATGATTCTAATCTTAATCAAATTAATCAAGATAATGATATTAAATTAGATGTTGGAGAAATTAATAATAATCCTCTTAATAATATATTAAATCTAAAATCTGAATTTAGAAAATATAATATTAATGATGCTTATTTTAAAAGAGGAATTGAGAAAAATATTTTTTTAGAAGAATTTCATTATTTTGGAAATAATGAATTTTTAAAAAAACTTTCTAAAGCTGATAATTTATTAATTAAAGAAAAAAAATATACTCAAGCTTTAAATATATATCAATATTTATTAAAGAAAATTGATAATCAAAAAAATATTTATTTAGAATTTAATAATTTTTTTTCTATTGAAAATAAAAAATATCCGATTGATGAAAATTCAAAACATATTGAAGATGAAAATTTGATTTTAAAATTAAAAATTTTACATTGTATATATTATATATTTTTTATTAGAGAGCTTTTAAATGATGAAGAAATTGTTTCAAAATCAATTTTCAAATTAAATAATAAAGATTTTTATTCAATGTTTTATTTATCAATAGTAAATTTAAAGAATGGCAAAATAGATGAAAGTTATCAAATGGTTAAAAAAGGAATCGAAGAATGTAAAGATATACAATTTAAAGAATATTTTTTCAAATTTAAATTATTTTTAGAAACATGTCATGGTTGTAATTAAAATGTTTTTTATAAATATATAATATATTAAATAAATTTATATTTTTAAACTAATTGATTTTAATATTTATAAATTGATTAATTACTAAAATACCATTATACTTCTTACATTAATTACTTATAATATAAAACACCTTTATATTATAGTAATGTTTATTTTCTTAATGTTTTTTATACTTAAAGTTTGTGATAACCTATTTTTTACAAGATTCAATTATTTATTTAAATTCATATTTTTTTGATAAAATTGTATTTTCACTATTTAAATTACCTATATTACCCTTAAAACAATTATTATTCACTTCATTAATTAATACATTATTTTTTTTGTCTTCATTAATTAAATTATTTAAATTATTATCATATAAAAAATGTTTTCGTTCTAAATAATAATTATTATTTTGATTTGAATGATTAATAACTGGATAAAAATAATTAAAATTATTGTTTTGATAATTAAAATCAAATAATTTATTATTCATAGGGATAAAATTTTGAAGAGGAAAAACATTTTGAGGTTGACAAAAAAAAGATAAATTATTAAAATTATTTTGATTAATATTCTTATCTAAATTATTAATAAAATCATTATTAAATCTAATTTGATTATTTCCTTCATTCAAATTTTCCATTTGAAATTTCGAAGGAGAAGGATTTGAAAACAAAGAATTATACTAAAAATTAAATATATTATTTTTAATTTACATCTTTTAAAGTAAAAATATAATTAGTTTTGAAAGGAGGAGTCAAATATTGATTAATAAAATCTTCTACTGAATCTTCTGAACAAAATAGATTTATTTGATTTGAATTATTTGATACTATTGTTATTAAAATTTTTGATTCACATAACAACGACAACTCCATTGCTTTTTTAATTAAACCTTTTTTTCTTTTAATATATGTTATATTTCTGTTTCTTTCATTTTGTATTTTTTCAATTTTAATTTTATTCCTTCCCATTAAATAATAATTAAACTTTTTTTATGGAAATTTATTATTTAATCATAATTAATTCTTTAAACAAGTCATGTAAAAAATTAGAAAAAAATTTTCTGTGCTTAATTTTATTTTTTTTTAATTAATAAATTTCATTTTTGTTTTTTAATGAAATTTACCAAATTAAATATGAATGACCGAAATTAATCCATAAATTGCTTAAAAACTAAAAAATAATACACTAATAATAAATTTCTATAAATATATATTACAAGACATTATTATTAAAAATTAACAAAATTCAAAAAAAAACAAATATTATTTAAATAAATTAAAAAAGTAAAGAAGTTTATATTAAAAGGATTTTTATTTATACTTAAACTGATTTAATTTAAGAATGTTTAAACATTTAGAATCATCTGAAATCCTAAATTTTAATATTCACAAATTAAAATTAGGAATTAAAAGTTATAAATAATTTTAAAAAATATAAATGATAAAATTTTACTTTGTTTTAAGAATTGCTAAATAACTTTAACTTGTTTTATGATGTAATAAATAGATTTAGTAATATAAGTTTATATAAGTCAATTTTTTTTCCATTATAAAAATTATATCATTTATTTATAAAAATATTATTTTTTATATTATTTCGAGGATATGTATCTTACAAAAATTAACCAATATAATTTAAAAAAAATATTTTCAACATAAAATAAATTAAGATAATATAGATTATATAAATATCATATCTTCGAATTAAATGAAAACAAAAAAACCTTTTTTAAGCATCTTTTTTATAACTTTTATTATTATCTCCTTTACTTAAATCTTGAGTTTTTCTATCTTTAAAATGAGTATAATTATTATTATTTCTATATTTTTTTTCTTCAATTGATCTAGTATGAGAATGATTCCTTGAACGAGATCTTGAATGTGATCTAGAATAATATTTCTTATTATAATTTCCTCCAGGAATTAAATTATAATTTCTTCTTCTATATTTATCATCTGAATATTTAGAAAAATAATCATTTTTATTTGAATAATATTTATTTCTTGAATTATTATATTTATTTATATTATCATTTTGATAAGGATACTCACTTATATTATATCTATTATAATTAGAATTATTTCCTTCTTTGAATCTATTATTATTATATTTATTATCATGGAAATTATTACGTGAATTAGTATATTTTTTAGAAGGAGAAGAATGAGAAGAATTAGAATGAGTTCTTTGATATTTTCTTTCATAATAATTATTATTATAATCATTATAATAATTTTTATGTGATTTAAAAGGAGAATCTTTTCTATTTTTACCATTTGAATAATAAGTAATATTTTTTCCTTTATTATATTTACTATCATATTTTTCATATTTTGAATCATAATTACTTTCATATCTATAATGATAATGATGATTTGAGGGAGACTTTTTTGAATGTTCTCTTTCTCTATTATTATTATTATGTTCAGATTCTCTTTTTATTTTTTTCCTTATATATGAAGGTTCTTCTGGTTTTTTATTTGTATTTTTTTCTTCTCTTGAATAATAATTTATAGATGATTGAATTGGTTTTTGTTGATTTTTTGATTCATTGTTTTCTGGTATTAAATCATTATTTAATGATTGATTATTCATATAATTTTTACTTTCATTATTTATATTTATGTTTATATTCATTTGCTTTATATCTGAAAAATTATATGATATTTTTAATGGGTCATTTATTGATTTTTGTTCATTATTATTTATTTTGTTATTTCCATCATTATTATTTGTATTATTTCTATTATTTATATTATTATTATTATTTTGATTTATTGAAGAAGTTAGATTATTATTTGTATTTATTTGATTATTAATAGTCTGATTTATTGGATTATTAATATGTTCTTTTTTATTTTGAATAAAATTATTTTGTTTATTAATATTAATATTTTTCATAAAATTATTTGAAGGAAGTTGATTATAAATTGACATTAAATTTAATGTTTGAAATTGAGGATAAAATGAATTTTGTTGAATAGGTGGAATATTTTTAATCGGATTTAATGGTAAAGCCCAATCATTTTGTAAACTAGATGATTTAAAATTAATATTTTCTTTAGATTCTTTTCCATTTAATATAGAATTTCCATTATATAATAAATGATCTTTCTTTTCAGAATTAGAATTTCCCATATTTTTAGAGTCTTTATAATTGTTATATAAATCAGAAATAATAGAATATAAATTAGTAATTAAATCATTTTGACTCATATTAAATATTCTTTCATAAGCTCCAGGTTCAAAATTTAATAAATAATTGATTTTTGTTTCTTTATCACAACTTATATTAAATTTATTAATTAAATCTCTTTCTTCAGTAGATTTATAAGTTGATAATAAACTACTTCTTGAATGAAGTAAACCTAATCTTTCTTCTTCTTTTAAATCATTTGAATTAATATTATCAACATCAATTGAAATATTATCCCAATTTTTAACTTGAGGATATTGCTCAATAATGTAATTTTTAATAGATTTACTTATTAATTTATGTTCTTGATTAAATGTATATTGTTCAAATTCAGTTAAATCATATTTTCTTTGATTATTAATATTTGAATCAGTAAATTTTAATTCTTTCATATAATTCCAAATATAATTTTTGAAATCAATTATATCTTTCCATTTTCCTTCTAAATAAATACTTAAATGTTTTCTTAAAAATTGAGGTACAACAACATTAATATATATTTTCTTTGAATTGATTAATTTTTTATTATTTTCAATAAAATTATTAACTTGTTTTTGAAGATGACTAGGTAATAAAAAAGAAAGTGAATAATTATATTCTAAAGAATTTTGAATTTTTAAAGTATCTTTAATTAATTTTTCAGCTCTTTCAACTTCTTTTTCAAAGCCAATAATAACAATATCTCTATTATTATTCGAAATATAATAAAAAGGATGTTTAATCTCTTTTTCATTCTTATTTTCTCTTTTTCTTAATCTTGCATCAGCAGGATCAATTTTAGTTTTTAAATTACATATATTTGCTCTAATAAATTGATAATCATTAGGCATTAAAAAAATAGATAAAACCTTTAAATTATATAAATAAGATTTAATTTCTCTTTCAACAATTATAACATTATTTTCTTTCCCTTTAATTTCAATTTGAGTAGTTTCTTGAATAGGAAAAATTTCATCAGTAATTAAACTAGAATCATATTCAATATCAACATTATATTTAGATTTATAACTATTTAAATTAATATTTTGATGACCAATTATTTTCCTAACAAAAATTTTAGGTATTTGTAATCGAGAAATAAATTTAGTATTTTCATCAGTTTTATCTTCTTCAATTTCTTTAATCATTTTTATAACAGTTTCAATTTGTTTTGAAGTTCCAGTTATTTTAATATCAATTTTTTTATTAGTTCCCAAAATCATATTTTGTTGTTGAAAATCCCAAAATAATCTTGCTCCACTCAAAAATAATTTAGGTAAATTTTTTCTAATTTTTCTTAAACCTTCATCTCCAACTTCATAATATTCATCATAAATACGTTCTTCTTCAATTTTAATTTTCTCTTTATTTTCTTCATAATGTTTTCTATTAATTTCTTTTTTAATACAATGATGACAAATAAATTTCTTATGATCACCTTTACCTTTTTTAGCACATTTTTTATGGAAAATTTTTTTACAATTATCACACATAAATAAATTATCACTTCCTTTACAAATTGAATTACAAATATCACAGATTTTACTGAAATTGTCTCTAGGAATATCTTCTCTAGCAACACCTAAATAACCTTTACAAGTGGGAGCTCCACATAAACAACGTTGAAAAGTAGTTTTAAATATATCGAATCCATAATTAAAAGTTAATTCTTCATCTTTTTGAATATCTCTTAAAGTAAAAATACCAATACAAATTTCACCTAAAACAGTCCATTTTTGAGTTTCACAATTAGGTTCACAAGAATGATTAATAAATCTAGCAAAATTTCCTTTTTCAGTAGGATCAATAACTTCATTTTTATTTAAAGACATTAAATAAGTACATAATTTATTTTTATATTCTTTTAATTTTTTTTGTCCATATTTAGAATCTAAATTATAAACTTCTCCAATATATTGAATAACAAAAGTTCCTTTTTTTAATAAAGAACCAGCACATAAACCCCAACCTCGATTTTCAGTTTTAATAGGATAAACATCTGCATATTCATGATTTTGAAATTTTCTATTTCTACATGATGCTTTACAAGGACATAAATTTTCTATACATTCCCAAAATATTGATTTATTTACACATGTATTTCCACATCCAAATAATTCATTTTCATGTTTATTTTCATAATTTGATTCTATTATTTTTTCTGCTTCTGATGAAGTATATTTTTTTGGAGTACAGTTACATACATATGCATCATCATCTGTAAATGCATATTTTTTCCTTCCGTAATATATGTTCTTTGTTATTTCTGTAAATTCTTTTTTACTTTGTTTTATTAAGTTATTTCTTTTTATTTTTGTTTCTTGATCTATTTCATTTTTTAATTTTAAATTCTTATAACAATAATATTGATGATAATCTAATAAAACATTTTCTTTTTCTGGATTGATTTCTTCTTTTTCTGTCTGGTGCTGAAGATATAATAATGCTTGACGCTCACTCATATTTGATAAATCTTCCTTTTTATCCGATATTATTTCTATTCCTTTTGATGACATTTATATAAATAATATTTTTATTTTTTCTATTTTTCTTTTAAATGGGATTTTTAATTTTTTTAAATTTTGACTTTTTCTTACTTTTTTTTTAGATATATTTATACTTCTTTAATAAAAATATTTTAATTAAAAATAATTATATGAAGTTAAAGAGATAATTTTTAAAATTTTTTATTATATTGAAATTAATTTAACCGCCTTTTTCAATTTTTCTTCTATTTATATAATAATAATTAAAATTCACTAAGTTATTTATTTTTTATGAATGAAGAAAATTCAATGTGAATAAATTTTCGTTTATCTTTGAATATTATAATAAATGCATAATATTCTATTATTTAATAATAAATATAATTCATTAATTGATTTCTCATAAAATAATAAGTAATTAATAATTAATTTACACTTTTCTTATAAATATAATAATGTGACATTTAATTTTTTTCAAATTTTTTTTAGGTTTAAACTATTTTTGAATTAGAATCTATTGAAAGGTTTTTTAGATTTTTTTGAATGAAGTTAAACTTAAATTTCAATATCAAATAAATAAACATATTTTATCAAATTATTTTTATTTTTCAAAAACCAATTTCTATTAATATAATAATTATTAACTTTTTATTTAATGAATAAAAATTTTTTATATTATCATTTATTATTTATAAAGAATTATTATAAATATTTGATTAAGATTTTATTGTACATAATTTTGAATAAACAACAATTAATTCTTTATAAGGATCATTGAAATTTTATATTATATTTAATAAATAATTAAATCAATAATTTTATTTTTCTATTTTTTATTTTTCACTTCAATCACTTCATTTTTATGTATTAATAGTTTCAAAATTGGTCCTGAAGAATAATTATCTAAATCTTTATTCTCAGATTTATTATTATCATTATTGTCATTATCATTATCATTAATTATAGATTTTTTTTTTCCATCTATTTCTCTATTTTCAATAAAAATATTCTTTTTTTGTATAGAAATAGCCTTTTTTTGAAAACAACATACTCCCATCTAATAATTAATTTATATATTATTAAATTAGTATAATTTAAGAATTTAATATATATTTTTAAATAAATCTAATTAAAAAGTTTATTCATTAAAAATAAACCATTTTGATTTTTTCAAAAAATAAAATTTTTTTCTCTATTATATATAATAATTTCTATATTAATATATTCATTAATTGTTAAACTTAATAATTTTAAAAATTCACATTAATTTTTTAAACATTTTAAATAAATATTATAATTAAAAAAAAATAAAATTTAAAAAAACAAATTTAAATATTATTTCCTTCACAGCATAATTTTATATTTAATATCTTCAGGAATAGTATTAATATGTAAATAAGAATTAAAACTAACAGCAGCAAAAGTCCAAGAATCATTTTTTAGCCAATCAACAGAATAAACACTATCTTCAAATTCAGAATAATCAATAAAAGAATAAACTCTTAAATTTTTATTAAATCCAAATTCATCATTTTCATTTTCAAATTTATTAAATATAACACATCTAACATTAGAACTTGAACTAGCAGTAACTAACATATTAGAATAATTTTGATTAAATTTATTACACCAAATCCAATGAGAATTATTATAAATTCCTCCTAATTCAATATCTGGTTTTCTTAAATCCCAAAATTTAATTGAATAATCAGTTCCTGTTGAACAAAGAATATATGAATTAGAAGGATCATATTGAATTGATAATATTGAATTATTTTTAAAATCATTTATTTGATTTATTATTTTCTGAGACGTTAAATCACATATAAATATATTATTATTTAATCCTATTGAGATTATTGTTGAATCTGATAAAGAAAAATCACTTGATATTTTTATTGGTTTTGTTTCTTTTTCATATAATTGTATTTCACCATTTATACTTTTTTTATTTAAATCTATTAATTGAACTTTATTATTACTTATAAATGATATTACATTATTTTCATTTGTGTAATTATTTATATCAAATGTTGTTTCTGAATTTGTATTTTGTATATTTTCTACTTCATATTCATTTGATTCATTTTTTTTTATTAATTTTAGTTCATATTCTCCTTTTTTGAAATTGAAACAATTTATAAAGAAATCATTAATGTTTAGAGGATATATTTCATATATATCATTTATCATTTCATCTTCTTTTTCTTTAAATGATATTATTTGGCTTTGAGTTAATTTTTTATTTGTTTCATCATAATTTATTTTTAATATTTCTGATTCATTATTTGATACTGTTGATACTAAAAAAGAATTTGAATTTTCATCTGGAATTGTTTTTAATGCTCTGGAATGGGAATTTTCTTTTAATTTTAAATATACTAAAGAATTATTTACTTGTATTGATTTATTGTTTTCATTTAAATTTTCTTGGGACATCTTTAGTTTAAATATAATTCTTTTAATAAAAATAATTTTAAAAAATTAAATATTGATAATAATATATTAAAAGAGAAAGAAATAATCAATGAAAAAATTCAAAATATAAATAAAACTAAATAATATAAAAATTTTACATTAAATAATAAAAAATATTTAAATCCCTTAAAAACATTTAATAAATAAAATTTAAAAATAAAAAATGTCAAATGATATAATATACTTAGATTATAATGCGACAACATACATTCATGAAAAAGTGGCAAAAGCAATGGAACCATATTTATCAACTTTATTTGGAAATCCATCATCTTCCCATATATTCGGAACTCAAACGAAACAGGCAGTTCAAAAATCAAGAGAACAAATATCAAAAATGTTAAATTGTTCATCATCAGAAATAATATTTACATCAGGAGGAAGTGAATCAAATAATTATGCAATAAAAGGAATAGTTTATTATTATATTCATAATAATATAAATTCAAGTGAAAAATTTGATATAATAACAAGTCAAATAGAACATCCTTCTGTTTTAGAAGTATTTAAATTTCTAGAAAAAACTTTCAAAAATAAATTAAATGTAATATATTTATCAGTAGATAAAGAAGGAATAATAAATATGGAAGAATTTAAAGAAAAATTAACTCCAAAATGTATATTTATAAGTATTATGCATGCAAATAATGAAACAGGTTCAATTCAACCAATAAAAGAAATAACATTATATTCAAAGAAAATCAATCCAAATATAATTATTCATACAGATGCTTCTCAATCTATAGGTAAAATAAAAGTAGATGTTAAAGAAATGCAAATTGATCTTTTAACAGTTTGTTCACATAAATTTTATGGTCCAAAAGGAATAGGATGTTTATATATTAAAAATGGAGTGGAAAATAAATTAGAAAAAATTATTCATGGTGCAAATCATGAACATAATATGAGAGCAGGAACAGAAAATGTTTTAGAAATTGTAGGTTTAGGTGAAGCTTCAAATTTAGTTTTTGAAGAATTAAATAATAGAATATTACACTTTAAAAAAACAAGAAATATAATATATAAAATATTATCTGAAAATACTAATTGTATTTTACATGGTCCACCAATAAATTTAAATGATGATTTAAATAACATTGAAAAAAGATTAAGTAATACATTATATATATCATTCCCTAATATATCAGCAAATTTAATTTTAGATATGTTAAGTAATAAAATAGCTTGTTCTGCAGGAGCAGCTTGTCATTCTGATGAAGTTACTATGAGTTATGTTTTAAATGCTATGAAAGTCACTCCTGAAGTTGCAATGGGAACTTTAAGAATATCTACTGGAATTAATACTACTGAAAAAAACTGTGAAGATGCTGCTAATTTCATTGTTAATGTTATTAATGAATTATCAAATAAAAACAACAACAACTTGAATACTAATATTAATGATGGAGATATATGTAGATTAACTAAGAATACACATGGTATGGGATGTGGATGTAAAATATCACCAAAGATATTGAATAACTTATTAAATTCATTACCAAAAATGAAGAGTATAGAAAATAATAAAAATAATATTTTAGTAAGTAATGATACATGTGATGATGCATGTGTATATAATATAGAAAATAATGAAAATAATAATGAAAATAATAATAATGATAAAGGTGCATTAATAACAACATTAGATTTCCTAACACCAATATGTGACAAACCATATGATTATGGTCAAATAGCAACAGCAAATGCAATATCAGATATATATGCAATGGGAGGAAAGCCAATAAATGCTTTAACAATAGTAGCATTTCCTATAAGTAGATTACCAATAAATGTATTGAAAGAAATATTAATTGGAGCTTTCGATAAAGCTGATGAAGCTAATTGCCCTATATTAGGTGGTCATTCTATTGAAGATAATGAACCTAAATTTGGATTAAGTGTTAATGGATTATGTAATAAAAATTTTATATGGAAAAATTCAACTATTGAAGAAAATGATATTATTATTTTAACAAAAGAAATTGGAGTTGGAATTATTATGACTGGAGTTAAAAAAGATTTTGTTAATGAAAATGATAAATGTGTTATTAAAGCAATAGAAACAATGAAACAATTAAATAAATATCATGCTGAATGTTTAATAAATTTAGAAGAAAAATATGGTAAAATTGTTAATGCAGCAACAGATATAACTGGATTTGGTTTAATAGGACATTTAATTGAATGTATTGGAAATAAAAATTTAAGTGCTGAAATTAATTTTAATAAAATTAAATTTATTGAAAGAACTAAAGAATTTGTTGAAATGGATATTATTCCTGGAGGAGCTAATAATAATTTTGGATTTTCTAAAGGAAAAGTTGATTATGGAAATATTGATAAAAATGAACAAATTTTAATTAATGATCCTCAAACAAGTGGTGGGTTATTAATTTTTGTTGCGAAAGATAAAAGGGATTTAGTTAAAAAAAGTTTTGAAGAAAATAAATTAAGTTATTTTGAAATTGGAACTGTTACTAAAAGAAAAGATAATAAAAAGGATATTTTGGTTTTTGTTAATAAAGAATAGATTTTTTTATTTATTTTTTTATTTAGTTTTATTTATTTAAACGTGTTTTTTTTAAAAAAATGATTGTTAAAAATGTTTTTCAAAAGTATTTTGAATATTCAAAATAACATTGAATTATTTTTAATAAAAAATCTAATGAATATATAACAATGAGGATTTATAAGAATGAAAAAATAAAATTTATTTACTTTATTTTTGTAAATATTAAATGATTGATTTAAAATATATAAACTATTTTTATCACCAACCAAGAAAAATGATAAATTTTAATACATTCTTCTTTTCCTTCATTGTTTTATTATTCCAATAATTGTATTTGAAATTTTATTTTTTATGGTATTAAAATATATCATTATTATTATTAACATCTATAAATCTATTAAAAAACAGAAACAGAACTATAAGAATTGTGTTTAATAATTTTTTTTCTATTTTTTAGAAATATTATTTACAAAATTTAATTTATTTTATCTTCATACTATTATTTATAAATATTTAAATTATAATTTATTTAAATCTCTTTTCCAAAAAAAGAATTTATCCCAAATACATTTAATTAAATAAAACATAAATTAAAACAAAAAAAACAAAAAATTATTATCCAAAAAAAAATATTATTTTTTTTTTTTATTTCCAATACAACAAGTATTATGTTCTGTTTCTTTACTTAAATCAACATTATTATTAATAGTAAAATTTTTTTTATTATCTTTTTGAATATTACCTTTATCGGAGGAAGCAATAAGTAATTCATTACCGAGAGTTCCAAAAGCTTGAATAACATTAATATCATTTTTAGCAGAAGTTTCAATATATTTCATTCCATTAACATCAGCAAATTCTTTAGCTTGAATAAAACTTATTTTTCTTTTATCTTCTAAATCACATTTATTTCCAATTAAAATTTTAATCACATTTTTATTAGCATTTCTTTCAATTTCAATTAACCAATTATTTAAACTATCAAAAGATTCTGTATCACTTAAATCAAATATTAATAAAATACCATGAGCTCCTTTATAATAAGAAGATATTATTGTTCTAAATCTTTCTTCTCCTGCTGTGTCCCATATTTGTAATTTTATTTTTTTATTTTCTATTAATAATGTTTTTATTTTAAAATCTACTCCTATTGTTGGAACAAAAGAATCTTCCCATATTTCATCTACAAATCTTAAGAAAAGAGAACTTTTTCCTACTCCTGAATTTCCTACTAATAGTACTTTAAATAACATATCGTATTCTTGGTTTGGAATTGTTTTTGTTTCTGATGACATTTTTATATTTTTTTATTATTTTATTGTTTTGTTTTTATTATTTTTTTTATTTAAATAATTTTCTTTTTTATTTTTTTTGGATTTTTAATATTTTTTATTTTTTATTTAATTAATGTTATTTCAAATGTATTGATGTTATTAATTAAATTTAGTCATAATAAAAATTCAAATTATTTTGTAAAAGAAAAAAAAAAAGAAATTTAAATATAATTTAAAAGAAATATAATTTAAAAAAAGCTAATTATCCTCTTCATAAGCAACTCTAGTAAAAAGTTGTCTAATAAATTCTTTAAATTCATCGTATTCAATAGTTCCATTTTTATCTAAGTCAACTTTTTCCATTGTTTCTTTAATATCTTCATCAGAAGGAGTTGGTAAATTATATTCTGCTGTTATATCTACCATTAATGTTCTAAATTCATGTGGATCAATAAATTTACTTTTGTCTGCATCTGCTTTATTAAATATTGCTTTTGCTATTGCATTAAAACAATTTTCGTCTTTTAATACAATTTTAAGATAAGCTTTCATTTTTTATATTTGTTTTTTAGGAATATGCGTTAAATAATAATATTAGTCAGGGAAAATATTAAATAATAAATTTAAATTTTTTTATTTCATTATCATTGATTTAAGGATATAAATTTAATAAGAAGAATAAAAAAATGGAAATTTATAACCTTTATAATAAATTTATTTTTTTTAATTTATTTTTTTTGTTATTTAAATAAAAGATAATAAATCATCTTCATTTTCCCATTTAAAAAAATATTTTAAGATTTTATTTTCTTTAGATATATTTCTTTGTCTAAAATTTTTTCTTAAAATATATAATAATTAAAATCTAAATTTTTATAAAAGCAATAAGCATATAAATTTAGAAATTCTTTATTTTATTATCAGTAAATAACATTTAAATACTTTAGTTTTACAACCTCTCTCAAAACAATTTTTATCAATTCTAATTTCATTAAACTTAAAATCATTATTTGAATTTATGTTTTAAAATTAGATGATATATGATTAAAGGAATATTTGAAATTATATGTTTCTTAAATATAATCAATAAATTTTCTTCTGATAAAATTAAGAAAAAATATTTATTATTCTATTTTTTTGAGTATTTAAAACTATATTTATTGAATTATAATTATCAATAATTTATTTTTTTTGTTTGATAATGAAAGTGACTTGATATTTTGTTTTTCTATATAATTTATTTATTTTCATAATTTTATTTTATAGTTAAAATAAAATGGAGAATTATAAAAAAATAAGTTGTTTGAAAAAAACAGAATCAAAAATAATATTAATTATAAAATCCAAAGAAACAAATTTGAATTATATTTTAAAAAATATTATTTCAGAGAAAACAGAAGTATTAAAGCAAAAATACAGTGAAGTTCAAATAATGAAAAAATTCAATCATCCAAATATATTAAAATTCCATGAAGCTTTCTTAGCCCGGAAACCTCAACAATCACTAAATATAATAATAGAATTTGCGGAAGAAGGAGATTTATTTTCAAAAATTGAAAAAAACAAAAATTTAGGTGAATATTTTCCAGAAAATCAAATTATAGATTGGTTTATTCAAATATGTTTAGCATTAAATGAAATTCATTCAAAAAAAATAATTCATAGAAAATTAAATACAAAAAATATTTTTATTTCAAAAAATAACCAAATTAAAATAGGGGAATTTGAAAAATCAAAAAAATTAGATTATACTCTTCAAAATGCAAAAACTCTTTGTTTTGATTCTTTAGACGTTTCTCCTGAAATAATTAAAAATATTCCTTATAATAATAAAACAGACATTTGGTCTCTTGGAATCATTCTTTATGAAATGATTACTTTAAATAAACCTTTTTCTACTAATAATTTAAATCTTTTATATTCTAAAATTGAAAAAGGGGAATATAATAAAATTGAATGTGAATGTAATGAAAATTTAAAAAAAATAATTAGTTTATTATTTCAAGTTAATCCTAATAAAAGACCTTCTGTTGAAGATATTTTAAGTAAATTATTATTATAATTTTTTTTTAGAATTTGAATTTTTTAAAAGTTATTTAGATAAATATTTAAAGGATAATGAATATAATGATGATCCTTTTATTTCTAAGTATAAGTTAAATTACGTTGTAAAATTTTTTTTAATTTATAGGATGATTCTCCTGAATTTTCTGAAAAAAAAGTTAGAGACACAAATAATTCATTCAAAAATAAAGATAGAAGTGTTTTTAAAAAAACTGGTATACCTATCAGCTCTAATATCAATCAAACAAATGAATCAAATTTTGAAAGTGAAGAAAATTTACTGAGAAGTGCTAGTGATATTTATCAAAATACAAATAAAAGTGATATTTATCAAAATACAAATAAAAGTGATATTTATCAAAATACAAATAAAAGTGACATTTATCAAAATACAAATAAAAGTGACATTTATCAAAATACAAATAAAAGTGACATTTATCAAAATACGAATAAAAGTGATATTTATCAAAATACGAATAAAAGTGATATTTATCAAAATACGAATAAAAGTGATATTTATCAAAATACAAATAAAAATGACATTTATCAAAATACGAATAAAAGTGACATTTATCAAAATACAAATAAAAGTGACATTTATCAAAATACGAATAAAAATAAAACTAATATTCATCAAAATATAAATAAAGATAATGAGCAATATTCAAACAAAAATAAAAGTCTCCCTTCATATAATAATCAAAAAAATAAAAATATACAAAGCAGAGGAATAAATGTAAATGAAACAAATTTAAATTTTTTAAAAGATTTCTCAGAAAATACAATAAAAAAAATAGAAAAACAGAATTTAAATAAAAAAGAGATACAATTTTATCACGATAAAATAAGAAGTAGTGATTTAAAAAAATCAAAAGATACTTTTCCAACAGAAACAATAAAATCTAATGTTTCAGAAAATCAAACTTTTAAAATTGAAGGAAATACTGTTTTAGAAGTAGGATCAAATTTAATAAATTCTAATAACTCTAAAAACTCAGAAAATTTAATAATGAATAATTTTAGTGTTGTTGATCAAAATGATTCAAATTTATAAAAAAAACACATTTAAAAAAAATTGTGTAAAAATAAAATATTATTATTAAAAAAGAATTTTAAAAATTATTATAAGTATAATTATTTCCAAAAGGTCCTTTTTGAATATATTCAATAAATTTAGAAGAAAATTCATTACTCATTAATTTCATTATATTTTCATTTTTAACAATTTCTTGAATAACATCAAATTTTTTTTGACAAATTTCTTTTGGTCTATCTCTTCTTTCAAGTAAATATAAAACAAAATCAAAATTAGATAATAAACATTTAATAAATTTCTCATCATTTAATATACTTAAAATACATTCTAAAAAAGGATATTCATAATCAGGAATATCTCTTTTTTTAAAATCATTATATATAATTTCTGAAAATTGATTCATTCCATCTTCTTCATCTTTAATTAAATTTCCTTTATATTTTAAAATTATTTTTTTAATTAAACAATTATTATATTGTATTTGCATATCTTTATATTTTTCATTTTCATTTATTTTAAAAATTTTTGCAAAAATTTCTAATATTTGAATTTTAATTTTTGGTTCTGGATTAGCATAATTTTCAGCAATAATTTCATTAATATTTTCTAAAAAATCAAATTGAGAATTATTTGCACTGTCCATTAGAAAAGGATATATTTTAAAATTATGAAAAATATTTAAAAGAACAGGACAAATAAATTCTGTAAGGGGATTATCATTATAATATTGGAAAGAAATAGCTAAAGTATTTTTTAATAATTTAATATCAAAATTTAATAAATCTCTAGCATAAAATTTAGAAAAAGTAAATAATAATTTTCTTAAACTTTGTTGTGTTAATTCCATAACTTCTTGATTTAATAAATTTTTTCCTGGTTTTATTAATTCTAATATTTTTTCATTATTAATATCATTTTCTAAAGTTTCTAAAAAGGTTAATTGAGTAAGCATATCATAATTATGAAATTGACTACACATTTTTTCTAATTCATTACTACATTTTTCCGATTGATTTGGAAAAGTGTAATCAATATAACATAATAAAACTTCCATTTTTCTTACTTGAAAAATTGAATCTTCTTTTAATATTATTGAATTAAAATAATCTAACATATTTGTTATAAATTCATCGTTTGAAACATATTTTTTATATTCTTCATTTTTTAAAGCATATATTAATAATTGTAAAGCTGTTTCGTATTTTCCTATTGATTCATTTGTAAATGATATTTTTAAAAAATTAGTAAATTCATCTATATTAAATGGATTGAAATATTCTTTTATTATATTGTCATTTAATTGTTTTGCGGACATCTTTTTTAATTTTTTTTTCAGAGAAAACCAATAAATTTGAAAAATAAAATAATAAACTATTTATTAGTTATTTTTTAAAAAAAAAGTAATCTAAATTTGAATATTTGAAACATTTTCATAACATAAATAATTTTAAAAGTTTCAGTGTTACTTATTTTAAAATTATTTTTAAAATATTCAAATCTTTTTTCAAATAATATTGTTTTTCTTTAAACTTTAAATAATTAATTTTTTATTTATGATTTATCGATTATTTTTCCTTAAATTTACGATAGACTATTCTCATTTGGCATATCTTATGATTTATAACATAAATAAATAATGATTATGTTTAATATCAAAACATATAAAAACAAAAGAAAGCCTGGATTATGTTCGCTTCATAATTATCAATAGAAATTTAATATGATTATTAGAATAAAATTAATTCTATAGCTATTATACTAGTATTTTTAAATCATTTTGTTTTCATAAAAATAAATCCAATGAAATAATGATATTATAATACAATAAAGAATATATAAATAAAGACAAATAGAAATAGGAAAAACATTATTTATGGTTTTATTATTCCTTATCCAAGAAAAATAAAGAATTCCATAGATTAAAATTGAATCAATAAAACTTAAAAATTAGAAAAAATTTATCTGTATCTGACATAAATATTTATTTTAAATTTGATTCTAAAAAAGTCATATTTTATTTTAAAAAAAGAAATATTTTATTATTTATTATTTAATAGTTTTTTCATTTGATGAAGAATAGATTTTTTTCTTCTTAATTATTTTCACAAAAAATTTTAAATATCAAGAAGAGAACTATTTAAATGAAATTGATAAAGTATATATTTTTCATATCTATAAATAGAAATAAAATAATAAAAATTAATAGAATAAAGTAAAAAAATAACCAAAAAATTTATATAATATTCCCAAATAAAATATGAATATAAGAATAAAGATAATAATATAAATATATTTTTCTGAAATAAATAATAAAAACTCTAATAAATAAATAATAATGAATTAAAATCCTGTAAATATGGTCTTTTTAGATATTAATAGTAATACTCTTATTTTAATAAATTAAAATTAAATTTTCACAAATCATCCCAAAAATCATTTTAAAAAAGATATTCTTTACTAAATATCTTATTAAAAAGAAGAATATTTAAATTGGAAAAAAATAATAAAATTATTATTTATCTTATAAAATGGTGAATAGAGGAGGTAATTTTAATAGAAAATATGTTAATAAGAGAAAATTAATTCGAGATAGAAAAAAAGGGAGAATTCAAAATAAAAAAAAATCAATAGGATATAATGATAATGAATTAGAAATAATGACAAAAAAAGAACAAAAAAAGCAAAAAAGAAATGAACAAATTTTAAAATCTGCAGGTGTAACATCAGAACAAATAAGTAGTTTATTAAATTCAAGAAGAGAAAAATTAAGAAAAAGAAGGCAAAAAAGACATAATAAACAAACAAATAATAATGAAATGCAACTTGAAAAAGATGAATAAATTTAATTAAAAAAATATAAATATTTTTATTAAAATAAAAAAACTTACGATTAACCTTTTTTATCCTTTTAATAATTATTTTAAAAATTAAAAAAATAAAGAATGGAGAATATTTTTTAAGATTTTAAAAAAATATTATCAAAAATTAATACGAAATAAATAAAATGGATAAAATATATTCTTCAATATTAGAACAAATTCCAGATTCAATTGATTTTAATTTTATACCTTTAAAAAATGAAAGTATGAGAAAAATTTATATGGAAAATTTATGTAATGAACCAATATTATTTGAAATTCAAGCACCAGAAAATTTTTCTTTTTTCCCTTTAAGTGGAATATTGTCTAAAGAAAAAAAAATAGAAATTCAAATAAAAATTAATCCAAATTTAGCTGAAGTTTTAATCTCAAATGCAAGAATAAGTTTAGATAATAAATATGCTAAAATAATTAAATTATCTTGTATTGGAAAATATCCTAATTTATTTTTAAGTCAATCTGAAATAGATTTTAGTAATGTTCAAATAGAAAAATCATTACAGAAAAATTTAATAATATCAAATCAAGAAAATATTCCTACTAAATTTATAATAAAAAGAATAAATAAAAATGACAATTTACCGTTTTTTTTTTATTTATCAAAATTAAAAGGAGAAATATTAAAAAACTCTCATTTTATATTAAAAATAAAATTTAAACCACAATTTTTAAATACATTAATATATGAAACTTTCACACTATCAATAGATGGAGGAAATACATTAAAATTTTCATGTAAAGGAAATTGTTCTCCTTTAAAAATATGGGCAAATTCAAAACATATAAATTATAAATCAATTTCTTTAGGAACACAATTAAAAAAATTTATTGTATTACATAATGATAGTGATATTGATACTGATTATCAAATTTTTCATGAAAATTGTGGTATTTTTTCCTTTGAAAACTTACAAGGAATTATTCCTGGAAAATCAAATATTAAAATATTTGTTACTTTCAAACCTTATGATACTATAATATATTATCAAAGAGTTTTTATTTTAATTAAAAATTATAATTTGATATCAATTGATTTATTTGGTTCTTGTCATAATTTATTAAATAAAATTCCTATTATTGAAAGAAAATATATTGAAATATTTAGAAATAAAATAATAAAAGGTGATTACTTAATAAATAATATAGTTAAAAAAAATGCAAGACCAAATTCTTTTTCGTTAGTAGAATCACCAATAAGAAGATTAAATAGATCAAATTCATCAATTAAATCAATAACAGAAAAAACGAGTATAAATGCAGATTTTTTTAGTGTTAATACTGAATCAAAAGAAAATGTTGGTTTATATAAAGAATTATTTTGGGAATATACTTCAACTTCAAGATTAATAAGTTTTGATATTGATAATATTGATTTTGGCTTAGTTAATTTTGGGAATAGTTCTGAACCTAAAAAATTAACTGTTTATAATAATTCTAATATATCTATTAAAATTAAATGGATTATGAAAAAATTATTAAATTTAACTCATTTTGGTCATAATACAAATAAATATGATGCAAATATTTTTTATGTTAATCCTGAAGAAAGTATTATTCATTCTAAACAATCAAGTAATTTTTATTTTTATTTTAAACCAAATAAATCAGAAGATTATTTTTATACTGAAATACCTTGTTTAGGAACAATAATTACATCAGAAATAAAAGAAAAGAAAAATTTAATCCCAATAATAAAAAGAGAAAAAACAGAAAAAAACTCGTTAACAAATTTAAGTAAATCTAAATTGTCTGATTTTGGAAGAATATTAGTTCAATCATTAGAACCTAAAAAACGTAAAAATCAAAGTATATTTAGATTACATAGTGCAGATTTATTTAAAAAGAAAAAAAAAAAAGAAAATTCATATTTTGCTCCTCCATTTTCTTTAATAATAAGTTTATTTGGTCATTCTTTTCCTTCAGATAATCAAATTTATATTCCAATGTATGAATTATTTCCAAAAGAAGAAATATATTTTCCTTCATGTGCTGTTTTTCAAAGTAAATATCAAACTTTAAAAATAGAAAATAAAGGTAATACCCCTTTATATTATAAATTTTCAAGTGATTCAAAAAATGTATTTAGAGTATATAGGAAAATTGGTTTAATTCCTATTAAAAGTTTTCATTTAGTTTGTATTGAATTTTGTCCTAGAAAACCTAAAACATATAAATTTCCTTTAGAAATTTGTTTTAATCATAATTCAATTAGTAAAGAAATAATTAATTTAAATGGAATTTGTTGTTCTCCTTTAATAGAATTAGAAAATATTAAAAATGAAATTTTTTTTCCTCCTTCTTATTTAGGTTTAAAAACTAAAAAAATTATAAAAATAATAAATAAATGTTCTATTAAAATTATAGTGAATATTCATATTGATTATTCAGAAGATGGAATTTTAGAAATAGAGCCAAGCTATTTTGAAATGGAAGCTAATGTGGAAAAAAAAATAGAAATAAATTTAACTTCAAAAAAAAACAAAGAATTTTCCATAAAAGCTAAATTTTATGTTGAACAAGCTTATGAACATCAAAATGAAAATTTATCAATTTATTTTCCTTTATATAAAGAATCTCCTAAAAATATTAAATTTACTAAAGAAATAATTGTTAAAGGAACTGGTTCTAATGGTAATTTATCTATATCTCCTAAAGAATTAGATTTTGGAACTGTTAAAGTAGGCTTTCATAAAAAATTATCTTTTTCAATTTATAATCCTACGATAACTAATTTTTATATTAAAATAAAAACTAAAAATTTAAATGGTAAAATTATTGAAGTTAAAGATTTTAAATTGGATTTCATTGAAGGAATAATTAATTCATATTGTAAAAAAGAAATATCTTTAATTTTTTCTCCTAAAACAAGAGAATTTATTGAATTTTATATTAATATATATTCATCAGATACAATTAATCCAAATCAATTATATTTAAATCAAGAAAAAATAGTTCATAAAGAAAACGAATTAAAAGGTCAAATATATATTAAGGCAAAAGGTGATTTTCCATTAATTAAAATAGTAGATATAAGAAATAGTATTATTAGTAATAGAATATTATGGAATGAATTTAATATAGATGAAGCAAATAATGAATTAGGAAAGAAAATAACTGAAGAAGAATTAGCATTTTCAAATTCTAATTTAAATATAGATAACTTCATTAAAAAATTAAAAATAATAAAATTCAATTTTGGAAAATATATATTATTAAGTAATCACGATAAAAAAGGTCATCAACAAAATATATATTTAACATTAAAAAATAAAGGTCACGCAACATGTGAATTTTATTTTAGATTTTCAGATGATATTAATATAAAAAGAGAATATTGGATGGACCCAGTAGAATCAATTTTTCAAGATAAAGTAGAATATCATATATTAAAAGAACATATTTTTACTTTAGAACCAAAAAAAGGAAAAATAAATCCAAATGAATGTATTAACATTAGATTAAGATATAATATTAAAGAATTAGGTGTTCATACTTTAAGAGTTGTTTTTAAAATTGTTAATGGAAAATCAGTTATATTTGAATTAAAAGCTGAAACTATAAGTGAAAAAGTTGGTTTAGTTAATGTTCCTAAAAAAATTATTGATTTTTCTTATGTTCCTATTGGCTATAAAGGTTATATTGGATATCCTATTGAAGTAAAAAATATTGGAACTATTAGAGTTAGATATTCTTTAAATGAAAAACAAGTTTTTGAATTTAATAGAAAAAATGACAATTGTGAAATTTTCAAAATAGAACATAATAATGATATCATTAAACCAGGACATATTAAATATATTATTGCTTATTTTAGACCTATGACTAATAAATTTTATAAAATGGATTTAGAATTTATTTATGGAGATAATGAAAATAAATATAAAAAAAATATTACTATTCAAGGTATTGGATATCATCCTTATCAATTTACTCCTCCTAAAATTTTATCTCCTTTTGCAACAATGCCAAAAAATTTAATTTGTAATGAATATAATGGTGAAGTAATAAAAAATTGTGGTTTAAATATTGAAGAATTAGATTTCGGAGAATGTGCTTTAAATAAAACAAAAAATCAAACTTTTATATTATATAATTATTCACAGAATTATCCTTTGAGTTTTGAAATTTATCAACCTAAATTTATATTAAAAGATGAATTAACAATAACTCCAAAAAAAGGAATGATTGAGCCAAATAAATATAAATTAATTAAAGTAGTTTTAACCCCAAAAATAGAAAATTGTATTTATGAAGGAGATATTATAATTAAAATAAAATGGTCTTATGGAAATAATAATAGTATGTTTTTAATGAATAATATAAGTAGAGCTTCATATATACCAATGAAAAATAATAAATCAATAATAAGTACAACATCAAATCCAATAGAAAAAGAATATTTATATTTAAGAGTATTAAAAAAATGTAAAATAACAGATATAGATATTCGATTAGAATTTATAACTGAAGAAAAAGGAACTTGTTTTGTGGAAAAAATTTTACAAGAAATTTGTAAAGAAATATTATCTGATGAAAGCTTTATAAATGAATTTATAGAAAAAATTGATAATCAACCTTTAACTTTATATGATTGGACTAATAATATTCCTATTACAACTCAAAAAGAAGTTAGAAAAAATATTCTAAATAATGTAAAGAAAAAAGTGACCCATTATCACATTCCAGTAAATACTAAAAGAAGCACTAATTTATTAAAAGAAAAAAATCATAAATATCAAATTATTAATTCTCCTTTATTCACCGATTATAGTTTTAATAAAGTTGTGTTAATTGAAGAAAAAAATAATTTTGGACAAGATGCAGATTTAGAATTACAAGATAAATATGAAATGAATTTTTTAAAAAAATATAAATTAGATGTTGGTGAAGTTAATGAAAAAATGATTCTTGTTAATGAAGACACAAGAAAATTATTATCTGATTTAATTTTAGATAATACTATTTATAATATTGTCTCTGAAGCTGTTTATGGTCTTTGTGATTTAACTGAAAAACAAAAATTATTTTTCTTTAAAAATAAATAAATTTCAGTAAAAATTATAATTAAATTATTATAAATAAAAAAGATTAAAAATAAAAAAAACTTTAAAAAATTTGAGTTTAAATTGAAAAAAAAATTCATTTTAAAAAATATATAAAAAAGAGGAAAAAGGATAAAAAAAAAGGAATCAAAAGAAATAAAAAATAATATTTCTATTTATTTATTTTTAAATCGATCCAAATTCATAGGATTACTACTTTTAATCATAGGAGAAGGAGCTCTATAACCAGGACGATAAAATTTTTGAGTTTTATTCATATTATTATTATTTAAATGATTATGAGATTGAATCATAGGAGAAGGAGCTCTTTTCATTGTTTGACCCATAATATTATTTTTTCCTTTAATGTTATTTCTATTAATATTATTATTATTATTTTTTTCTTTTTGAGGAGCTGTAGAAGGTCTTTTAATTGGTTCATTTTTATTTTTTGAATTTGCTCTGTTTATTGAAATATAATTATTATTTGTATTTGAAGTGTAATGATTATAATTTATTTTCATATTTCCTGGTCTTATTATATTTCTATTTATTTGATCCGGTGTTGTTGGTTTTTTTATTAATTCTTTTTGAATTTTTACTGGTCTATTATTATTATTATTTTGCCTTGTAAATAATGGAGTTTTTGCCTTTCTTAATAAACTTGGATTATAATTATTTAATGGTTTATTATTATTAAAATTATTATTTGGACTTTTTTTGTTTAAGAAATTTTGATTATTATTTTTATTATTTTTCTTTGGATTATAATTATTTATTCCTCCTAATAAAAATTGATTTCTATTTTGATTATTATTATTATTATTATTATTATTATTGTTGTTATTGTTATTGTTGTTATTATTATTATATATATTTTTAGGAGGTTGATTCATTAAATTTCTCATCATTACATTACTTGGATCACTATCCGGAGAATAATCTATTACTTTAAATTTATTTATTGATTGATTTTCTGAGAAATTTTCATTGAAGAAATAATTATTATAATTTATTGGTTTTTTTCCTTGATAATTATTTTTAGCACTATTTGTACTTGAATTGCTATTTCTAAGTTGATTATAATTATTATTATTGATTTTTTGACTTGAAGAAGTTGAATTATTTATATAATTATTTAATTGTCTTTTTATTGTTGATGATGATATATTTGTACTTATTGAAGGATCATTAAAATCTTTATTATATATTTTAATATTATTTTCTGGAATTTGATTTCTTTTATTAATATTATTTTCATTATTATTTATTACATCAGGATTTTGAATAAAATAATTATTTATATTATTTGTAACAATTTGCTCATAATTATGAGTAAATATTACTTTGTTATTATTATTGTTATTTGGGAAATTTTCTTGTTCTTTTACTAAAGAATAATTTCTGATATTGTTGCTGTCGTAATCGTTAATATTTTGTTCAGGTGTATTAATAAAATTTTTTAAATTTAAATTTGAATTTGAATTTTTATCGTAAGTATTAGAACGTTTTTGAGGTTGAAAATTATAATTTTGTTTATTGTTATTATCTTTAACAAAATTATTAATTCTCTTTGGTTGTTTACTTTGATTATTATTTTGAATATTTCTATTATTAACAGGATTATTAATAAATTGTTGATTTTGTTTAACAATTTTTTGTTCTTTAATAGAATTATTAAAAGTAGGATTAGGTTGTAAAGATCGGCTCATAATAACATTATTATTTTGTTCATTAATATCATTATTAATATTATTATTATTTTTAGGTAAAGTCAAACTATTCAAATTCCCAATTTGTTCCAAAATATTAGAGTCTAATCCAAAAGTAAATTGATTATCATTATTATTATATTCTTCCTTCATAATATCTTCTTCTTTTACTTGTTGAATATTATAAATCCTATTACTATTATTATTACTTGAATTCCTTAAATTTCCATTACCAACAATATCATTATTATAATTATTATTGTTATAAATATTAATATTATTATTATAATCTCTTCCAGAAGGAACACTTTTACTTTTATTCTTAACACAACTTTTCCCAGGCTTCATTCTTAAATGATTAGTAATAGTTTTAACATCTTTCATAAGAAATAAATCTTTCTTTAAATTACAAGTAAATAAATAATCATTTTTTCCAAAAGGATTATTATCAGCCCAACCAACTTTTTTTTTTTTTTTATTCCTAAAATCACTTTTAACATTTTTATCAGAAGGTAATCCATTAACATAAGTATTTCTCATTAATCTTTCTTCTAAATCAACATAATTATCATCATCAATCCAATTTTCTTTTTTTTTCCCTTTGAAATTTTTATCTAATCTAATACCAAAATTATATAATTGTTCTAAGAAAAATTTAGGAATATCAACATCTTGTTTTTTACTTTGAATAAATTCAATACATTTTCTAAGAGACCAATTATATTTTTTCATTAAATATATAATAACAACAATACAAACCCTATTTTGTCCTTTTACAGAATGAGCTAATAAACCTTCTCCATTTTTTAATGAATCATCAATAAATTGAACAATTCTATTTGAAATTTCATCTTTTGAATCAAATAAATTTTGTTTTGGATTTTCACTCCAATTTAAAGTTAAATATTTTATTCCTATTGATTCAAATTGATTTATTATTTCAGAACCTGCGGCATTTATCATATGAGTTATTTTAAATTGAATTACTACATCTAAATTTGTTCCTGCTATTCTGTCTCCTATGAAGAAACCTTCACGCATTTTTGATATGTTTATTATTTCTGTTGTGTAGTCCATTATTATTATGAGAGTTTTTATATGTTTTTTTTTATTGGAATTTAATTTTATTTTAATATTATTATTTTTTTTATTTTATTTAATTTTAGTTTATTTTTTGTTTTTTTTTTCGGGTTTTTTTTTAACGATATTTATAAATGTATTTTTAAATCTCTATATTATATTTTTTTTATTTTTAAAAAGTAAAATTATTATCATTCAAATTTCACTTATTGAACAAGATATACTCTAATAATCATTAAATGACATATATTTATTTATGAGGATTTTATAATTTTTAAATTTTCTTTTGTTGAAAATCTTCTTTTCATAATCTTTTCCTCTAAATTTCTTTTGGACTAACTATTTTTAATATAGAATTTAAGAAATAAAATTATTATCATCAGAGCCAAAGACAGCAAAAATTAATTGAATTTTTATTTAAAACAATATCGTTATAAAATTAATTTTCAATTTATTCTTTTTTTCATTATTCCGTTTTACTTATTAATAAGCTTATTTATTCTAATATTTTTTTCTTTAAATTTTCCGTTAAATAATTATTATCTAATTAATTGTAATTTGTTTTTATCTAATCTTTTGTGATAATAATTTTTAATAATCTAGAAATTTTTTTTGAAGAAGAATAAGAAATGAAATATATAAGATATTTAAAATAGTTTTTGATGGAATATAATATATATTTTATTTTCTTCTAACAATTAGATAATTTTTAAACTAAAAAGGAGTATTTTAATGTTTTTGGTTTCTAAACTTTTGTTTTTACTTATTGCTTGATGAATATTTAAAATTATTTATTTTATATTTATCAAATCCAATATACATAACAAAATAAATTCTTAGTTTCATTCATTGAAAAAATTATTTCACATAAAATAAAAAAATATAATATACTTAATTTATATTATCGTTTTTATTAAAAAAATTTTCCAAAACAATAGAAACTAGAAAACACAATATTAATATAAATATTTTATTAAAAAAAATTATACTTCCATTTAAATATTCACAATTCATATTAATATTTAATTTTTTATAAAAAAAAAATTTTATTTATCATATAAAAAATCAGATAAAGATAATTCTTTATTTTTATCTTTTTCATTAATAATAACTTTAGGTTTAACAAATAAAGTAAAAGGATAATTATCAACTTTTCTTAAAGGAACATAAATAATTTTATTATTTCTTCGATTAATTCTTTCTCTTAAATCAGTGATTTTTTTTTCTTCTTCCATTTTATTTTTTCTTGCATTTTCTTTTTTATGTTCAAAATCAATTGAAGCTTGAATTTCTTTTAAAATTGAAATATATTTTTTATTATTTTTATATTCTGAAAATTTATTAAGTAAATAATTGATTATTTGTTCAATGCCATTTAACATTTTTAATATTTTAACTTCTCTATTATTTGCATGTTTAACTTCATTGTCAATTTCTGTAAAATCAAATTCTGAAGCTTTAATTTTTTCTTTAATATGAATATAAATTGATTTTACTTTAATATATAAATTATCTTTTAATTTTTTTGGTATATCATTCATTGAATAAGTTCTTTTTTTTTTATAAGAATGTAAATGAACATATTTTGTAGTTTCTATTTTTTCTTTTTCTAATTTTGAATTTCTTAATTTTAATAAAGTTAATAATTTTTCTTTTTCTTGTTCTTCTTTTTCAATTTCAATAACATAATGTTCATATTTTTTAAATTCTTCAAATTCTTTTTCTAATTTTTCTTTTTCACTATATTTTTGTTGAAATTGTTTTAATAATTTTAAATTTTTATTTTCTTCATTAACAAACCATTCTTCAAATTCATCAATACTTCCAAAAATTAAATCATTATTAAAATCATTTTTTAAAGTTTCTTTTATATTTATTGGTATTTTTTTTTGTCTCATTTCTATTTGAAAAATAATCCATTTTTCAATTCCATTTTTAATAGATTCTTTTTTAGTAATTTGATTATTTAAACTATTAACATCTTTTAAAACTCTATTTAATTTAAAATTTAATTCATCATTTTTTATCCTTTCTTGTTCCATTTGAACATTTAATTGTTTTAAAGCATCATTATATTTATTAATAAAATTATTTTCTAAAGTACTTTGATATATTTTAATTTTTTCCATTGTTTCATCTAAACCTTTAATTTCTTTTTTAATATTTCTTTCAATTCTATCAGCAGCTTCTTTTCTAATTTTTAAAGTATATCTTGAAAGAATAATACTCTTAGTTTTTTCAATATAATCTTCACTAGTATCTTTAACTTTCACTTTTTCATTTTTAAAATTTAATGAATTTAATTTTTTAGGAGGAGAAACAAAATATTTCATATATAATTCTGATAATTTTTCTCTTGAGAATTTCTCATCACAACAATAAACCATTGTTGGAGGTTTTCTTCTAATCGAAGGAAGTATATTTCCTAATTTATCTGGTTTAAAACCAAATATTTCTTTCATTTTTTCCTTTTTAAAATCTATATCATCATTTGATTTTAAATTATCACTTAAAAAATATTTTATTTCTGATTCTTTTGTTTCTCCAATATCAGTTAAATATAATTCACTCTTTATTCTTTTTGGAGTCTTTTCTCTTGAAGTTGAAAAAGTTTTTGATTCAAAAACTGATGAATTTAAATATTTTGGACTTGGTAAATTATTTGGTAATCTTGGAGGAACTTTTACTTTTTGAAATATTATTTTTGAATTTTCTGCTGTTATTCCAGATGAATTGTTTGAATTTCTTAATTGTCTACTTGTATTTTTTTGATTCATTTTTTGGAATTATTTAAAAATATTTCAATTTGTTTTTTTTTCTTATTTTATAATTTTTTTATAAAGTATTTTTTTTCTTTATAATAAAAATGCAATTATTTTACTTTTTGTTTGTTGTTTGTTGTAAAAATTTTTTTCAATGAATATTAAATTAAAATATTTTAAATAAAAATAAAATGTCTCAAATTAGTGATTTCGAAAAAATTTTTGTTTATGTTATAAATTATATACCAAAAAGTAATATAATAAATGGATTAATAATGTTTTTAAGAGTAATTCCTTTATTTTTAATAACCCATGATTGGAATATTCATTATAAAAATAGTATATCATATTATATTTCTTTTTACACAACTTTACCTTTAATACATAAATTAAATGCACAAACTATTTCTTTGGTATTTATAATATTTTTATTTATATATTCAATAATAAATATCTTTATATTTTTTAAACTTTTTAATCAAATTAAGGAATTTAATAAAATTTCAAATCATAAATTTTATCAAATTATATTACAAACAATGTTTTGGATTAATTTTATTTTTGCACCTTATAATTTTATGTTTTGTTTTGAAAATTTTTTTTGTCCTCCAATATATGATGAGACAGTAAAATACAAATTAATTAAGAATATGAATAATAATTGTAGAAGTCTTCAAAATATAATAATTATGATAGTTCAAATTATTTTAATACTTTATTTTATAATTATTAATCTTTTTTTTTCTTGTGTTATCGCAAAACCTTGTTGTTTAAGTACTTCAATTATCTCTACTCAATTAAATGAAATTAAATTTAAATTAGCTTTTTTTCCTTTATTTCAAAGTTTATTAGTTATTGATTATTATCTTCCTTTAAAAATATGTGTTTTTATAAAAGGAATAATAAGAGCTTTATATCTTTGGTATTATAAAAATTTTATTAGTAGTGAAAAGAGTAACTTTTTTACTAATAATACCTTTAGATTAACTATTATATTTATAGATTCAATGTGTTTTTTTTCTTGTCTAATTGAATATATTTATTTATTCGATTGGAATAATAATTTAGTTGCTTTACAAAAAAATAAAACCGTTGTACTTTTTAAAATAATAATGGAATTTATTATGTCTTTTGTAGTTATAGTATTATTTTTAAATCATGAAAGAAAAATAACTCTTCAAGTTTTTGATAGTAAAATTCCAGATAAAAGACCATATGAAATATTAAATAAAATATTTTATGTAATATATCATCCAGAAGAAAAATTTGGGGATGATTTGTTGTATGAAATAATAGAATATTTTGATATTATATTTAAAATTCATAAAGCAGAAAATAAATGCCTTAATTATCCTGGAATTAAGTGTTTTTGTACTAATTATTCTTATGAAGATTTTGTTAAACAATCTGAACATTTTTTAGAAATTGTGAATAATCTTAGAATTGGAGTAAGATATAACTATAAAATTTTGAAAATTGATTTTCCTATAATGTATAGATATATTGAGACTTTTATTAAAATTCAATTGACTATAAATAAAAATAATTTAAACTATGATAGTTTTCTATTAGGCCTTTCCTTTTTCTATACAATGTTTGATAAAAATTATAATAAAGGTTTATTTTATCTTGAAAAATTCTCAACAACAAAACTTTATAAATTGAATAAATTAATTCAATTACAGTGTAAATTAATTAAACAAGTATTATTAGAAGATTATCAAAATTATTTTACTTTTACTCCTGAAAAGAAATCCGAAAATTCTTTTAAAAAAATATATAAAATTTATTCTAAAATTTCAAAAGAAATAATAATAGAAAAGTATCTATCTAATGTATTAGATATTTTTATTGAATCATTACATCTATGTAAAGAAAAAGATTGCAATTTAAATAATATTTTTAAATTAATGAATCGATTTGACAAATCAATTACAAAATTAAATAAAACATTAATAAATACATATCTTTCAAATATAATAACATCATATCATTTATGCGCTAAATTAACAATTTTTTATTCATTTTTTTATCAAGAAAAACCAAAAAATATAAGTAAATGTTTTAAGAATATTTTTGAAATCACTTGTGAATATGATGATTATTCTGTTTTAATATTAAATGTTACAAATAATAATAAGAATTCTTGGAAATTTGTCATTAAATATGCTTCTGATAATTTATGCTCAAAATTAGGATATAAATTAAATGAAATAAAAAATAAAGAAATAAGTGAACTTAATCCAGATAGTTTACAAAAATGCTATGATTTTAATATTTTAGAAAAAATTAGATTGGGAAATATTCAAATTATTTTAAAAAAATATTTGCTTTTAAATAAAAAAAAGCATGTTTATATTGTTAATATGATTGGAATAGTTGTTTTTGATGGATATAAATTAAAATTATTTTTTAAGGTTTATCCTTATAATTTTAAGAATTATGTTAAACAACAAAATCTTAGATCAAAAAATATATCAGGAAAAAAGAATCATTTTAGTAAATATAATAACGAAGAATGTTGTGCTTTTATTAATAAAAAAGGAAGTATTTTTGCAATTACTCAATTATTTGAAGAATATTTTTGTTTAAATTTATTTATTATAAAGAAATATAAAATTAATTTATTAAAAGATATTTTGAAAATTGAGAGTATAGAAGGTAAAGATATTATTAAAAAAAATTTATATCAAATTTATGAAAATATTTCAAGTCTTAATTTTAATTTAATGCAAAATTTATCAGATGAAGAATATTCAAAAAATTATAAAAAAATTAAAGAAATTCAAAAAAAAAGTTTAAAAAATTTATATTCTAGTTTAACTTGTTTTATTGAAAAAAGACAAATACCAAAAAATAATAGAGAAATGAAAATATATTATTTCTTTTATTTTAGAATTGAATTGAATAATTCATATATAAGTTTTGAAACTTTTTTTGAAGATAAAAAAGAAGTAAATAAATTTTTCATTTATCCTTCAGGAACAAAAATAGGAGAATTTGTTAATAATTTAAACAAACAAAAAAAAAAGGTCAATTCAAATAAATTTGAAATAAATAAAAATCAAAACGAAGTGTTAATAAAAATTAGACAAATACAAATTTTATCAATAAAACATTTAATTTCAATTTATAATATTCCAATCAATGATATATTAGATTTAACTTTAAAAGAACAAGAAGAATTTAATGAATATAATTATTTAGTTGAAAAAGAAACTAATTATTTAATTTCTTTATCTTCTTCTTCAAATATTAATATAAAATCAAATAATAATAATACTATTGAATCAATTGATAATATAAATAAATTTTTTAAAAATAGAGCAATAGAAGAACCTTATTCTCCACTTAAAAGGAAATATAGTTATTCTTTAAAAATTAAAATTTATTTTTTAATTATAATTTGGTTTTTATTAACAGTGAGTTTTATTATTTTACAAACTTTAATTATTTATTTTAGAAATCATCATTCACAAAAAATTTCTGAATTAACAAATATATTAATAAATTCTTTAATTACTAGAAATATTATTTATTCTTTTATAAATTCCTTAATAAGTATGCAATATATTGTAAATGGATTACATAATAATATTATTGATAATGAATTTAATAATTCTATTTTATTTCATAAAAAAAATATTTATGATAGAGTAAGAGATTTTTTATCTTTTTTTAAAGAATTTGAAAGACAAGAAAAATATTTGGTTGATTATAATGTAATTGAAGTAATAAATATATTTTTTGAAGAATTTGATTATATAAATGTAAAAAGTGAAAATTTAACAATCAAACATTCTTTGAATTCTATTTTAGCGATGTCACATTTATATGCATATCAAGTAATTGAAAATGATATTGAACCTTTTTTATTTAATATATCTTATTATGATATTGAAAATAGAGAATTATTAGGCGAATCTGCTTTTTTTCAATTTGTATTTGATAATTATTTTTGTCACGGAAAATATGCTTGGGATGAAATGGATAATTTAATTTATCATCATATTAAAACAAATACTACTCGGATTCTTAATTTAATTTATTTAATTAGTGCAATAAATGGAATTTCAGTTGTTGGAATTTTTTCAATTCAATCTATATTTTATTTTCAATTTGATAATCAAATTTATGCAAAATATTATATTAATTATAATTATCTTCAATTTTTTAATGCTTTCTTATTAAAAAAAACAAATTTAATAAAAGATTTTATTAGTAATACAGATATAGAGAATTTATATTATTTTAGTCAAAAAAAAATAACATTTGAAAACAATATAAGAGAAAATAATAATTTTAAAAATAATTATATGAGAATAAACAATAAATTACCAATAATAATAAAACCATATAAAATAAAAGAATTAATTGTCTTAGATGATATTCGATTACAAGGAGTAAAGGAATCAAGTTCAATGATAATGAACTCAACTATTAAACACACCAATTCGAAAGTTTTAATGAATGATAATCCGAAAGAAAGAGCTTCAATTAAAAATGAAAAAAAAATATATTTGAAAAGAAGTAAAAAAGACCAAAAAAAAAGTTCACAAATAAATCTTACAAATAATACAACAAAAAGTAAATTAATGAATGATTCTCAAATAAATTATATCAAAAATTTATTAAATGACACAAAAGAAACAGAAACAAAAAAAGATTTACAAAAACCATCAGAATTGATAATTTATTTAATATTTATTTCATTAACTATGCTTTCTCTAATAATATTTTTTACAATAAATATTTTACTTATTCAAAAGACTTTAGATACAAGAATAAAATTTACATTTATGATAAAAATATTAGTAGAAACGGTGAGTAATAATCAAGAAATATTAAATATATATGCAATAACATTATTAAAAGGAAAAGTAATGAAATTTAAATATAAATCTCATGGTTATTTAAATTCATTTAAAGAATTAGATTATATAAATAATTTAGAAGAACATAATATATTAGAAGAAGCAATTGCAAAAAATAAATTATCTTTACCAAGTGTTACATCAATAATAGCTAAAGAAGCAAATTTATTTCCTTCATTAGGATTATATTTATATTTAATTAATTCTCCTGGAGCTTGTGAATTTTATGCTAATTTTTATTTTGAAAATAAAGATTATTATCATTATTCTACTTTATATTCTTTTAATTATGATCCTTCTGATTTAATTCAAGAATGCAATAATATTAGTTTTGGAGTTAATAAAGAAGGTATTACTTCTGCTGCTTCATATTTACTTAATTCTGTTATTGATGATTTTATAGAATTTACTCATGATGAGTTTAAAGAAAAACATTTTGTTGAAAGAGTTAATGATGAAAAGTTTATTGGAATGTGGATGGAAATTGATTTAATTTATGATAAAGTTATTATTAATTTAGTTATTTGTTGGCAAAAAGATTTAACAAAAATTCAAAATAAATTTGATAAACTCAATTATCTTGTATTTATATTAATGATGATTTTCATTGTTATAGTTTTTATTGTTTATATTATATTTTTCCCTATAAAAACTTTAAAAAAAGATAATATTATAAACAAAATTGATTCTTGTTTATATAATACAATAATGTTTTAATATGTTTAAAATTTGGTATATTATTTAAAACATAAAAAATAAGATAATAAATATATCTTAATATAGTAATTAGAAAGTAAATTTATTTTTAATATAGTATTTTTAAAAAAATATTAGAGTATATGAGAAAAAAATTTTTAATAACTTATTATATTCCAAAAATATGAATAAACCATGGATGATATGATTAATAGGAACTAACCATCATTAAATTAAAAAAAAATATACTACGATTGACTCAAGAAACTTTAGATGAATTTAGAAAAAGAATTAAAGAAAATAAAGGAGATCAATTAATAAATGATATTTTAGAAAAAGTAATGGTCATTTTATGTAGGTTTAAAAAATCTTTAAATATATTACTGACTTAATGATATCCCATCAAGTACTTTTATGATATATTCAACAAGTATATATTTGTGATAAATTTTGAGATATATTTATTATATATCTATGAAAAAATGTATATAACTTTTTTTTTTTTTTTTTGCTCGAAATAAGATACAAAAAAATTATTATAATTTTAAAATGTTAGATTTAAAAAATGATGAAGAATTTGAAAAAGAAATAAACATAATAAATGTATGTTTTGATTTCATTGACAAAAATTTTGAATCAAAATTATCTAAAGAAATAGATGAATTTAAAATGAATAATTCGATTTCTCATAATCAGAATGAAGAATATATTTCATTATTTAGGTCAGAAGATGAAAGTAAAGAAGAAAATAAAAAAGATTTTCAGGATATTTCAAAGGAATTTTTTGTTCCAAATGAAAATAATATTTTTGAAAATGGAGATCTGATTTTCGATAAGAGTACTAATACTAATAGTAAAACAAAACAAAATGATGATAAATAATGAATAATTGATGATTATTATTATTTATTTTTTATAAATTATAATTTATAATTAATTTAATTAACATTAATATAAAAATCTTTATTAAAATATTTTTTTATTTTAAAACTTAAAAGGAATGAAATCACGTTCCTAATTTATTTTCCGAAATGTCCAAAATAAAAAGTAATTAAAAAAACAAAACAAAATTAAAACAAAAAAAAGAAAAAAGTAAAAAATTATGAAAAAAGTAAAAATTTTTGAAAATAGAAAGGAAAATCTTCTTTAAACTATAAAGGATAAAAATAAATAAATAAAACACTAAAAATTGAAATGAAAAAGAGATCTAAAATAAATAGAAATCACAGAAAGATTTTATCAAAAAAAAGAAAATTTCAAAAGCGACTTATTCTCAAGAAAATCAAAAAAAATAAAAATTATAAAAAAGAAGAGAAATTAAATCCATTTATCTGGAATATAGATGATAATGAATCTTTAATTATAAATTATTATACTTTTCATGAAGATGAAACTACATCAGATTTAGATTCTGAAGAATATGAAAAATTAATTTTTAAACAAGTTTAACAATTATTTTCTTAAATTTAAAGGGAAAATTTATGAAAAATAGATTGTTGATTTAAAAATGGATAAATAAAGATTTAAAATTTTATAAATTAATATATTTCTATGTTATTGTTATTTATGAAGTGAAAAAATAATATAAAAAGTTAAATTTAAAAGTTTGAAGTTTTATGATATTTTTTTGATTAAGCTTTAATAAATTTATATTAAGTTAAAAAAATATATATAAAGAAGCTTAATTGATTTAGAACTTCAATATCTTAATTAATTTTTATGAAATAAAATTAATTTTTGAATGTTACAAAACAAAATTAAAAAATAAATTATATTTTATAAATTTTTTATATTTTTAAAATTTATTTTTTTATTAAAAAAGGTAAAAGTTTAAATAATCTTTAAAATATTTTTTATTTTTATGGAAGTTGACGATGTTTCGATTTCAACTAAAATAACACAAAGTAGGATTACAAATAATAATATAAATAATAGGAATGAAATTTCATTAGAAAATATTCCAGTAATTCAAGGAACAAATAATCAAGAAGATAATGAAGAAAATCAAGAATTAATAAAAGAGTATAAATATAAAAAATTAATAGACTCATTAAAATTACCAACAACAGATGATGAAATAAAAATTAAATTAAGAGAATTAGGAGAACCAATAATTTTATTTGGAGAAAAAATATATGAGAGACAAGATAGATTAAAAAAGCATATTTTAGATTATATAAAAAGACATAATGGAATAACTGATTTTTTAAAGGAAACATTTGGAGGAAAAAAAAAAGAAAATATAATAGAAATAAATGAAGAATTTTACACAGAAGGAACAGAAGAATTATTAGAATTAAGGAAAAAATTATCAATATTTTCAATAATAAGGAGTTCATATAGATTAAATTATATAAAAAATAATAATATTATAGAAGATGAAAATGATTTAAAAACATATATAAAAAATAATACAAATTATCAATTGTCTCAAACTCAAAATGGTGATACTCGTTTTTGTACAAGAGGTTCAATATCATTTGATGATAAATATTATGGAGTTGCAGGTTGTTCAAGTAATTGTACAATATTTTCAACAGATAATTTAAATATAATATCTGAGTTAATTGGTCATAAAGAAAGAGTAAATTCATTATTATTTAATCCATATCAAAATATCAATGATAATAATTATAATATATTAACATCTTCAAATGATAAAACAATTAGATTATGGAATATTAATTTTGAAAATGAGGATAATATAAATTACAATAAATCTATAATTTTCAAAGGACATGAAGATCGAGTAAATTATTCTGAATTTCATCCTTTAAAATATATTTTTGGTTCATGTTCTCATGATAAAACTATTAGATTATGGGATATTAATTATGAAAAAGAAATATTATTACAAGAAGGACATTCATATTATATTAATTCAATTTCTTTTCAAAATGATGGTAGTTTAATTGGAAGTGGTGATTATGGAGGAATTGGTTTAATTTGGGATTTAAGAATTGGAAAAAAAATATTAAATTTATTAGGTCATGCTAAACAAATTATTAAAATTAAGTTTCATCCTAATAATTATCAAGTTTTAACTACAAGTGAAGATAATACTATTATGATTTGGGATTTAAGAAAAGAAAAATGTGTTTTAGTTATTCCTGCTCATAATAATAGTATTTGTGATATTACTTTTGATAAAGGGAATTTTAGTAAATTTAATAGTAAAATTGCTTTTTCTTGTTCTTTTGATTCAAGTATCAAAATTTGGAATATGGAAAATTGGTCTTTAATTAATACTTTATATTTTGAAGGAGAAAAAGTTTTTAGTATTGATGTTACTAAAAATTTAAATAAAATTATTTGTTCTTCTCTTGGAAGGGAAATTAAATTGTGGAAATTGCAATAAATATATAACTTATTTATTATTTTTTTGAATTTGTATTTTTAATGTTTTATATGTTAAAAATATTTGAATTTTTTTGTATTGTAAAATGAAAATGAATTTTTAAATTATATAATTATCCAAAAAAGATAATTAAATT
>JAEEGK010003498.1_pt1 | contig 39019 bp, 26 predicted proteins | sample 8958771 | NCBI WGS metagenome assembly JAEEGK01 (sample SAMN16246547, study PRJNA631951) | gut metagenome | biome: gut microbiome; feature: rumen; material: SC-attached | host: Bos | place: Iran: Karaj | collected 2018-10
ATTATTTTTATTAAAATAAATAGGATTATAAAATATAGCTTGAATATAATAAATTACTTTAACTAAAAAGCATTTCCCTGGTTCCCAAACAGGAAATTTTTTTTTAAATTTAAAATAATATTTGAATCAATTAAAGGATGATATATTTTTGAAAAAAATAACTTGTGGTTCAACATTAGGATATTTATTTGGTTTTTTTATTTTAAATTTAAATATACCATTCTTATAATATCCATCTCTTACAAAAACTACTCCATGTCAAATTGCTATATTGTCAAATTGAGGTAATATATATACTCCACTTGGACAAAATTTTTGTAAGTGTTTAAATTCTATTAATAATATTTTATGAAGTAAATTTTCTTCTAATTCTGCAGATGAAAATACACTTTGTAAATTTAATAATGTTTCTTTCTCATTTGTATTTAGACTTTTTCATTTTTTTGAGTTTTTTTAATATAATTTTTTTTTTATTTTTTTTTTCTTTTTTTTACTTGAATTATTGTTTCATTATGATATAATATTTAATAACAATATTTAAGTTTATTATATATTTAACATCAAATTTGTGGTTGAAAGAATAATAAAAATAAAAGTATATCAAATTAATTATAATAATAATATTTTACTAACTTTACAAAAGAACTCCAATAGTAAAATTAATTTCAACTGAAAATTATAATAATATACAGATAGATATATCAATGGAAAATGAAAAACATTTGATTTACAATTTGTTGATTTAGTAAATAATTTTGTTTAACAACATGAAAGTTCAAAACCTTTGGTTTTAATAATACAAAATTTATTAAAAATAGCAAATTTAAATTATTCATATAAAGGAGGAGATCATATGGTTAATATTAATAATTATTTCTTTCTTCCAAAAAAGATTTTGTAATGATATATCAATAAATGAAAATAATTTAGGTAAATTACTTTATGAATTTATGAATCATTATGGATTAAAATTTGATTCTTGTAATATAGAATTTATGCTAAAAAAAAGAATATGATGAAGATATTATAATTTTGAATATTCAAATTGGAAGTGAATTAGTTATTATTGATTCTTTAAATAGTATTAATAATATCGTTAAAAATTGTTTTCAATTTTTTAATATTAAAATATCTTTTTCATATATTATTACTTTAAAAGAAGATCATGAATAGGGTTGTTATTATACTAGAACTGAAGAAGCCTAAGAAGCTAATAATAATTTAATCACTAATCATTGTTTTCTTAACAGAATATTAAATAGTTTAATAAGATTTCAACTTTAATGGTTAAATATTATTATATATATTTTTCTAAAACTTAATTTAATATTCTTATTATTATTGTTATATAAAAAATTTATTGTATAAATTAAAATAATTAAAAAACTTATTTATTTTTTTTAGTTATCTATTAATTAAAAATAATTTACCAAAAAAAATTAAAATTCCAATTTCAAAATGGAAAACATTATCAACCCATTAGTAACAAAAATAGACTCAAATTCAGAAAATATATTTCAAAAATCTCGCCAAGAAATAGATTATACATTTGATTATGAAATAAATAAAATATATATAGAAAACAACATTTTATATGACAAAATAACAAAAAGTAAAAATACCAATATATAAATATAACAAAAAAAAAATTAAAATTTAATAGAACCAATTGAAATAAATGAAATAAAAGACAAAATATCTAAAAATCCAAATGGTCCATCAGAAGGAGAATCAAATCAAAATTGTTTTCCAAATATATTAAATCTAATAAAGCATTTAGTGAGTAAAAATAAGAATAGAATAAATAATGATAACTTTGATCTTGATTTATCATATATAACAGAACATATGATAGCAATGGGATATCCATCAACAGGATGTGAATCAATATATAGAAATTCATTAATAGAAATAAAGAACTTTTTAAATAAATATCATTCTCATTATAAAATATATAATTTATGTCTTGAAGAAAATAAAATATACAATAAAGAACTTTTTCATGGAAAACAATTAACGATTTTTCCCTTTATTGATCATCAACCTTGTCCAATTAAATTAATGTTAGAATTTTGTATTGATATATGTTTATATTTATTTAGACATCCTGATGGAATTTGTGCTATTCATTGTAAAGCTGGAAAAGGAAGAACTGGAGTTATGATTGTTTGTTATATGATTTTTTCTGGAATTTGTGATAATAGTGAAGATGCTTTAAATGTTTTTGCACAATTAAGAACTGTTGATAATAAAGTATATTATTTATTTATTTTTTTTTTATATTCATTTTTCTTAGGGAGTTACTATACCTTCGCAAATTAGATATATTCAATATTTTGAAAGCTTTTTATCTATGAATTTCTCAAAACCATATTATATGAATATTCCTTTAATTTTACAAACTTATATTTGTGATAATTTAGATATGAAAAATTACTATTTGAAGAATATATTATATAATTATATTCAAGATAAACAATATTTTTATACTACAAATGCATTTTTTTTAAAAAAATTAGTTATTGGACCTTTTAAAAGTAATAGAAATTACGATGTTACTATTAGTTCTATGGTAAAAAAAAAATTAGAATTTCCTTATGCAGAAATAAAATTTGAAAGAGGAGAAGATAATTATTTTTATTATAATATAAATTTTAATAGTAATGAAGAAATTAATTATGATATAAAATTAATGGTATCAGCTTTTAAATTTAATTTTTATACATGGGTAAATTTATGGTATAATACAATAGAAAATTTATTTAATTATATAATAGACAATGATATTATTATGGTCAATAATGATAATAATATATTAAAAGAAAATCATTCACCAAGAAAAAGTAATTCAAGTATAAAAGAAATAATGAAACACATTGAAATAAATACTTCAAAAAATTATTCACAAAATGAAAATCAAGAAATTGAATTAATTGATTTTGATAAATTAAATAATAATGAAATACATAATTCACTTAAAAGAAAAAGAAGTATCGCAAATTATGATTTAGTTAAAAGTGAAATTGGAAAATTAATAGCTCAATTTTCAAATGATAAAGATTTGAATAATTTAATTTCTGGTGTGAATAAAATAGCAGAAAAAAAGAATATTCAATTATTTGATCGTGAAAATGTAGAAATTAATCTTCAATTAAATGAATTAGATAAATTTGAAGATTGGTTTGGTTCAATTGGAAATAATTTTAGAATTCAATATATATATACTCTTTTATCAACTAAATATAATATTTAATTCTTTTAATTTTCACTTGTATTATTATTTAAAAAAAATAAGATTTTATCAAAAAAAAACATATTTTTTTAAAAAAACAAATATTAATAATATTATAATAATGTCAAAAATGAAATTATTTGGAAAATTAATATTAGATTCAATATCAAGTATAGATAATTATTCCTCCACAGGAGGAGAAAAAATTTTTAATACAGAAATTCCAATAAAACAAAATAATAGATATTCAATAAGAGATAATTATATAACTTCTTTAAGAAAAAAAAACGATATTCATTCACATTTATATATATCAAATAATATAGATCCTGATAGATTAAATTTATTAAAAACTGTAAAAACTATAAGAGAATCAATTAATAAAAATTCAAATAATTTATTTCTTTCGAATATAGGATATGACGATGAAAATTTTAGTTATGTTTATGAAGCAAAAAAGCAAATAATGAATTATAGAAAAAGAAAGGCAAAAAGAATATCTGATAAATATAGTTCATTAAATCAATTTTTACAAGATAGTAAACATATAGGAATAAATAATATAATAATAAACAATTTAAAAGAAGAAAATAAAAAATTAAATGAATTAGAAAATGAGAATAAAAATAAAATAAGACAAGGAAATAAAGATTTATTAGAAAATCAAAGATCATTTCAAAAATATATAAAAGATCAAAAATCAGCATATAAATCAATAGAAAATTCGTTAATAGATATATCTAATAAAAGCAAAGAACTTTTAATTCAGAAACATTATGAAGAATTAACGAAAAGAAATATAGAAGAAGAAATGGAAAGAATCTTAATGAATTTAGAAGAATTAAGAGAATCATGTTTATTTGTAACTAAAGTTGTAAATTTTGATTCAGGTAAATTTGATAAAAAAATTATTGATAGAAATTATAAAATGAAATTATCTAATCCAAATGATAAACTTGATTTTAATGGTATTACTTTAGAAACAATAAAAAATTATAATTTTTGTTTGAATAGAAATGAAGAAGAAGAAAAAGAATTAAAAGAATTATTAAATGATCCTAATTTAATGATGATTAAATTTGAAGAAGTTGAAGATGGAATTATTAGATTATTAGATAATATTCATCAAATGAAAATTAATAAAATTTATGAACAAGAAGATATGGAAAAAAATTTAAAAGAAATGAATGAAAGATTAAGTTTTTATGAAAAAGATTTTGAAAACATTAGTAATTTTTATAAAATTGAAGAAGAAAATTTAAAAAATTTAATTCAAGGAAATAAAAAAAAAATAATTATGCTGAAGATTTAATAAAAGAGATTTTTAATTATCTTTTAGAATTTGAAAATAATAATAATAAAAAAAATAAATCTAATTTACAAATGAAAGATATGACTAAAATATGTCTTAAAAAAATGAATAATATTGAAAATAAAATAAATAATTATATATTTAATTTAGAAAAAAATGAATTAGAAGATAATAAAATTTTTTCAAATGCAATTAGTGAAAGAAGAGAATATAATAAAGATAAAAAATATTTTGAACAAAAAAGAAAATTAGAAGAAGAAAGAGAAGAAAAAGGAAGAGTAAGTGTAGAAAGATTAAAAAAAAATATTTTGCAATCTAAAAAAACTGAAAGACCTTTTAGAATTCTTAAAAAAATTAAACATGAAAAAATTATTCAAGAAGATAATAATGAAGAATATGATATATTTTTTTATTAAATTCAATTTTTTAAATTATTTATATGTTTCCATTAATTTGATTAATGAAAAAATTTAAATTTAATTTAAATTATTTATGATTTTAAATTTTTACTTTTAACTCTTAAAAAAGTTATTCTTTAAAATAAATAAAAAAAGAATTAAAATTATAAAAAACCAATATATAAAAATTAAATATAAAAATTAAAAAACATATCTCACAAATTTTCCGTTAGTAGCGTAGGAAAAAATAAATGAGAACAAACACCTAAAAATATATAAAAGAAGTTTCAAAATGAGATTAAAATTTATGGGAATTATTACTATATAATTATATATATTAATTTAATTTTAATCTTTTAATTATATAAAATCTTTAAGTTAATTTTCTCCTGCAACTAAAGTATTTCTTTTGGTTCAAAATATTTTAATATCAGAAAATAAAAGAATAGAGATATTTAATAAAAGAAAAAAGAAATAAGAGCAAAAATCAAAAAAATTTCAAATCCAATATTTTCCTTCTTCAATGTTGGAAGTTTCATTATAAAGTTTGCACTTATTTTGTAGATGAATTAACAATGAATTTAAAAAGAAGTATAAAACAAACAAAAAAATTTTTCCCAAGTTTATGATTTTAAAGAAATCAATGAAAAAGAAAAGGTAAATTAAGTCTTTTATATTATGTAATTATTTTGGATAAATATAATGAATTTAATGTTTTAATTTTTTTAATATAAAATAATATAATAATTAATTTATTACAGTTTCAACTAATTCTTCTTCTTCTTCATTATTAGATTTTTTACTTTTTGATAAAAATATATAAATATAATGTCCCAAAACACAAGTTAAAAAACCAATAAAATTAACAAAAATCATTATTTTTATAGATTTTAATGCAAAAGGATAAGTTTTAATGTTAAATAATTCTTGAATTAATTTAATAGAAACAGTATAAATTAAAGTTATAATAAAATATAAATTAACTGAACAATATTTAGGATTTTTTCTTTTACAAATAAATAATTGTTCACAAGCATTTATTATAAAAACTCCACCATGAAGAGAAAAACTTAAAATAAAAGGAATATGAAGTCCTTTTTTATATAAAGTTCCTTTATCAATAAATATCATTCCCCAAAACATAATTGTTACTAAAAATGATAATGAAAAAATAAAATTAAATAATCTTTGATAATGTAATATTGGATTTAAATTATTTAAATCTGTTTTTATTATTAGCAAGTAATATATTATATTTATATATAAATTTAGTTGAGTTACATAAAAGAAATTAAAAGGAAATTTTGGTATATTTACTATTCTATCCCATATACATATTGATATTAAAAACAATAAAATTATTATATGAGAAATTGATGTAAATTTTTTTGTCATTTTTTTAAAATGTTTTAATAAATATTTTTTAATTTATTATTTATAATATTTTTTGAATTTTAAATGAATGAGAGAAGAACAAAAGAATTGACTATTAAAGATTTAGTTTTATATAGAAATAATTATAAATTAAATATTAGGAAAGAGAAAATTAATAAAAAAATTTATTTAAAAAGGCAAATCACTCTTAATAATGCTCATAATTATTTAATTGATGTTGATGAATTAAAAATAAGTTTATTAATTAAAGAAAAATTTAATGAATTTAACTTTGATAAAATAAATGAATGTATAGATTATTTATCTTATCTTTTAAATTCAGAAAATTTTGATGAAAAAATTTATGGGTTACATATATTATATAATTCTATTCAAAAGGAAATTAATATGAAAAAAAATTTTAACCTAAATAATTTTTTAGTTATTAATGAAAAACAAATAATAAGGAAATTACAAAAACTTTTCATAGAAGGAGAAAAAAATTTTGTTTTAAAATATGATAATTTATTATATGAAATTTATTCTATTTTTGTATTTTTTAGTGAAATTATTGTTAATTTATCAGAAGATGATAATGATTTAGAAAGTGTTAAAAATATAGAAAATTCTTTTATTTCAGATGAATATATTCAAATTTATATTTCTCATTTAATAAATAAAAATTCAAATATAAATTCATTAATTTTTAGTTTTTTGTTAAATTGTCTTTTATACAATAAAAAAAACAGAGAAAAAGTTTTTAAATATGAAAACCATTTTTTATTTAAATATCTTTATCAAAATTTAAAGAAAGAAAAATTAGAAGATTATGAATTATATTTAAAATTATTTTGTGTAATTATAAATCAACAAAGTTCATTTACTGAAGAAGAATTTGAAAATTCATTTCAAATATTAAATCCGTTGTTAGAAAATAAAAATGAAGAAATATTATTAACATCATTATATGGTTTTTCTCATTTATCAAAATATAAAAATTTTTCATTACAATTTTTTAAACTTTTAAAAAACAAATCAGAATTTTTTAATCTTATTTTTGATTTTGAATATCAATCAAATAATAGTTCAAAAGTATATCCAATATTAGAAATATTAATAGATATTATTTATTATGATGAAAATAATGAAGCAAATGTATTTTATGAAGAACTTGAAATTTTTTTATTTATAAATGATATATTAGAAATATATGATGATGAAGGAATAAAAATCAAATTTTTAAATTTATTAGAATTATATTCAGAACATAATTCAAATTATATTATCACTTGTCCTATTTTTCAAAAAATTATTGATTTTTTAGAATCTTATAATTATCTTATTATTAAGCAATCTACATTAATAATAAGAAATTGTTTATATTTAAAAAATCCAAAAGTTTTAAATGAAGTATATCAAAATTATCCTAAATTAATTCCTAATTTATGTAAAGTATTATATTATAATACTGATATTAATTTAATTATTTTATGTTTAGAATCTATTAGATTTTTTGTAATTAATTCTGAGGATATATGTCTTAATTTATGTAAAGATGATTTTCCTTCATTTATTCAAAATTTAAGTTATTCAAAAAATAAAGAAATATCTTTAATTTCAAATAATATTCTTCATTATTTAGATTTATATGGAATACTGATATAAAAACTTAATTATATTAATATATATTTATATAAAAGATTATTTGGAAACACAATCCTTAAATATTATTTTAATAATTACTTTTAAAATTTAAAAAATTAAATTAAAAAATACAATTGTAAAATTATAATACAATTAAAGGATAAAATTAAAAATCATTTATTTGAAATCATTTGATAAAATTTCATAATATTTGCATGAAAACGTTTATTTAAGGAAGGAAGATGTAAACCAATAATTTGATTACTATTATTTCCTTTTATATTTTTATCCTTAAATCCAATATTATAAGTAGACAAATTAGGCATTAAATACCCATTAGAATTTTTATTATTAATCATAGTTTGATTATTATTTTTATTTTTATAAGGTGAATTACTTTTATTACTATGATTATAAGTTTTCTTTTCTTTAATTGGACTATTATTATAATCATTAACAGTACTATAATTATAATTCATTTTTTTATTATTATTTAAACTTCTAGATTTTCTATTATTAAACATTTCTTTTTTAATATAATTATTATTCATATTTAATTGAGATTCTGCTGCTTCTTCAACTTCTTCTATAATACTTGAATGTCTTGTTTTTCTGGGTTTTTTATTATAATTTTTTGCAACATTGTTAAAATGAGTATTTATATTATAATTATATTTATCATTTTTATTTTTATAAAATGTTTTAAAACCAAATAATTTATTTGATATATTATTATTTTTATTATGATTCATTCCATTTAATAAAGAAAATATATTAAATGATATACCTCTATCCGAATATTTTTCTTGATTAAAATTTTGAATAAAACTTATATCATTATTCAAAGTTTCATATTTTTGTCTTGAAGTTAAATTATTTAAATCAGAAATCATTGTTTTATTTTGAATTTTTGTTTTTGAATTTGAATTTGACTTTTTTCTATGTATTTGATTTGTCATTGTCATTGTCATATTTTTATTTCCTTTTATTTTTTTCTTCTTCAAATTTTTTTTTATTAGTTGAGGAATAAAAGTTTTTTTCACATATTTAATTTCATTTGAATTACTTAATTTAGATGATAAATTACTATCATTTTGATTATTATATGTATTAATATTTATAATATTTATATTTGTTGTTGAATTACTATTAAGAAACTTTTTTTGATTGTTGTCAATAATATTATCTTTCTCACTTTCTAATTCATTTTTTTCTTTTTCACTTGAAAAATACAGTTTATTATCTTCATTTTTTTTGACTTTATTTTTAATAATTTTCTTTAAAATTTTTTCATATTCTCCACAATTAATATTTTTATTACTAACACTATGAATTAATCCTTTGTCTTTTTCATTCTTCACATTTTTTTCATTAGTATTCTCGTTTTCCTTTTGATCTTTAACATTAATATCTTTTCCTTTTGAATCAACCTTATTATCTCCAGAAACAAAACAATTACTATTATTATTAATAGAATAATTATCATCATTATTTTTCTTATTACTATTATTCTTAAAAAAAACACTAAAATAAGGATGTTCCAAAACATTCTCATCTCCTAATCTTTTCTTAGGATCAAGTTGTAACAAACTTTTTAAAAAATCAATACCAACTTTACTTAATTTTCCTAAATATCTTTTTTCTAAACCTTGTGGATTTTTAACATCTAATAATTCCATATTATGAAACAAAGGGTTATTATAAAATAAATCGATATATTCTTGAGGGAAATTGCCTAAAATTTTTTGAATACAATGTAATTGATCCACTTCATTTTCTCCTGGAAAAATAGGATTTCCATCAACTAATTCTCCCATAATACAACCAATCGCCCAATAATCAATTTCAAAATTATATATTCCATTTAATATTATTAATTCAGGTGATCTATACCATCTTGTTGCTACATAATCAGTTAAATTGTTTTCTTTTTGATTTATTCTTCTTGCAAAGCCAAAATCACATAATTTTAATTTATTTGATGAATTTATTAATAAATTTTCTGGCTTTACATCTCTGTGAATTATATTATTTGAATGAAGGTATTTTATTGCTTTACATAATTGAAATATTATATATTTTATCGTTTTTTGATCTAATCCATTTGGTTTTTGTTGAAGAAGTTCTAATACATTTTTTTCCATATATTCAAACACTATATATAATTTCTTTTTATATTTTATTGCCTCTTTAAATTCTACTATATTTTCATGCTTTAATATTTTTAATACTTTTAATTCTCTCTTTATTGTTTTTTTTACTAATTCATCTTCTGTTTCTTTAAATTTCTTTATTGCTACTATTTCATTTGTTTCTTTATTTCTACATTTATATACTATACCATATGCTCCTTCACCTACTACACAAAGTACTTCGTATTTATTGTGCATTTTTTTTTAATTGTTTTTTTTAATTTTTGTTTTATTTTTTTATTTATTTTTTCACAGTAATTTTTATTTAAAAGGGATTTTTAAAAATTTAAATTTGAAATTTTATTTATAATATTATTTAAAATAAGTGGTAAAAATAATATATATTAATTATTATTTTTTAAATGAGTAACGAAGAGTTTGTAAATTTTTTCCCATTTTAAATTTTTTTTCATATATTTGAATTAATTCTTTTCTCAATTCTTTTAATTTTTTATTTAAAAGAATAATAATACCTTTATAATTATTATTTTCATTAAAATATTGAGGAATTAATTGATTTAAATTAATAATTTCATTTTTCATTTTTAAAATTTCATTTGAAAATTTTTGAATATTAATATTATAATTTTTAGTTTCTTCATTTAATTTATTAATTACTTTTTTCATATAATCAATACTTATTTTAATATCTTTTTTTTCTATTAAAATATTATTATTTTCAAATTTTTTTTCAATATAAAAAGATTTATATTTATAATTTTCCATTTTATAATTTCTACTATTTTGTTCAGAAACTTCATTTAAATTTTTTAAAGAATCACATTTTTTTTCTAATTTATAAATTTTATTTTCTAAATTAAAAGAATCATATCTTTTTAAATTATATTCTTGTTGAATTGGAATAAAAAAAGTATCATTAATATCATTTAAAATATTATTTTGATTAAGTTCTAAAAATGTATTGAAAGATTTTTTAATTTCTTTAGTAGAACTACAAGTAGAAATAAAAGGAGCAAATTTATTATAATTTGTATAACAATTTTTAACATTATAAAATTCATTTCCGTTTCCATTTCTAAATCTAATTGAATTTTTTGTTAATTTATGAGGATTTTTAATTTTAATTTTTAAATTTATTTTCTTATTATTTTTTGGTTTTTTACTCTTATATGTTAATTGAGTTAATTTATTTGATAATTGTTCAATTGAATCATATTCATCATTATAATTAAATAAACTTTTTGAATTATCTTTTATTTTTTCACTAAAATTTCTATTTCTTATAGATAATTCATTTATCATATATTTAATTCTTTTTTATTTTATTTATAATTTTTTAAAAAAATATTTAAATTATTATTTATTCATTTTATTTTTTATTTTTTTTTTTTTGAAAAGATGAATTACTTTTTTATAAGAATTTGAATAAAAATTTGATTCTATTTTTTAATTTGATTTATTTTTAAAATATTATTATATTCATTTTTTAAATTATCATTTTCTTTTTTTAATTCTAAAATTTCTTTTTGATTAATAATAACTTGATTATTTAATAATTGATTACTTTCTAATAATTTTTCATTTTCTTTTATAACATCATTTAATTTTGTATTTAAATTATTTATTATTTCTTCCATTTTTTTTTTATCATTTTGTACTTCTTGTGCTTTTTCACCAATTTTTAACATTTTATTTAATTTATTTAAAATATTATTTGCTTCTTTTTCTAATTTATTATTCATTTGTTTTAAAATTTTATTTTTTTCATCTTTTGAATTTAACTCTCCTAATAATTTCTTATTTTCATTTTTAATATCCATCATATTTTTTTTAAGAGAAGTAGAATTGGATTGAGAATTTTTTAATTCTTGAATAGATAATTTAAATCTATTTTCAGCATCAACTACTTTCTTTTTTAATTCATTATTTTTCTTTTTTTCTTCATCTAAATTTTTATTATATTTTTTAACTTTATTTACTTTTTTATCAATATTAGATTCTATTTCTTTATTTTTTTCAACAATTTCACCATATTTTATACTTAAATTATCGTATTGATTATTTAATTCTTTTAAACATTCTTCTAAAGATAAAATTTTTTTAGTATTTTGATTGTCATCATTTTCTTGCTTTGCTAAATAATTATCTAATAATTCAATGTCATAATATACTTTATTATATTTTTCTATTCTTTCTTTTTTTCTTTCCATTTCTTCAAAATTTTCATTTGGAATTGTCTTTGATAATAATTGTAATCCTTCTAAAATATAATATAATGTTTCTAATTGATGTTTTTCAGTTATTTGATTTATTAAGTTTTTTATATCTTTCTCAATTGAATAAATTAAAGAATGAGATGAAATATTAATGAAAGAATAATTGTTATTCATATTTAATTTATTAAAATTATTCTTAAAAAACAATAAAATTTTATTTTTTAACGAAATTTAAAATTTTTTTCAATATATTATTTTTTAAAAATAAATAAAAAATTTTCTGAAATTAAAAAAAATAAAATTAATAATGTTATTTTTCAATAATATTTAAAAATACAATAAATAAAAACTAATAATTTAATTTCCTCCTTTTTTATTTTTTCTTCAGTAAAAAGAAGAGTCAAAATAATATTTATTAATATAATTTTGTAATTGAATAGGAAATAAATCCCAATAATTTTCTTTATCATTGAATCACTAATTTGAATTATTAATTATATTTTTCTCTTATATTAATTGAATATCTTGAAAAAAAATCTTTTATTTTACTTCTTTTTTCAAAAACAATTCATTTATCAGAATAATAGATTATTTCTCAAATAAATATATTATATTTGTTATTTTTTTTAAATTTAAATGCACATTTTCTTCAACTGAAGTTTTTAAAAGAGATTATAATTATTTATTTAAGAAATTATCTAAATTTCTAAAAAATTGTTTTTTAATTTATTTGATATTTCTTCTTGAGATTTACATGATAAATCTATGTTTTTGTCACATAAATAAATTTCTATATTTAAAAATGAATGAATGTCTTTTCTTAAATCTAAATATATAATTCCTTTTTCTGAGGAAACAATAAAAAGATGATATATTTTGTAATTTATCTATTTCTTTTATTGCTTTAACGATTTTTTTTTCTGAACTTTTTTATTCTAAATTTTCTTTTTTTATCTCTAAATTAATTTCCGATATAATGCTTCAAATTTTATTTCATTTTCATATAATTCTATATCTGATTTTATTTTAAAAGCAAATAATGAATTTAAAATATTATTGGAAATTTCATTAATAAAGATTATTCTTCTTATATTGATTATTTAGATTGAATGAATTTTAATCATGAACAATTTAAAAACATTTACTTAATTTAAAGAAGAAATTTAACTCTCCTTAATAAATATTTGTGATATATATATCTTTGAATATAAATAATTTAATTATGAATTATTTATCGAATATTAAAATAATTAATATAATAAAAATTATAAATAAAAAAACTAAAAAAAAATAATAATAAAAATTGAAAAATAAATTTTTTTAAATGATTTAAAATTTAATTCAAACAATAAAAAAAATAAAAATGCCAATCAATTAAAAAGCCGAATAAACTTTTAAATATCAATACTAATTTCCTGATTATCAACTCCACTATTATTTCCAGCATTTCCTGTATTTCCTTCCATATTATTATCTGAAATTCTTTCATTTAATTCAGGTAATCTTTGTTCAACATTTTCAGGAATATTATTATTATTATTTCCTTGATTTTGAGCTTTTTCTTCTTCTTTAATATCAGTTTTAGGTTTTAATATTTTAAATCTTTTATAAATTTTTTTAACAGTTCCGGTAAAAGCTTCTTCAATAGGAGTTAAATATTGAGGTGGAAAATGTAATTTTAACATTCCAGCCCAGAAAAAATAAGATATATCTATAACACAATATAAAAATGCAATCATTAAATATGTTAATAAAACTACTTTAGCATCTGAAGTTGCATTACTTAATCCTGCTAAAACTACTAAGAAATCAATTACATCTATTATAAAATTAAAAAAAGTACATCCTCCATATATATAAAAAAGCATTTTTTGTTCTGATACTGGTTTAATTATTTGAAGATGAGCTGTCTCTCTTATTAAATCATTAAATAAAGTTTTTGATAATTTATCATCTGGAGTTCCTTTTAAAGATTCAACTAATTGGTAAGATTTTGGTAATTTATTCCATAAATAAAATCCTAATATTGCTCTTAAAACATGAATTAAATGAAACCATATAAATACATTTTTGTAATTTACTGCTTTATCATTTTTATTTTGAATTTTTGGAAAATCTTTTGGAGTGTTAAAATATAATGTTACTGATAATATCCATAATATTATTTCACTTTGATTTGTATATCTTACTAAATCAATAAATTCATGAAATTTTATTTCTAGTTTTATACTGTAAAATAGGAATTTATAAAATTGAAGGGTTCTGTTTTTTTTTTTTAATGTAGGATTTTCTTGGGAATTTGGGTTATTTAAATCTTGGTTTTGTACATTTTCATTTTCCATTTTTTTTTTTTATATATTTGTGTTATAAATTAGACTATATATTTTAATTATATTTAATTTTTTTAATTTTTTATTCATATTAGTATTTAGGGATAATATATTAAAAATATATTTTTTTCCATTATTTTTTAATCTTATAATTTGAATAATCAAAACAATATATAGATTAAAAATATAATAGAAATCAAAATATTTGATTGGAAAAATTATGGAACAATTCTTCATTCTTTGTTTTATATTAATAAAATCTTGATTTTATTAAATTATAAAAAGGATGGTAAAATATTATCAATAGATAATGATAAAGATAAATGGAAAAAATAGATTTAATGGAATTATTATTGTAATATAAATTAAAATGATTTTATGAAAAATATGGTAAATAAAATTTATAATATAATTATTAAATAAAAAGTTTAAATATGAATGGTATTATTATAAATAAAAATTATATATATTTAAAAGAAGAATTATAATTTTTTTAATTATTAAAATAAAAGTATAATGAATAGTGATATAAATGAAAAAAATACAGAATATAAAAAAGAAATTAATAGTCAAAGAGGATTTTCAGAGTCAATAATAGAAAATAATAAAACTAAAATTAGATTAAAAGGCAATTTACTTATATCAAAAAAAGAAAATGAAAAAAATTCTACAAAATTAAATGAATCAATATCAACTTTATCAGAATCAATAAAAAAAAAAAATATTTGTTTTCATATAATAGAAAAATTTAATTCTATATCATTACTTAAATTATTGGATATTCTAATTTTAATAATTAGCATTCTTTTTCTCACTGTATTTTCATATGATATATTAAAAAAAAGAATCAAAAATAAAAATAATTTTTATATTTTAATATCTCAAATAATAATAGGTTCCATTAAATTTTTTTTCTATTTTATTAATATACTAATATTAAAAACTCATTATTCGAAGAATATATTATTATTAATTTTACATATTTTAATAATAATATATATAATTCCAATAATATTAACTTTTGGAAATAAAAATTGGAAATATTTAATAATTAATTGTTCATACTGGTTAATATTATTTGTAAATAGTATAATATCAATTTGTGTAATAAATTGTGAAATAAAAAGAAAAAAAAATGTTATGCATAATATAGAAGAAATCATAAATTTTACAGAATTAAATAAGCAAAAAAAACAAAATCAAAATGAAAAATATATGTTCAAAAACATGGATAATAAAACAAAAATGAAATTAGAAGAAGAGAATATGACTGATAATGTTAATTCATCCAGACAAGTTAATCCACAAGAAAAAAAATAAAATATTTCATTATTAATCTTTTTTATCAATTAATGCCTCTTTTTCATATTACTATATATTATTTAATATTTTTTATTTATTTTATTTAAAATGGATTTTCAAATAATAATTCTTTTATTATATTTTTCCTTAACATATACTCAATTAACAAAGGGAGAAATTTCATATATTAAAAATTATATTTTAAATAATCAAAATAAACAAAATGGACTTTTTTTTGAAGGAGAAAATTCAATGAAATTTACAAGACAAGCAATTGAATCTTTATTAATTTTAGGAGAAGAAATCCCAAAGAAAAATTTAATTTGTGAAACATTATTAAATAATAAAAATGCTAATTATGATATTTTAAAAATAAATTCAGATCTTCAATGTCAAAGAGATTTTTCTTCTAGATTTAAACCAAATAAAACAACAAATTCAATTGAAGAATTATATTATGATTTTAAAGCTGCTGAATTTTTAAATCATGATTCTTTATATGATTTATACAAGGCTTCAAATGAATTTTTGTCTAATAATAAATATTCTAAATTTAAAGATGAAAAAAGAAAAAAAAGTATTTATGCTACTTCATTAGGTATTGAAATGATATCAATTGCTTATTCAAGATTTACTGATGAACGAATTACAATAAAAGATAATTTAAAAGAAATTATTAATAATATTCAATCTGCTCAAACTGAACTTTCAGATAATATGATTATTTTTTCTGAAAAAGATATTCCAATTTATAAATTAAATAATCATGCTCTTAAAGCAATTAAAACAAGTAAAAAAATAGCATCAATTAAAAACTATAATGATTATCTTTTTAAAACTTTAAACTATTTTATTACTTTTAAATATGAATTTACTAATAATATTGAAAGTATTTATTATCTTCTTGATATATATAAAAATTTAGAAAAAATACCATTAATGGTTTTAGAAAAAGAAAATTTTGATTATTTAAAAGAAAAAGTATTAAAATTAAATTTTGTAAATGCATTTGGAAATGAAGTAAAAGTTAAAAATACTACAATAAATTATGAAGTTAAAGAAAAGATTGAAAAAAAGCAAAATAATCAAAAAACAAAAAAATCAAGTTATGATTTAGATGATGAAGAAGAAAATAAAAAAGAAAAAGATGATAAACCTAAAATAAAATCAAAAAAAGTTTCTTTAGTTTCAAATGTAGATTTAGAATTATCAGATTTAATAAATTCTTCAGGATTTTATAATATTAAATTGGAAATGGATAATAATCAATTTGATTTGAAAGAAAAAGTAAATAAAGTAATTAAAGCATTTAATAAAGTAACAATTGAATATTTAGAAATATATTTAGAAGATAGAATATCAAATAGTAAGAAAGAAGAAGAAATAAAAATAAATTATCCAAGTAGAACAGGAAGAAATTTTAAAGCAACTCAAGATGATATAATTAGAATAAAATTAAAATTAAAATTCGAAGATGAAAAACCAATGAAATTAGAGCAATTATTTTTAAGATTAAAACATAATGATATAAAAAAAACATTTGATTCATATTCTAATTATTATAATGAAAACAATAAATTATATTATATATCATTTGAATTAGATGATCCAGTTAAAATTGAAAGTTATAATGGAAAATATACTTTATCAATTTATTTAAGTGATAAATCAATAGAAAAACCAATTATATGGAATTTTGCAGATATGGAAATTAAATATATTAAACCTCAAGATTTATCAGAAGCAGAACCTAATTATTCAAATTTTCAAAAACCTATTATGGAACCTACTTTTAATCCTGAAAATACTTTAGAAAAAAATAAATTTTTAGGTGTTGTTTTTACTGGAATTATTATTTTCTGTTTTTTTGTTCTTTTTGGACTTTTAAATTATAATGATTATATTAATTTGGGAAATTTTCCAAAAGAAAAAATGGGAGGAATTTTTAATATGTTATTTATTATTTTTGTTTTGGCTATTGCTTATATTTTTGTTTTGTTTTGGATGAAATTAAATATATTACAAACTTTTGGAATTTTTGTTGTTATGTTTATTCCTGGGGTTACTATTGTTTATCAGGCTATGAAAAATTTAAATGTCGAAATTTAAAGAATTGTTATTTAAATAAATTAAATTTGAACTAATTTTAAATAATAAATTGTTATATTTAAATTAAATCAAAAATTTTTATCTTTTATACAAAAGTACAAATGATTTTTGGTAAATTAATTAATAATTTAAAATATGCAAATTATTCTTAATCTTTTTTTTTATTTATGAAAAATAATTATTTGTTTTTAAATTTTAAAAAATGTCTTCTTTTAAAAAAAAGAATCAATCAAAAACACATAAATTAAATATTTCTTTAACAAAAATTTTTAATCAAATATCTTCAGAAAAAACCTTACAAGATGGGATTTTTAATCTTGAACAACTATTTAATGAAAATATAAAAAATGAAAAAAATATAAATTATCTTTTTCAACAAATTCAAAATCAATTGTTAATTTTAAAAAAAGAAAATAAAAAAATAATAATAAATATTCTTCCATATATTTGTTCTATTTCACCTAAAAACATTTATCCTTTTATTGATAGAATATTATCAATATTTCAAAGTAGTATTAGTAATGAAACTAAAGAAATTTTCCCTTTAATTGCAAAAAATTTTGGTTTATGTTCTAAAATTTTAATTACAATTGATGATAATAAATTAGATTATAATAGTAATATTGCATCAAGTGAAATATCACAAGATGTACTTTTAGTATATACTCAATTTAAATTATTTTGTTTGACAAATATTAAAAGTCAAAATAATATTAATCAAACAATTGGTATAATTTGTTTAAATAATTTTATTGAAAATTGCCCTTTTAATTATATGAATAATGAGAATTTAAAATTAATTTGGGAAAATTTAATTTGTTTAACTGATAATAATAGTTTTTATCCAAAAATAGAGTTGTTAAATTGTATTATTAGTTTAATATTTTTATCTGAAAAAAAATTTTCTCCATATTCTACAATGACTTTATATAAAATTATTGATTTCATTACTAATCAAAATTGGGTTATTAGAAAATTAGCTTTAAATATTATATATACTTTAATTTATTATTGTCCAGAAGATATTGTTCCTTTAAAATCTTTTTTGTTAGAATTTTTAGATTCTGTCAAAAATGATAAAAACACACAAATTAAAGAAGTTAGTATTGAAATAATTGATATGTTAAAAGATGAAAATTTAAATATATTTAATAATGATAATAATATATTTAATAATCATAGTACAGGAAGCTTATCAGATAGATCTACTGTAATAAGTGGCAATTTAAGCAATGTTTCAAGTAAAACTAATACTAAAAATACAGAAATTTATTTTTCTCCAAATTTTTCTTTTTCTAACACCACAAATGATAATAAAAAAATAAATAATAAAAGTAATGATATTAAAGTTAAAAAGAAAAGAAATTCTGCAATATACTGTAAATCAAATAATGATAGTAATAAACATTATATTAAAATTAAAACTTTGAATAATTATCATACATCTAATTCATTATCATTAAAAGAAAATCGTGCTCCAAACAATATTAAAATTGTCAACAACACAAACAATAAAATAAATAATACACCTTCTTATTTATGTCCAAAAAATAAAAAAATAATAAATGTAAAATATAATAATAATAATAATTTAAAGGTAAAAAATCATTCAAGAAGAAATTCATCAATTCATTCTTATAATTTTAATAATAATAAAAAAGAAAATGAAAAGATTAAACATAGAAAATCCAATTCAAATGGTTTATGTAAAAATAAACTTTTATTTCAAAATTATAATCATAAAAGAAGTAAAACTCCTTCATGTTCAAAATCAATAAAAGATAAAATAAATAGTTTTTCAGATAAAAAATCAATTGAATTATATAAAGATAGATTAAAAATAAGTTTGACAAAAAAAGATAAAAACGCAGATATTACATTTTCAAATATAAAATGTAAAAATAGTGATGTAACTTTTTCTTTTTCAAATGAAAAATCTTTAAATAATTCTTGTTTATTTTCTAAATATAATACTCAGACACAATTTAAAAATTCTCCTTTTAAAGAAAAAAGTATAAATGATAATAATATATTAAATGAATCTTCTCGTTCTATAAAGGATAGTTTAATGAATGAAATTGAAAAATTAAAATCTCAAATTACTTCTTTAAATTTAGAAATAGAAAATTTAAGAAATAAAAAAGATTTAAAAAAAGAAATTAAGATGTTTATTAAAGAAGATAATTTTTCAAAAGCTTTTGAATTAGCATGTAAAGGAAAAAATATTCAAGATTTATATTATATTATAAAACATTATCAATTAAATAGTTCTTCTTCAATTAATTATGATAAATATAATATTAGTGATAAATTATTAGGAAAAATTTTACTGGTTCTTTCAGAAGATTTATTAGAATGTAATAATTTATTAGTTATTACAAATTTTATTATAAATACTGTTGTTAATAAAAAAAAGAAAATAAATAAAAATGAAGGTAAAATCATTGGAAATTCTTTTAATGAATTATATTTTAAAAGAATAGAATTAGGATTATCAAAAGAAGAAATTGAAAATATATATCAAATAGTTAATTTTTTTATTGATTATTAAAAGATTTATAAAAAGATACTTATTTAAATAAATAAAATAAGAAATGAAATAAATTTACATAAAATTTAAATAAGAAAATCTCAAATCATTTTCATATTCCCTATTAAATATATTTAATAATAGGAATTTAGATATTAATATACATTGAAAAATAAAAGAATTTTCTTTCATATTGAAGATAATAATTTAAATAAAATTTAGTTTATAAAATAACTTATAATTATTTTAATAAAGGGAATTTTTATTAATCATTTAATAATACTTATAATTAATAATATAATATTATTTTTATTATCATTTATTAAATATAAAATACAATTTTTTAAAATTTACACATTACTACTCAAAGTGTTTATTATATAATTTACCATATAAAGCAAGTATTATCTGCAGTAATATTTGTACAATCTGCACAACATTGTTCTTTTTGATCATCAATTTTAATATTAATGTCAGGATCTTTTCTTAAATTTAAATTTGGATTAATAATATTATCATCTTTAATAATATTATCTTTATCAATATCATTATCATTTTTCTCGTTATTATTATTATGAAATAAACTTAATATTTCTTTATCTTTATTATTGTTAGCATTTTTCACATTAATTGTTGGACAATTATTAGAATTTTTTTTTTGAAAAGTAAATTCTCTTTGAATATTATTTGTATTAATTGCTTTTGTTAAATATTTTTGTTCTAAATTGATATCATTAAAATCCATATTATCAATATTATCTTCTTCGTTGATTGAATTTGACAAATTTTGTCTTGAATTATCTTTACCATTATTAAAAGTATTATATTTTGATTTCTTTTGTAATTTACTTTGATAAAATTCAACTTCAAATAATAAAGAATGAAATTGTTCTTCAAAATTTATTTCATCAATTTTATATAATTTATTATTAATTATAGTTAATCCATCTCCACTTATTTTTGCAATTTTTGATTGTTTTAAAAAACCTCTATATATCCATTTTGCATTAACCATTCCTATATTTTTTAATTTAATTTTATCCAAACCACAAAAAGGACATTTTATTTCATTTAAACAAGGAAATATATCAAAAACTCCATAAGCTTTATTAACTATAAAATACGATTTATAAATTTTACAACAAGAATTATGGCAATAAATATATAAATTAAAACCATTCATTATGCATCTATAATTTCGTGTATCGTTTTCGAAATTATCTGAAACATAAAAATTTCTTAAATAATTAAATCTAAAATCTAATCCAATATTACATTGAGTAGGTGATTTTTCAATCATAATTAAATTTATTATTTTATTTTTATCCACTTTATAATATTTACATATTTCAAATACCAATGTATTTTCATCAAATTTTCTATTAGTTAAAGCTTTAAAAATATTTCCTTTTATATCAGTATATCCTGTACCATGAATATTAAAATTTTTTCCTAAATCATTTATGTTTAAATGAAGATTTTGAAAAATAAAAAGTTTTAACATATAAATAGAACAAGATAAAGGTAAATTAAAACACATTTTTTCTGTTTCATATTGATATATATCAACAACTAATTTTTGTAATACATTACATAGTTTATAATAAATAATTATATTATTATTATTATTTTGAATGTTAATAATAGAATTAAATGATTGATTTTTTTTTACATTTTTATTTTCTATACTTCTCAATTCACTATTTAAAGCACTTGTGTTATTACTATTATTTATTAAAGTTGTTTCACATTGTGTATAATTAAAATATGGAAATATATTTTTATCATGAAGTACTTTATATTTATCATCGATATACATAAATAATATTAAATTTTCTGGTTTTATTGCAGAATTATTTATTATTTTTGTAATTGAAAGTTTTAAATCTAAATTTCTAAAAATATTATTATTTGAATTCGATGATATATTTGTGTTTTTTATATTATTATTACTTTTTTTTGAACGAGTTGTTAATAATGAAGAGTTTAAATCAATTAATAAATCATTACCATGATTAATTGAAATATCAGAATTTTCTTTTAATAAATTTTGGTTTGGAAAAAGATTGGGCTCATTTAATAAACGAAGAGTTATTTTTGGATTGTTCATTTTTAAATTATAATTTACATTTTTATAAAATATATTTTTTTATATTAATAAAATCAACGTAAGGAAAAAAAGAATAAATAAACAAAAAAAATATAAAAAAAATAAAAGAAAATATTAATAATTTTATTTTAACCAAATATATCAATATTTTTAATTATTTTTGACCCAATTATTTATATATTTAAAGTAATTTAATAAAAAAATATTAAATAAAAAAATGAACAAATTAAGACAAAAATTAGGTTTAAAAATAGAAATCCCAAAAGACAATAATAATTCTCCTAAAACTTTAACAAATAATGAAATAAGTCATATTATAGATAATATATATATAAGCAATTATAAATCAACTTTAAACAAAGAAATATTATTAAAAAACAATTTTACTCATATTATAAATTGTGCTTATGGAAGTAAATCTTTCACTCCTTCTCATTTCGATGAAATAACATATTTAAATATAGATTTAAAAGATGATGGTAATTCTAATCTTTCAAATGCAATAGTTAAATTTATAAATTATATGAAAAAAATTACAGAAATTAAAAACGGAAATATTTTAATTCATTGTACTGAAGGAATATCTAGATCTCCAGCTTTAGTTTCTGCTTATTTAATGTGGAAATTTAATATGGATTCTTTAAGTGCAATTAATTTTGTTAAATCAAAAAGAAATTATATTGATATCAATCTTGGATTTATGTTTCAATTAGAAAATTTAAATACACATAGAGAATTATTTCAACAAATATTTTAAATTGAATTAATATGTAATTGGTGCTTAATATTTGATTTGTATGAGTTATTAATTATTTAATTTCTGTTTACTTTGTTCTTTTCTATAAATATGAAATTTGTTTTTCTAAGAAAAACAAGAAAATATACTAAATTTATATAAATATTTTAATTATATTAATTGAATAAAATTCCAATTACTTAATTAAAGAATTTTTTTTTAATAAATTATTCATCAAATATAATAAAAAAATAATTAACCAAAATAGTCAATTTTTTAAAAAATTAAAAAGTAAGAATATTATTCTTTATTTTTTGATTCATTTTTTTGTAGAATAAGAATTTTATTCTATTCTTTTTATTTTATATTTCAAAACTTTTTTATATATTTTTGATTCGTTTAATGGAATTAATATAAAAATTATTCATTTATTGTATTTATTCATAGAAAATTAACAAATTTATATTTTACTTAATAAATTAGATATATACATCCAATTTTAAAAAACATTTTTAAAAAGTGTCAAAAAAATCAAATAAATTCATAGTCTAATAAATAATCTTTATTATTTTTTAATTCTTTTATATTGACTTTAAAAAACCTTTATAAAACAAAAAAATAATTAACCTCAAGAACCCAAAAAATAATCAAAATAAAGTAAAAACAAAAAAAAATTATCCAAAATCTAATAACTTTCAAGTAGATGATATAGTTTAATTGATTATTTAATAAAAAAACAATTCTTTCAAACAATTTAAAACTTTGTTTCTGGCTAATAATTCAGAACAAGAAAAAATTAAAAGATTAACACCTAAATCTCTAATGATACTATTTAATTTTAAAAAATTTAATTTTATTTTATAATCCAATTTATATTTGATTAGGTTTGCTTATTAAATGCTTTTTGTTTTAGATATACGTATATAAATTAAAATAAATAAAGTTATAATATGATTTTAAACTTTGTAGAATTACTATATAAATTTTTAAATGAAAAAAAATTAAATGTTCATAATATAATTTGTTTATTTTATTATTCATATTTTTTTTATTTTAAACTTTTTCTAATTTCAAATTTTCTTTCTTTTTTTATAAAAATTTTAAAATAAATGTTATATTATTATAATTAATTTTTTTTTTATAATTTCTTTTTGAAATTTATGTTTAATATATTTATTGTTTTTATTTTTTTTATCTTATTTTTTATTTATTAATTTGATTGATTTTTTTAAAGTTTTAAATTTGAATATTATTATAATATTTTTTTCATAAAAATAAATTAAAATGAAAAGAAGTAATTCAAATAATACAAATAATTCAAATATCACAAACAATACAAACAATGAAGTTTCCAAACGAAAAAGAAATCAAAAATCAATATCATTAACTAAAGATCATAATAAATTTAATAAATCTTTAAATGAAAATAATTATAATACATTATTTACATTTGACCAAAAAAATAAAGAAAAAGAAAATAATAATTTATTTTCAGAATTATCAGATTATGAAATAGAATCAACTTCAAAAAATATAACAGAGTCACAAAGAAATACAACAAAAAACACAAAACAAAATACTTATACTGAACAATTAGAATCAAAAATTCAAGAACAAGCAAAAAGATTAAGTGATTTAAATAAATATAAAATATTATGTGAGAAAAAAATTAAAGAATTAAATCCTAATGAAAAACTTCCTATTAGTGAAGAATCAATTAAAACTCAATCAAAAAAAAATTATAATGAAGATAATGAAAGTTATAATGATAATACTAATAATAAATATGATGTTTTATATAATAAATATCAAAAGTTAAAAAAATCATATATTGAATTAACAAGATATAATTCAAATAGATCTTCAAGCACTAATGAAAGTAATTTTAATATTGAAAAATATAAAAAATTAAAAGAAAAATATAAATCATTAAAAAATGAAAATGCAAAATTAATTGATTTACTTCAACAAGAAACAATAACAACAGAAGAACAAAAAAATATTATTTCATTATTACAACAAACAATAGATAATGAAATAATAAAAAATGGAACAATTAATAAATATATAACTTCAAATAATCTTATTGATTTTGCAAAATTAAAAAGTGAAGCTGAAGAATATAGAAAAGAATTAGTTTTATCTCAAGCATTAGTTAATTCTCTTAAATCTGAAATTGAACAATATAATAAAGAAAGAGAAAATGAAAGTATAAATCATAAAAAAAAATATTCTATAAATTTATTATCTAGTAATGATACTTATGATAATAATTCAATTGATGATAATAATTTACTTTATGATAATAATAATAATGATACTTTAAAAGATACTATTAATTCACAAAAAAAAGTTATTTCTGAACTTTTAAAAAAAAATTCACAATTAGAAAAAATTGTTAATGATGCTTCTTATAAATTAAATGAAGGAATTAATATTAATAATGATGCAAAAGAAAGAATGAAATCAATAGAATTAGAAATTGAAAATAAAAGAAATGAAATATCACAATATGAAGAAAAATTTACTTATTTTAATGAATATATTTCTGCTATTAAATCATCACTTTGTCAATTACAAATTTTTTTAAAAGATTATGTTAAAATTTTAAATAAAATGGCAAATGAAGATTCAAATTCTCATTTAACTAAAAATTTCAGTGATAATGTATTTTTATTAAAAAATAATATTAATCAAATTTTAAAAATCGAAAAATATGATTTAGACACTGAAAATGATTTAAATATTATTAATTGTGCAATTAATACTTTAACTATTGTTAATGATGAATTTATTAATATTTATGAAAAAATTTTTGAGTCTGATGAAGAATCACATGAGAAGTTAAAAAATTTACAAAATGAAATTGATTCTACTAATCATAATTTAGAAAGTCAAAAAGAAAATATTGATTTTATTTCTCATCAATTGGATGAAAAATTAAAAGAAAATTTAAATATTAAACAATCAAATGAAAGTTTAAATGAAAGAAATATTAATTTAAATTTCGAAATTTCAAAATTAAAAAAAGATATTAATCTTATTAATTCTGATAAAAATAGATTATTGGATATGATACAAATTATATGTAAAATCACTAATATTACAGATATGAAAGTTTCTGAATTAATAAGAGAAGGGATTTCTTTAATTGAAACAATTGGAAAATTAAGAGAAGAAAAAAATGGTATTGTAAAAAAATTAAATAGATTAAATTTAGGAGATCAAACTAATATAATGTTAACAAATAATGATAGTGAATTAAATCAAATTATGTATAATGAACAGAATAATTTAAATGAATTAATAAATGAAATTGAAAGAAAAATTAAAGAAAATGAAATTAAATTTGATGAATTAAAAAAAGAATTGAATTGTTTATATAATATGTATAATTCATATGGTGATAATAAATGTTTAAATAATACAGCTTTAAACACATATAATAATTATAATCCTCTTTTAGATAATATTAAAAATTCAAGACCGGAAAATTTAAAAGGAATAAATTCTAAATATTCAAATAAACTTTCTTTTTCAAATTCAGATTGTTATAATTTTACATATGGAAAAATTGCTGATAATTTGGAAGAAGAATATAAGAAATATATTGGACTTCATTCAAATTATAATAGTAATAATAATTATCAAAATAATGGTTTAAATTATTATCAAGGTAAGAAGAAAATGACATATCAAGTTATACAAACTACTCCTCATTAATTATATATAATATAATATAATTTTTTTATTTATTATTTTTTATATTAATTTTACTATATTTTATAAACAAAAGGTTTTTATATTTTATTTAGATATATAGAAATTAATTATGTTTTTATGTTTTTTTTTTATTTATTTATTTTTAATGGAATATTATATTATTATTATTATAATATTCAAGTATTTTTTAGTTAAAAATAAAATTGTATACCTTATATTATAATAATTAAATAAAAGTAATATTATAATATTTATTCATCAAAAAATTTCTTATTAAATTTCCAATTATTTTATTGTTCATTAAAAAATTGTTTTTTAAGATTAATGATTTTATATTTAATTAATTAATATTAAAAATTATTTTTACAAGAGAAAAAATGCAATGGAGCTTTAAAAACAAAAAACAAAATTACAAAAATATTTCAATATTTAAATCTAATTTAACAATTAAGCAATATATAAATGATAGATTAAAAGAAATAAACCCAGAAATGAAGAAAGAAAATGAAATTAAAAAAAAGCAAAATAAAAAATTATCTTCTAAAAGTCATAATAATCTTCATCATACAAATACAAGTTCAACAACAATAAGTGATAAATCAACTGTAAATAAAGATATAAGTAAAGAAATAATAAATTATCCATCATTTGATATAGATGATGATTATTCTATAAGAGAAAAAGAAAAAGATAATGAATTAGAAATGATAAAAGAAGAAAATGAAAATTTAAAAATTCAATTAGAAGAATTTAAAAAAAAAGAAAGTAATCTTGAAGATATATTAAATACTTTTTTAAATGAAAGTAAACCTATTAGTACTAGAAATTGTCCTAAACCTACTCCTTCAGTTCAAAAATATCCTTTAATTACTGTTAAAAGAAAAAAATGTAAAAGAATCACTAAATATATAAGAAATGAAAATGAAGAAATTTATTTTGATCAATATGGGAATTATATGAAAGAAAGTAAAAATAAAGGAAATTTATAATTTATTTATTTTATTTAAAATTTAGATTTTAGGGAGTTTTTCTTATTATTTAGTTTTTTATATCTTTTTATGTACATATTTAACCTTAATAGTAACTTAATTCTTATTAAATGGTAATTATTAAAATCAGAAGAAAAATAGTATATATATTTTAAAATAAAAATTTTTTATTTAATTGCTCAAAAAAATAAACAAAAAAAAATTAATTTATAAATTACAATATTAAAACAAATAAAAAACATAATAAACAGACAAAATAATATTTAAAAAAATACTTAAAACATAACTTGAAAAAAATAAAAGAGGAAAATTAAGTTTTAGAAGTAAGAACTCTATATCCATCCCAATTATCAGGTGGTTTTAAATTTAAGCTTTTAATATATGATAAAATGGTTTTAGTAGGACCATCACTTTTATCTAAATATCTTGCTTTTTCTAAAAATTGTGCAGCTTCTTTCCATTCACCATCAATATAATCATTAAATCCATCTTCAAAACAAGTATAAAACATATCACTTTTAGTAGGCTTTAATAATTGTCTTAAACCTTTACTTTGTTTTAAATAACTTTCACCTAAAGTTAATTTAGGTTTTTGATTAGTATATTTATGCCATAATTTCTTCTTTTTCAAAGCATAATAACTTCTTCTTTCAGTTAAAGTCATTCTATCTTTTTTACTAATAATTTTCCCTGGATGAATATTTCTATTAATATCAACAGTATATAAACTTACTGGTTTTTCACTTCCTTTTAAAGTAACAATATCAATTTTTCTACATTTTCTTTTCATGAAATCAGATAATAAATCATAAAATTCACCACTAAATAATATATCTACTCCATATATATTTGTTGCTGTTTCTAATCTTGCTGCAATATTTACATTTGGACTTAAATATGAACAATCTATTTTATAATATGATCCTATTGCTCCTTCTATTCCCCATCCTGTATGTAATCCAAATCCCATTTGAACTGTATATTTTGGTCCAAATTTTTTAATCAAATCTCCATCTTTTCTATATGCTAATATATTTTGAGATTTATTTATTTTTTTTATTATATTTAAAAAACCTAATAATGCACAATCTGCTAATTCTTCTACTTTGTCATTTGATAGATTTGAATTCATTAGCTCTGATTTTATATCATTTTCTTTATCTTTATCTTTTTCTTTTTCAGTTTTTTCTTTAAATTTCCATGCTAATAAATAACAATCTCCTAAATTTTTATTTGTTATTCCATTAAATTTATCTACACAAGAATGAACAATATCACTTATTTGATTAACAAATATCATAGTTCTTTCTTGAAAAGCTTCATTAATTTCACTGAAATTATGAATAAAACAAAAACCAAAAATAGCTTGAATTTTTTTTCCTTGTAACATTGGATTTAAACCTTCTGAACTAGATATATTTTCTTTTAAAATTTCACCTCCAGCTTCTCCAAAATTTATTGCCATTAATGCTGAAATTCTAATGATTGCACTTTGAATAATTTTTATTTCATAACTTACACTAGATTTATCCTCATTTTTATTTCCTCCTTTTTGATAATTTGTTTTTAATTCTGTTACTGTTTTACTTCCAACTGGATCTTTACTTACTATATCAACTACTTTTCCTATTTTTTCTAAAGGATGAAAAATTAAATTATATACATCATTATTAATTAATAAACATAAAGCTGATATTATTATTATTATATAAAATAATCTTATTATATATATTATTGACATTGTTTTTGATATTCCTCTTTTTGATACTATAATTATTGTAGTTGAATTTGTTTCTGGATAAATAAATAAAATATCTCTTATATGATAGTATTCAAAATTTTGTTCCATTGAATTATTTTTAAATACAATAGAATCATTCCATTGAACTTGAATAATAGGATAATTTGGAAGAATATTTGTTAAAAGATACCATTTAACATATTCTATTACATCATTAAGATTATTAATATTATTTTTAATAACATGTTTATTAATAAATTTGCACATTAACATATACGAAAAACTTTCAGTATTAAAATTATCATCATCAGTATATATTGAAACTATAAACACTGAAATAACTATAATCATCATTAATCTAGATATTCCTTCAGTTACTTTTTTACTTATTTTATTTTGTTTTGCCATATGAGCTTCAATTTGTTTTTTCATATCTTCTTCCCATTTTTTGTTTTCTTCACTATTTGAATTTAAAGCAAATATTGAAGCTCTTCCTTGAATTTTTTTTCGAGGAGATTTATATACCATATCTACTGTTTGAGGAACTGGAGTTTGATTAATTGGTAAAGTAGTTGTATTATTATTAATTAACGCACCACTATTATCTCTTACATTTGATAATGAAGTTTTTATATGTTTCGCTGTTTTTTGTCTCAAAAATTTATTCTTTTTTTCACTTAATTTTGCTATCATTTTATTTATATGTTTTTTCTTTTCATTTTCATCTAATAATATAACAAATAATTTATAAAATTTTACTACTCTAAGTAATCTTACTATTTGAATTATATTCATTACAACTTCAATCTTAGTTTGTCTTACATAAGAAAGATATTTATCATGAGATTTTTCATATAAAAGTTTTTCAATTAAATCATAACCTACAGTATCAATATCAAAAAACATAGTAATCCAAGAAATTAAATCAATCCAAAAATAAAGAGTTTTATATAATTTATCTAATACTATCATTCTAAAAATAAAATCAAAAAAATAATAAAAAATAAATATATCATAAATAATTAGATAAACATTTCTATATTTTCTGGGAATTAAAAGTAATTTAATATCATAAAAACATAAAGAAAATCCTATAACAATTAACATAACAATGCAACCTATCTCAGAAGCTTCATATTTTTTTAATTTATTTATAATTTTATTAATGCAATTTTCACTTGATTTATTTTTTTCTTCTACTTCAGAATTATCATCTTTATTATCTTCGGATAAATTTTTGTCTTTTTCTTCATCTTTTCCAGGTAAATTTCTAAACCAAAGTCCTTGTCTTCTTTTTTTTCCTTCTTTTGGAGTTAAAGGAGATAAAGCATGATTACTTGCAGCATTATCATCTTCTAATTTTATATGATCATTTAATATCTTTTCTTTTAGATTTAATCCTGATTTTGGTTCTTTGTTTTTATATATATTGTCTATTATTTGAGGATTTGGAATTTGATTTTCCATTAATTTTATAATTTAAAGTTTTTATTCTTTTTTTTAAATTCATTAAAGTTAATATTGTTTAAAGTTTATTATAATTATATTTTTTATATAATACAACAAAATAAAATAGTTTTTTAACAAAAATATGTATTTTTAATTTTAATAATATCTCATATCAGGTATATCAGAAATAATATCATTTGTATCAACATTTAACAAATTATTATCTAATTCATTAATTTCTTCAAAAGCAGAATTTTTATTCTTTTTATTATATTGTTTTTTCAAAGCAGAATTTGTGGAACTGACAGTTTGTTGCTTCTTTTTCTTCATTTTATTTTCAGCAATTTCATTTTTTTCTAATTCTTCTTCATGAATAACAAATAAATTTTCTTCTTTCCCAATATTATCAATAATAGTATTATCAGCATCATTCTTCCAATTTTCAATATTTTCATGAGGATTAATAAATTTTTCAACAATTAAATTTTCTCCATTATGAATATTAAATTTCCCTTTATTTTTTATTTTAATATCATCTAAATATTCACCATAATAAGTAAAATTAGAAAAAGCATCTTTATAATGAGGATCTTTTAATATTTTCTCATATTTAATTTTAACATCAGGTAATAATTTATTATCATTTAAACAATATTTAGAATCAAAATTATCTCCTTCAGGAGGAATAAAAGGTGCTTCTAATTTTTTTTCATATAAATCTTTCCAATTATATTTCTTAATCCAAGGATGTTCTTTAACTTCAATAGAACTTCTTAAACCTAATCTATTAGCAGGTTTTTTTTGTAATAATTTATTAATAAAATCAGCAACTTCATTAGACCAGCCATTAGGAATTTCATTTTTTTTAATTTCTACTTGTTTACTTAATATTTTTTCTTTAATATCTTTTCTACTTTTTCCATTATATGGTCTATATCCCATCATAAATTCAAAAGTTATTACCCCAACTGCAAAATAATCTACTACTTCATTATGGTCTTTTCCTATTATTACTTCTGGTGACATATAACCTGGAGTTCCACTTGTTTCTAATGAATTTTTTTTTTGATATATTTTAGCTATTCCAAAATCCGTTATTCTAACATATCCTCTATTATCTAAAACTAAATTTTCAGGTTTTATATCTCTATGTAATACATTATTTGTATGTAAATATTCTAATCCTAATACAAGGCAACAAATGAAGAATTCTATAAATTATATAAATATGGTTTTTATTTTTATTTATTTAAATATTTTTTTACTTGTTTGTTCTTCTGTAAATTTTTTTTGCTTTGATATATGATAACGCAAATCTCCTCCTGTTAATAAATCCATTACTAAATATAAATTTTCTTTATCTTGAAAAGCAAAATGCATATTTACTATAAATGGATGCTTTAATTTTACTAATAAATCTCTTTCATATTTAATAGATTTTTCACTTTTTTTATCTATTATTTTTGCTTTGGACATCTCTTTTAATGCAAATAATTCTCCTGTTTTTTTTAAAACCACTTTCCATACTTTTCCAAAACCTCCTTTTCCTATTATATATTTAAAATCAAATAAATTTGGAGATAAGGAAAATGTTTCTGATAAATTTGATTGTTTAAGATTTTTTGAACTTTTTACTCCCATTTTAATATTTAATATTAAAAAATTATTTAATTTATAATAATAGTTATTTTATTTTTTTTAATATTTTTTATTTTTTTTATTTAAATCATTCATTAATTCTTCTTCTATTTTTTCAATATCAATTAAATTTTTATTTTCTTCTTTATAATGTAATGTACTAGTTTTATTATTAGTATTATTTTTTTTATTCGAATTATCATTTTCACTTGTGATATTATTTAAAGAAGGAAAATCTTTAAATTTAATACATTGAATAAAATTAGTTTGATATATTTTTAAACCACTATTATTACTTGAATAACTAATTCTAGATTGATCTTTATCTTTTTCTTTTTCTTTTAAAGTAGAATTTTTAGAATTTATTTTATTTTCATATTCTTTTCTTTCATCTCTTAATTTTCCTAAAGTTTCTTCTAAAGATTGAGTTTGAAAAAATTGCATATATCTAGGTTGAATATTTTTATATTTAGATATACTTTTATTTTGTTTTAAATTTTTAACTGTATTATTATCATTTTCTTTATTAAAAGACTTATTTCCTTGGCTTGAATTTTTTTTTAAACTTTGAGATTGAGTAAAATCTTTTTTAGTATTATAAATTTTTCTTCCTTTATTATATAACTTATCAGAAATTTCATTTATTTTTTTTATAGGAATTTTAATTTTTTTTCCTTCAATTTCCTTATCATATTTTTCATTTTCTTTTTTAATTTCTTCTTCTTTTTTTTGTTTTTCTTTTAAAATTTTTTCATTATGTAACTTTTGAAATTCAATAAATCTTTTATTATATATTTCTTTCCATTCTTCAGAAGAATATTTTTTATTATTTCCTTTTTTAGAATTTTTAATATCATGTAACATTTGTTCTGCTCTTTCTTTGGCTTCAAATCTTCTATTTGCATCATCAATTAATCTATTAAATCCATCAATTCTTTCTTGTTCACTTCTTATTTCTCTTTTATGTTCAAATAAAAAATTTTTTCTATTTTCTAATCCTTTTTTCCTTTCTAAAATAGCATAATTTCTTTTAATAAATTCATCAAAATTTTTTTTCCTTTCTTCCCTTTTTCTTCTTCTTTCTTCTTTGTTTAATTCATTTAAACATGAATCATCTTTAATGTCATTAAAATCTGTTATTGATTCTAATTTATATGATTTTGAAATTACGTTTTGATATGATTTAGATTTGATTAACATTATTGGTTCTTCTTCAAATGCTTTGTTGTTTATATTTCTCATCGAATAAGGGGCATTCAAATTTATTTTTTTAGTTGATTTATTTTCATACAGTTCCATAAAATTCAAAATTAAAAAATGTATTATTTTTTATATTATAAGTATTTTATATATTAAATATTGTTTTCAGTTATTATTTAGTTAAAAATAATTAAAAAATAAAGAATTATATATAAATCATCATTTAAAATTCCTTTTAAAATAATTCAATTAATATATTAAAATAACATATATATTTATTTTAATATTTAAAAACTTATTTATTCAGAATTTGTCATTTTTTGAATTTAATTTTGTATTATTTTGACGTATATTATTTGGTTATATACTACATTTAATAAAAAATTTTTTTTTGATTAGAAGATTTCTATATCAAAAAGAGAATATTGTGATCCTAAAAAAATCATATTGTATTGTTTATATTTTTTAATTTATCTTTTTTGATATTTATATTTATTCAAGATAAATCTAAATAAATTTTATTATGTTCTGATATTTTTTTAAATCTACTTTAATATGAATTCTGAATAATAGATTATCTAATATTTATCAATAATTATAATATGTAGTTCATATATTATTAGAGTCTTTAAAGGAAATCTCTTTTTTAATGAATCGATTGATTCAATTAATTAATTTATTAAAATTTACATTATAAAAATAAACAATAATGAAAGAAAAATAAAAATTAACTTAAATGGATAAAAAAAAGAAAACATCAAAACCTAAAAAACTTCAAAAAAAAGAAAAAGAGGAAAAAAAAGAGATAATAAAAGAATCACATCCTCAAATAAATAAAGAAAATAAAGAAGAAGAAGAAATAAAAGAAGAAATCATTCAAGAAAAAAAACAAGAAATAAAAGAAATTGAAGTTCAAGAGTAAAAAAAAAAATATAATATATTTAATTTATAGAGAAGAAGTTCCTGAAATGGAAGAAGCAAAAATAAATACTCAAATTCATCCTAATGTTTTTGGTAATCAATTAATTCCTTTAGATTTATTAGAAAAAAATTCTGGTTCTTTTCAAATTAATGATGAATATAATATTATTCCTAATTTAACTCTATTAACTAGTTCTGTTAAACCTTTTGATCAAGTTTTAGAATTAGATGAAGAATGGAATTATGATGTTTTACATACTGAAATTGGACAAATTGTAAGAAATCAATATGGAGAATTTTATCAAAAGTAATAAAAGTTTTTTAAATTAAGAGGGAAATTGGAAATTTATTTTTTTTTAATTTATTAATTTCAAAAATCATTTATAAAATATAAAAAATTAATTATTGATTGATTATTTTATATATTAATTTATCTGTTACTTTTAAATTAATTCATTATTATGTTAATTAAGCGTTTCTTTATTTTTAATATTATGAAAAAATATTATATAAACATATTAAATGTTAAGAATAAAACATTTAAAAAGATTTTATCTAATTTAAAATCAAAAAAAGAAATAAACCTAAATTTAATCCTTAAAATATTGTGCTTCTTTCAAACTTTGTAAAAACAAAGGATGACTAAACAATTTTTTTCCAACAGAAATATTTTTCCCAATTAAATTCCTTAATTCCAAATTATTTCCAATTAACTTATAAACATTATCCATCATATTTTCATAAATAGGATTAACAAAATTTCCAGCAGTAGAGTTACAATTAAAGTAAGTGCACTTATAATTTTCAGCAAGAGTTTCAGCATCTTGTTGAACAACAGGACTAGTAATATTTTTTTTAGAGCTTAACAAATCCATTTTATTACAAATTAACAATTTAATAGGAATATCACAACTTTCAATGCTTTTTAATATTTTTTCAGCTTTTTCTAAAGTATGATTTTTTGTTGTGTCAAATAATACAATTGCAACAGCTGCTCCTAAACAATAATTTTTCATAAAGCTTAAATGACGTTCTTTCCCTGGAATTTCCCAAAAAGATACTCTAAATATCATATGTTCATGTGCTTGAATTGTTATCCTTTCTGATAATTCTTCTGATATTTCCGATGAAATTATTTTACCAATACTATCACTTAAAGCTAAATTTTTTATATATATTTATTTATTGTTTTTTACTGTCCAAAAATGTAGTTTTTCCTGTTTTTGTATCTCCTAATACTACCACTTTAAAACGGTAATGATAGTCTTCTTGATCTGTTTCTTGATTCATTTTTTTTATGCTTTATTTTATTTTTTTTTTTCATTTTTTTTTAAATAAGTTTTATTAATTTTTTACAAAATACAAAAAGAATATTATTTTTATATTTATAAAATATTTATTTAATCTTCCTTTTTTTAAACAAACGACTTTTAAATATTTCTCATTTCACCTAAAAATATATGATTAATAAATAAAAATCCCAAAAAAAATATTTTAAACTTAAATTTCATTTTGATGTTAATTCTCTAACTCCAACCCAATTATCAGGAGTTTTATAATTTATTTTTTCAAAATATCCAATTAAAGTTTTAGCAGGACCATCAGTTTTATCTAATTCTAAACATCTTTTAAATTTAATTCCAGCATTTTTAAAATCACCTTTTTTATAAAATTGAATTCCTTCATCCCAAACATTATAAAATTCATCAGTTTTTCCAGCTTTCAATAATTCTAAATAACTACTTTTTTGGAAAATTAATCTTGTAGCACTTTTCATAATTTGAACTTCTTTTTGAAAAACTTCTTTTTTATCAGCATATCTTTTTCTTTTATCTTTATTACTTAAAATAATAATATTTTTATTTTCTTGAGGTTTCAAATTTAAATTTACATCAATAGTATATAAATCTAAAGGTTGTTCACTTCCTTTAACATAAACACAATCAACAAATCTACAAATATGTTTCATATCATTAGAAAATAAATTATATAATGGACCACTAATTAATAAGCTTAATCCAAATTGTCTTGTTGCAGTTTCTAATCTTGCAGCAATATTAACATTAGGACTTAAATAAGAAGCATCAATTTTGTATGTTGAACCAACTGCTCCTTCAATACCATAACCTATATGTAATCCAAAACCCATATTTAATTTAAAATTTGGTATTCTTTTTATTATTTCTTCATTATTTCTATAATTTAATATTGTGAAATTCTTATTTATTTTCATTATTACTCTTAAAAATGCTAAGGCTGATTGATCTGCTGTTATTGCTACATTTGGATTTGATTTATCTATTTCTAATAAATTATCTTTTCTTTCCATTGTCACTTTCCCTTCTTTATCTCTTACTGGAGTTTCATTATAAAATTTCCAAACGTTTAAAAATGATTCTCCTATATTTTTATTCGTTGAACCACCAAATCTATCTATACTTGAATGTACTATATCTGCTATTTCATTTATTAATAATATTGTTTTTTCTTCTAAAGCTAAATTAATTTCTTCAAATTGTCTTATATCACAAAAACCAAAAATTGCTGTTTTTTTTTTCCCTTTCAAACGAGGGTTTAAATCTTGTCCACTTGTAATATTTTTCTTTATTATTTCTCCTCCTGCTTCACCAAATGATATTGCTAATAAAGCTGATATTTTTATTATAGCTGCTTTAATAACTGAAACCTCATAATTTTCTTCTTCTTCATGATGATCTTTTTCCTTTGATTGTTGTTCTTCATTTTGATCTAACATTGCTTTTACTCCAGTTTGTAAATTTTCTACATTTTTTGCATTTATTGGATCTTTTGCAACATTTTCAACTATTTCAATCATAATTTCTAATGGATTTAAAACTAAATTTCTTGCATCATTTTCAAATAATATTGCAGCACCTGATAACATTATACATACAAATATTGTTTGGAATATATTTAATAATCCAGTTAATTTTGTTTCTTTTAATACTGAATATACGATACTAACTTGACCATTTGCTGAAAAAACTGTTTTTACTTCTTTATAACGGAAATAATTAACACTATAATTTGTATTATTTATAATAATAGTTCCATTATAGGTTATATTCAATGCTGGAAATTTTGGATCAAATAATCCTCTTAAAACACTTTCTTGTAATATTTTCCCACTTGATTGAAATAAATCATAACTTGCTGAAATTATTTGTGCTATTAATTCATATGTTACTGAACTATCACTTGCATAAAAATCATCTGATAATAATGGGAAAACTATTAATAATACTAATATTAATATTATTACTTTTTGAGTTAATGAATCTGAAATTATTTTTGATATTTTACTCTCTTTTACTAAATTTTCTAAATCTTCTTCATCATAATCTCCTAAAGAACTTAATTCTTTACTTTTAGATAAATTGTGATTTTTTTCTTTTATATTAGTATTGTTATTTGCATTATTATTATTTGTGGAATTCTCTTCTTTTTTTAAACGTAAATTATCTCCTGCTATTGTTGGAGAAATAACTTTTTGTATATTTGAATTTAAATTTGAATTCATTATTAAATTATTTGCTTCACTTGCATCTCTATCAGAAGTATTTCTCTGTTCATTTATTGTAATAACTCCATTTTTACTATATTTAGCTATACCATTTTTAATTAAATTATTATTACCTTTTTTATTATCTAAATTTATTTTATTATCAATATTCTCTTTATTAACACCATTACTATTTTTATTATTAATATTATTATCCATAACAACATTATTATTATTAATATTTTTATCTTTATTTACATTATTATTTTTTTTCCCATTTTTTTTCTCAATTTTAATATTTAAATTCCTTTTATCTGAATCATTATTATTATTATTATCATTTCTTTCAGAAATTAAATTATTTTCACTATTAACTTGGCTTTCCCCAT